>JGI24023J19991_10000632_pt1 | contig 27459 bp, 24 predicted proteins | sample Cruoilmetagenom1_FD_19991 | JGI IMG/M metagenome (IMG submission 19991) | reverse complement strand
CTGGATTTAAGCTGTGGAAGATGACTCAGGTTCAGGATAATCCTGGTCTGCTTGTGGCCAGTGGACGAATCGAGGGGAGAGTAACCACCATTACCCCCAAGTCATCAGGCTGGCTCAGGGAGATCAAGGCCGATGAGGGGCAACAGGTTACAAAAGGATCTCTCCTTATCATACTGGAAGATGAGGCCCAGCGGCAACGCGCCCTGGCAGCCGCAGCAAATGTCAAAAACCTCACCCAGCAACTGCGCTCAGCACAGTCCCGGCTTGATTTGCTCCGTCAGTCGGTCCCCCTGCAGATCAAAGGGGCACAGATCGTCCTGCAGCAGCAGAAAGACAAGCATAAAAAATTCTCCATAATCTATGATAAGGCTCAAAAAGATGCTGGCCGTTACCAGAGACTGGCCGATCAAAAGACCACTTGCCAAGAAGTTGCAGAGCAGAAAGTATTACAGGCTTTAGTCTCGGAAAAAGAGGTAGCCGGGGCCTGTGAAGATATTTCCCGTGCGGAGAATCAACTCGCCCTGGCTCTTCTCGGTGACCAGGAAATAGAGGCGAAGCAGGCGGAATGTGATGCTTTGGCCAGCCGGATTGCTATGGCCAAAGCAGTGCTTGCAGAACAGCAGAGTTATTTGGATGATTTTGTTATTCGCAGCCCCCTTGACGGTACTGTCCTGACGCGTACTGTAGAGCTTGGTGAACGGGTCAATATCGGCACACCACTCTTAACCTTGGTTGATCTCAATCGTCTGTATCTCAAGGTCTACATCCCCGAGCCGGACATCGGCAAAGTGATTATAGGACAGGGGGCCAGGGTGTCTGTGGATGCCTATCCTAATCGGTACTTTTCTGCCCGAGTGAGCAAGCTCTCTCAACAGGCAGAATTTACACCCAAGAATGTCGAAACCAAGGAGGAACGGGTCAAACTCGTTTTTGCCGTGGAACTTGCATTGTTAAAAAATGACGAAGGAATCCTCAAACCGGGTATGCCTGCCGACGGTACTATCCGCTGGCAGAAGGATGCCAAATGGAACCAACCATAACAGGCAACATGATGACGGGATCTGAATACGAGGATAGCAAAGTTATTCAGGTCAATGGCTTGCAGAAACAATACGGCCGTATGAGAGCTGTCCAGGCTGTAAAAGGTGTCTCCTTTGCAGTTGAAAAAGGCCAGGTGTTTGGACTCATTGGTCCGGATGGAGCTGGTAAAACAAGTATCCTGCAAATCCTTGCCGGTGTGCTGCGAGCAAACGGTGGGAAAGCGACCCTTGCCGGTATTGATGTTATCGACAAACCGGAACAAGTAAAAAATATTATCGGCTATATGCCGCAGGGGTTAGGACTCAACCTCTATGACAGCCTCACCGTTGAAGAAAACATCACCTTTTTTCGGGAGCTGCGCCAATTGCCTGAATCCCGGTTCCGGAAAAATCGCGACCGCTTGCTGGCCATGACTCGCCTGGCACCTTTTCTTAAGCGTCCAGCAGGAAAACTTTCAGGTGGGATGCGACAAAAGCTGGCTCTGATCTGCACACTAATACACCTGCCCGACATCCTGCTCCTTGATGAACCGACAACAGGCGTGGATCCCATTTCCAGACGGGACTTCTGGACCATTATCCATGAACTGGTGAGCAGCCGAAATATTACTGTACTGCTGACGACAGCATACATGGATGAAGCTGAGCGCTGTTACCGGGTTGCCCTCATGCATGAAGGTAAAGTAATGGCCCATGGGACACCGAAAGAACTGACAGATGATATTGGTGGAAGAACAGTAGCACTGAGTGGTTCCTTACCAGACAACATCATGCAACTGCTCGCGTCCTGGCCCGGAGTGGAATCTACAGCCCTTTTGGGTTCGGAAATTCATATACTGCTAGCAACCTCTGGAGAGAATCTTGATGTCTTTCTCTCTGCTCATGGGGTGCAAGGGGTAAAAATCCGTTCCACTATACCGGGCCTTGATGATGTGTTTATTCACCGGGTGATGGAAAAAGGAGATACTCTCCGCGAGACAATCAGGATTGAGTCCAGTTCCATAGCAGCATCCCAAGAAACCGGTAGTCGACTGGAAATCCATAACCTGAGCTGTCGATTTGATGATTTTGTTGCTGTTAATTCGGTGAGCCTTGATATATATGCCGGGGAGATATTTGGACTCCTTGGTCCAAACGGTGCTGGCAAAACAACACTAATCAAGATGCTGTGCGGGTTGCTTCCTCCCAGTGAGGGCAAGGCAGAAGTGGCCGGTTTTGACGTTACAAAAAACACTTTGAGGCTCAGGGAACATATCGGTTATATGTCGCAAAAGTTCTCTCTCTACCGGGATCTTTCAGTAATGGCTAACCTGAATCTTTATGCCGGTCTCTATGGTCTTCCTCGTCAGCAACGGGAGACAAACAAAGCGTCCCTGTTGAACAGTCTGAACCTTGAACGATATTCCACTCGGCTCACCGGATCCCTTCCTCTTGGTATACGCCAACGCGCTGCCCTGGCATGCGCCCTTCTTCACGAACCGCCAGTACTGTTTCTTGATGAACCGACTTCGGGTGTCGACCCTATTGCCCGCCGTCAATTCTGGGAGACGGTGCACCTGTTGGCCCAGCAAAAAGGGGTGACGGTCCTGATGTCCACCCATTATATGGATGAGGCAGAACATTGCGACCGGCTGGGACTCATGCACCATGGCAGCCTGATTGCCGTGGACAGTCCGGCTAACCTCAGGAGCAGGGCTCTGCAAAAATCAGGATCCATGCTGGCAGTTGAAACGGATGATTTTTCTACTGCTTTTGCCGTGCTTCACAAGCTCTTTCCCACTGCTATGCTATACGGCACACGAATTCAGTGGCAGAGCCCCCATCCCGTACTGGATCTTGAACAAGCCCAAAAAATACTTTCTGACAAGGAGATAGAAGCAGAGGTTTCCCAACAGGATCTCACCATGGAAGAGGCTTTTGTGAGTTTTATCCAGAGCGAAGGGGAAACACTATGACAGCCCGCGTCATAGCCATTGCCCACAAGGAGGCCAGAGAGTTTCTACGGGATCCTATTTATCTCGGTCTTGCCTTTATAGCTCCCGTAGTATTGATGGTACTCTTTGGCTATGGCCTGACCATGGATGTGAAGCATTTACCCATCGTCTTTCTTGACCATGACAGGACAACATATAGCCGGGACTATATGGACAGCTTCCTTCATTCGGAATATTTTTCCCCCCTTGGGATCGCCCCAGACCGCAAAGCGGCAGACAAACTCCTTCGTTCCGGTCGAGCCCGACTGGTTATCGATATTCCACCCGACTTCAGCAGACTGATCAGTAAACAAAAACCAGTACAGCTCGGCGTTACTGTTGACGGTTCCTTCCCGAGCAGAGCTCAGGTAATGGTGGGCTATGTCAATGGTATAAACAGGCTCTATAACAGTCGATTGCTCTCAAATTATCTCGCCAAGTCAGTTCGTAGCGGTTCAACACCTGCTATGCCGGTGAGTGTTAACTTTTCAGTCTGGTACAATCCGTCCCTTGAAAGTAAAAACTTCATTGTCCCTGGCATGCAGGTTATCGTCCTCATGCTATTTCCTGCCATCCTTGGCGCTCTCCTGATCGTCAGAGAACGGGAAACCGGGACCATCTTCAATCTGATCGCCTCACCAGCCAAACGTTGGGAGATCCTTGCCGGAAAAGCCATTCCTTATATAACGGTCGCCTTTCTCGACTATCTTATTACCTTTGCCATGAGCATTTTCCTCTTTAAGGTGCGCTTTATTGGTAGTTTCCTGTTTCTCTCTTGTGCTGCACTTCTTTATTCCACATGCACCATCGGTATCGGCCTCGTTTTTTCTGTGATTGCCAGAACCCAGCTTGTTGCCATGCTGATAACCTTTCTTGCCACTATCACTCCGGCATTTAACTATTCAGGATTTCTCGCCCCTGTTGCCAGTCAGGATCAGGTGGGTCAATTTGTTGCCCATCTCATTCCAGCTACCTATTTCATGGATATGGTACGGGGTACGTATCTCAAAGGCTTGGGGTTTGCTTTTTATTGGCAGGATCTTGTGGCCCTGGCACTTTACGCAATAGTCATTTACACCATTGCCTTGACACTTTTCAGAAAGAGGATCGACTGATGTGGGGCAGGCTTGGCGCAATGTTGCGCAAGGAGTTCAACCAGTTGCTGCACGATTACTGGATCCTCTTCATTTTGGTATACGCCTTTACCGGTGCTATCTATGTAGCGGGCCATTCCATTTCCATGGAAATCAAAAACTATCCCATAGCTGTTCTTGATCTATCCCAAAGCCGCGAAAGTCGGGATCTGGTTGCCCTGCTCCAGCCCCCTTACTTCAAACTTGTGGCCTATGCCCGCAGTGATGCAGCACTGGTCAAGTTGCTTGATGGCGGCAAGGCCAGCCTTGGACTGGTTATTCCACCGGATTTTTCCCGACAGGTTCGGGAGAATAGAGGGAAATGTCAGGTCATTTCCGATGGAACCCTTTCCATGTCAGCCACCATTGCCATGGCCCATGTGGCACAGATAACAGCGAAGTACGGCATTAAAATGCTGGAACAGCAGGGACAGCTGACCAGAACTATGATCACCCAGATACCCCGGGTGGATACACGAATACGGGTTGCTTACAATCCCAATATTACCAGTAGTTGGTTTACCAGCCTGCTGGAGTTAATGAATATCATCACCATGATCTCCATGCTCCTCAGCGCATCTGCCATGGTACGAGAAAAGGTATACGGCACTATAGAACAACTCCATGTCAGTCCACTTCGACCTGCTGAATTATTTGCGGCCAAGATTATCCCCACCACAGTTGTCATTCTAATGCTGTCAATCTTATCTCTATTTTGGGTGGTCAAAGGTATTTTTAATGTCCCCTTGTACGGTAACCTTGTTCTTTTCTTTTCCGTAACAGCGATCTACATTCTCTCTATTGCCAGCCTTGGCATGGCAATCGCGGTTATTGCAAAAAACATTGCCCAAGTAGCCATGATGCTGCTTCTAATCATGTATCCCATGCTCTTTCTCTCAGGAGCTTTTACCCCACCAGAGAGTATGGCAACATGGATGCGTTGGGCCAGCCTGCTTTCACCCATGCGCTACTATATGGATTTTGGTTTCCAGGTACTTTATAAGGGAAATGGGCTTATGGACGTCTGGTATGATGTTGTCGGTATACTGGTGATCGGTTCTTTTTTGTTTGCTTTTTCGGTGTGGCGTTTCGGGCGAAGCATACGGTAAACAATCAAACGATGACAAAACTATTCAAAAATCTATGGTATCATGGGCCTTGTGGTAAAGGAACGGAACATCACTCAAAAGATAGTTGAACTTTACGAGAAGAGAGAGACCGTCACACCTCTTCAACTTGGAAAGGAAATACACGCAACGTTTAGGGAGGGGAGAAAGAATTTGAAAGTTGATTTGTCATCTTGATCTTCACACCACAATATTTTTTTTAAACAGGTGAAAAATGGATATATTTATCGACCACATAAAAAACAATCTTGGTGTCATTGTTGGCCTGTGTCTCGTTCTTATTGCTACTTTAAACAGCAGACTTGCAGCCCAACAGCAAGACGAAGCATATAATATGCCTGAAGATTCAGACACAGAAAAAATATGCCGCCAGATTCGAATGCTTGAAACAAGAATATGGCTGTTAAGCTATTGGATAATCATAGCCCTTGGCCTCATCCTTGTTTTCGTTTGATAGAAATAAAATCTAGATATATTGGGATAGGCAAGCGCAGCTCTTGAAATGCGATTCTGTTATAACTTACCAGGGGGATTTGCTTATGTTCTCAATCCTATTGGCTACATTATGAATGACCTAGGAAGCTGATGGAATCAACTCGTTCACATAAAGCCCAAACAGAACAGCTTAAAAGTACGGATGGAGTAATAGTGTTCAGAAGCCTGGGTGACTGGACGATTGATACCCTTCGGGGTGGTGCTGAAATACTGGAGCAGTATTCCAAAGCAAGCCGAAACGTATCAATCCAGTGGGATGTTTCTAAAGTCGGCCGAGTCGATTCGGCAGGTATGATGCTTTTTATTCACTATTACGATTTGCTGAAAGCAAACAACTGCTCTGTTGAAATCCTGGGGGCGAAGAGTGAACATGAAAAGATGTATCACCTGCTGCGCAACTATGTCCACAAAGAGCATGGGGCCAAGCCTGCTTTTTCCTCCTGTATCCTCAAGCCATTAAACACAATCGGGAAAAGCGCTGTATTATTTGGTTTGGATATTATGGCATTTTTCTCTTTTATCGGCGAAAGTTTTGTGAACTTTCTGTACTTGCTGCTGCATCCCGGTTCCATCCGTTTTGGGGCAATTGTAAAAAATATTGAAGAAGCCGGTGTGCGGGCAATGCCCATTGTGGCTCTGACCAGTTTTTTGATCGGGGTGGTAATAGCCTACCAGGGGGCAGTGCAGCTTGAAAAGATCGGTGCCAATATTTTCATTGTGGACATGATCGCGCTTTCTGTTACCAGAGAACTTGCCCCGCTTATCACTGCTATAGTCGTGGCTGGTCGTACCGGTTCCTCCTACACTGCACAACTCGGCGTGATGCGGATAACCGAAGAAATTGATGCAATGCAAACCATGGGATTTGATCCCCATCGCTTTTTGGTATTGCCGCGTATCATTGCTCTGATGATCGTCCTGCCATTGATGATTTTCTTCGCCGACTTGATCGGTATCCTTGCTGGTATGCTCATTTCTCATATTCATCTAAATCTCTCTTATGGTGAATTCCTGCGGCGATTACCAGTTGTTCTCGAGGTTAAACATCTGTGGGTCGGTATTTTCAAAGGACCTTTTTTTGCCTGGCTTATCGCTGCTGTCAGCTGTTTTCGTGGCTTCCAGGTCTCTAAAAGCACAGAAAGCATAGGACGGTACACCACTATCAGTGTTGTTAATGCTATTTTTCTGGTGATAGCATGTGACGCACTCTTTTCAGTATTATTTACGGAGCTTGGCATTTGAAAACCACAGCTATAACAGTTTCAGATGTCGTAACCCGGTTTAACAATAATGTGGTTCATGACGGGATCAGCCTGAGTGTATATGAAGGTGAGATTTATGGACTTCTTGGTGGAAGTGGGTCAGGAAAATCCACTCTTCTAAAAGAGATGATTCTACTGCTTCGTCCCCAGAGTGGAGAGATCAGGGTTCTTGGTCGAAACCTTGGGACGATAACCCGTTCCGAGATCTCTCTCCTGCAAAGGCAATGGGGAGTGCTTTTTCAGGCAGGTGCCCTGTACTCTTCGCTCACGGTTGCGGAAAATGTCGGAGTAACGCTCAAAGAATATAGCGACCTCCCCAAAAATCTAATCCGGGATATCGTGCGGATGAAAATTAATATGGTTGGTCTTCCTGAACACGCTGCAGACCTCTATCCTGCTGAACTCAGTGGTGGCATGATTAAGCGGGCGTCCTTGGCACGTGCCCTGGCCATGGACCCAAAACTCCTATTTCTTGATGAACCAACTTCCGGGCTGGATCCCGTAGGCGCTGAGGAATTTGACAGCCTGATTCTCAATCTGCGCGAGTTGCTTGGACTAACCATAGTAATCATTACCCATGACCTTGATACTATCTGGACTGTTATTGACCGTTTTGCTGTACTGGGTGAAAAAAAAGTGCTCGCTGAAGGAACGCTTCATGAAATCAGGAAGACCCCGCATCCTGTTGTCAGACAATTCTTCGGTGGAGTTCGTGGGCAGCTAAGGAGCCGCGATGGAGAGTAGAATCAATTATACGATTGTCGGTTTATTTGTTGTTCTACTGTTGACAGGACTGATAGTCTTTGCCTACTGGTTAGGAAAATATGGCTACAAACAAGAGCATGACTATTATCGTGTCTATATGACTGAGTCGGTTGCCGGATTAAGCTCTGATGCTTCAGTTAAATACATGGGTGTTGAGGTCGGGATCGTGGAGCAGATGGGTTTTAATCCGGAAAATACCGAGCAGGTGGAACTGCTGTTAAAAATCAAACATGGCACGCCATTGAAGGAGGGCACTACTGCTGCCCTGAAGTTTTTTGGAATAACCGGGCTGGGTTTTATCGAACTGAAGGGAGGGAGCAATGAAGCTCCACTGCTCAAAAAAACAACCCATGAAATTGCTACTATCCCAACCAGACTTTCTACATATGCTCGGCTCAATGATTCCCTGACCATTCTTGCCGAAAAATCAGCTCAAGTTCTGGATAAAATAGATCATCTTCTTAGTGACAAAAACTTGCAGAATATTGCAGTAATACTTTTTGAAATGAAGATGCTGGCCAAAGATATCAGAAAACAACTGGGAGGGTTCCAACGTATTGTCGACAGTACTATTTCCATGGAGACAGATATTTCAGGAGCCTTTGAAAAGGTTGCGGCCGCGTCTGTCAATGTTGAGAAAATGGCTGTTACCCTTGAGAAAAATTATAGGGATGTCGGCCCTGACATCGGTCAAGACGTGCGGCAGAGTCTCGAGTCACTTAATCAACTGCTCTACAATTTGGACACCCTGGCAGGAGATTTACAAAGAACGATTCGCACCATTGAAAATAGCCCCAGCGATATACTATTCAAACGATCCCGGCCACGACCTGGTCCCGGGGAGGAGGGATACCGTGAGCAATAGATTCTATAGTATCTTTGTATTGTGCTGTGTGCTCGCTGGATGCGTTACTAAAGAAATTCCTCCAGACGCTATCTATACGATATCGCCTGAATGGGAAAGCAGCAGAAATCAGGTGGAAAGAGAGGAAAAGAACCCTCTTGTCATTAAAGTAGCCCCAATTCATGCAATACGAGCCCTTACCGGTACCGAAATCCTTTACTCCGATGCGCGATATGCCCTTAACAGCTACGTCTACAGTCGCTGGAGTGATGCACCAGTCAGATTGTTACAAATTCTGATCCAGGTTGCCTTGGAAGAGAATGGCCGGCTTGGGGCTGTAACCCCCCCCACATCCGCTTCAAAAGCCGATTTGCTTTTGGAAAGCACTCTGTTTGATTTCAGTCACCATATCAAAGAGAACGGAACTTCCGATGGGGTCGTAAGAATACGTTTTTATCTCGTAGATAATGTGACAAAAATTGTAATTGCAACAAAAGAATTTGCGTCCAGGGTACCGGCATCCTCACAGGATGCCCAGGGTGCCGCAACCGCACTAAACAAGGCTGCGACAAATGTTGCTCGTAAACTTATCTCCTGGCTTGCCGTACCTGGAAGGTTTTAAAATAAAGAATAGAAACCACAAATTAAGAAAAGATTTTGTATGTTAAGGAAAAATTACCCAAAACAGGATCAAACTTGTCGGGATACCTTCAAACATGTCAACGAAGAAAATTATAACACCGCTGCACCGATGGGCGATTTCAACGGCTGGAATATTGAAATATGTTTCGCTTTCTGCCGCGCACCTCCATTATTCTGGGGTTGGTGTCATTCCTAAACGACAGCGCCAGTGAGATGATTACCCCATTGCAGCCCCTGTTCCTGACCGTGACTCTGGGTGCGGAACGGGCTCTGTTGGGTGACTTTGCACCTGCTGAGCAGAAGGNTTNGGTCTTTGGCCTCTATCGTCTATTTAGCGGCATCATGAGCTATGACCGGTTTTACTNTTTCACAATCTCTGGATATCGGAGGTAGTNATCGAGAGGATATCAATGATACAGAGCTGCATCNTTTTTATGTCAAAACCCTGCCGAATGGGGCATGGTTTTCACTNGATACCCATTTNTATATCGACTNGGAAAATGATAATGCGTTTGGCTGGTTTCAGGAGTCTGAGAGATACTATGGCAACCTAAAATCATAGAAGTTCTGGATGTGTCACCTACATAGGTAACAGAGACTATCAGCGACGAATTGGTTCACAATTTCTTTATTTTGGAAAAAGAAACTGTAGTTGCAGTCGTAACTGCCAGTCGGCTCCAAAGTCCGGGGTGACAGCGTTATAATATCCGCTCACCTGAGCATTGACCGGTTGACTGCCAATCTTGAAGATTTTGCCGATACCGCCTCCAAAAGGAACTGTCCAGGTGTTATCACTATCAGCCTCCCAGTTCGCTGTAATAATTGGTGCAGTGGTGAGATACAAGCCATTGGGCATGTTATAATTGATAAAATATTGCCAGGTGAAAAGATTAACATCCTGGTCACCTGATCCTGCAAACGACCAGACATTGCTGAGTAGAGAGCCTATTACCCACTTACCGGGCATTGCGAGCATTACGACAGAAGCTCCGGCTCCCCACTTATCAGCACCAAGCATATCGTCAGTAGCAGTAGGGAATAAGAACACAGGCCCTACACCCCAAGTGAGTTTTTTTGAATCTTTGGGTGAGAAAAAACCAGTAAAGGTTACATCACCGAGGCCGTTGATACGCCCCTCTCCACCTGTCAGTATATCCGGTTGAGAAATAACTGGTAAGATTGTGCGGGTTATCAAATTGAGGTTTTCTGTAATTTCAAACGGCCAGACTGGCTGGATATTAAGAATATTTTGTGTTTCATTGTCGGGCCCGATACCGAAATTAGTATTGTTTTGCAGGGGTAGGCTAATCAAATTTGCGATGGGATTCTGAGCCTGTTTAGCCAGATCTGAGTTATCAGAACTACCACTATAGACATAGTCGGCCAGAAAAACCACGGAAACACAACACACAAGAATACATAAAATACTCTTCATCTTTTCAATCCTCATAATTGGCCACTTGTTTGGATTTATTGCATAATTTATAAGAAAAAAATGATCTTATAAATCATTATATACTACTACGGTGTATTAAGAAACACTCAACAAGGATGTAGATACTCACGAAGCAGAATGGATCGACAAGGCCGCCGTGCGCCTTCTTGAACAACAATTTCCCTAACCTGCTCCAGAATGCGCAGAATGCGCAGAATGCGCACACCTCCTTCTTCTTTCCGGGAACCTGCAGATTGATACCGGATGGAGAAATAGCGATCAGGCATTATCCCATGCTTTCTGGTCGGATGTTCTCTATATCGCACTCCTGTAAATTCTGTCCTATTCCATTTCGCCATATCCACCCTCTGCCAAACCCAGTCCCCATTCTGTCCCCACTTTTATCTGTGTGGACAGGTTATTTATTGTGATGGTTTATGACACTAGAATACAGATATAACTCTTTACTGTCAAGAGTTACAGAGAATATTTGCGGCAGTAAATGAAGGGTTGTGATGCAGTGTGAAAACCCTCAAAAACGGACTCTGACTCCGCTTATCAAGGTTCGAACCCTTGTCCCCCAGCCACGTAATTTCAATTAGTTATCAGCACTGACCACATTCAACGTCCACAACTTTCTACCCCAGTACCAACACTGTACCAACTTTTCCACTTACGGACAAAAATCAGTCATCAATATATGAATCCCAGGAAGCTCGGTTATTGCTCCTGATATTAGCATTACAAGACTGCATTTTATAAGCGGCAAGTGTCATCTCTTTACGTGAACGTTCATGCAAGGGACGTCTGGCACGAACAAGCGACCGCTCAACCCGGGAAATCATCTCCATACCGTTTGGCAGGTCACGACAATATTTCTGAAAACAGTGCAACTTGTTAACTTGAAGATTTTTTAATTCCTGAAAATCACGCCTTGAGTTGATCTCCTATACAGTATGGTGTGAATCTACATATTTTTGGAGAATAGCATTGATTTTGGTTTGCCACCCTTTTCCCTGGCCTTTAAAAAATTTTAAAACCTCAGCATCCAACCGAATAGTAGTGGATTCTTTTGGATTTTTTTTTGGTGGTCGCCCACGCCTAACCAGTGCCTTCAGGGCAAGATTATCAGCCACCGGACTCATAGTTGCCAACTGCTCGTCAGTAAGCATGGTGTTATCTTCTATAGCTTGTCCGGTAATGATTTTATCTTCTTCGTCATTTGGAATTATTGTTCCTCTTTTAAGTTTCGGCATAGATCTTCACCTCTCTTTTGTTGGCCTTGCGTAAGCTTATGACTCGGACTTTTTCTTCACGATAAGTAAATACCACATGACAAAGACGAGTATCAATATAGCCCAAAGCGCAATAACGGGATTCGCCATAATCCATCCTGTCATCTTCCCACGCCACCGCACTCTCCCATTCAAACTGTTTAACCAGATCAAAAGAGAGATTGCGGTTTTTTATATTGCGCTGGTTTTTCTCTGGATCATATTTAATCTCCATATTATTTATTGTAGTAACAGAAAACAGGCTTGTCAATTATTTTTTGTTACTACAATAAATAATACCTTCTTAGCACCATTGGAGGGTTCCAGTGCGACAAAGGTGTCAGCACTAAGCGGGTCACGACCCGTCAGTCTGCTATTTCTTTTCTGCTCTTGATCAAGCAGTTTCCGGTTAGAAACACGAAAATTACGCTACCTGCAAGAGGATTTTTAGGTTGTTTTTTGGAGCGTCATCCTGCAATTTTCGCAGTATTTCTGAGTATACACGCCTACCTCTTAACATTTCGTGTTTGATTCTTGTTAGTCTTTGTGAGAATCTCGCATGATAAAAATTGAATATAAAAATGTTTGAAAATCAAGAAGTTTTCAGTAAAAAGTGGGAAGTAAGCGAACTTGTGAGACTCCTCCTATCGGGGTTCGAATCCCTGTCCCCCAGCCAAGTGATATAGGGCAGTTAGACATTATTCCGCAGTGTGTATTTTCTCTTCCCAAGGTTTTGTCCCACACTAGTCCCACGTTTTATTTTTCTACTTTCTATTCACAGTTAGAAGGCAAATATTGGTCCACCCTCCTCTACCCTCTTATCTTGACATGCATATTCTCCAGCCGTGCTAACTTCCGCCCTTTTCCAGTGTTGACAAACTAGGTTTTGGCGAACCACAGGTTTCAAGTGGAATTTGACCCAAGAGAACTTTATGCATAGTATAAAAAGATGTTTAGAATAAACAATCGGGCTAAACATAAGTCTGTCTATTCTATTAAAATAATGAAACCTATTAACATTATTAGGAGAGTAAACAGGAATCACAACTAGAAATGCCACATCAAGCAACAACGCTTTCATGAGGGTAAGGTCAATAATCCACATCACCATGGGAACCGACATAAATAAAAGCCCAACTTCAAAAAAAACTGCGTGGGCTAGACAAAGCTTCAGCCCGCGAGGGTAAAGCGGTCTTCCCATCCACACCAGCGCATGATCAAACAATATATTATAAACATAGTTACAAACCATGGCGATCAGGCTCATGGCAATGCTCATACCACCCATGTGACTCATGGGCTTATTAAACACAAAGGCCAGCAAGGGCACACAAATAGCAATCAAGATGATCTCAAATAAGAGGGTGTGTCTTATACGATCCCTAAAGCTTCGCATGGTTGTCGTCATGACTGCTCTCCTTCACGGGTTTCATCGTATGTCAAGTCAGTTTTTAAAATACATGCAACATCGAGGTAAAATCACATATGGCAAAACACCCCCGATGCCTGCACCGAGGGTGTTTTGAGGTCATGTCATTCTTTCTTTCTTCTTTTGATAACCTTCCATCCCTCAGGCAAAATCACAAAAGGAGGCAGAATTAAACCTTTCCTCTTGTAGTAAGCCTGAAATTGGATATTACCACTGCCGGGCCTGAGCGCTTTCTTCATCGGTGATATCGATTTTTTCGCCGGTTTCAGGCTGGGTTTCTTCATAAAATGTCTCCGTAAAACGGTAATCCTGGGCAGTGATGCCTGCATCTGTATTAAACTGATGCTCAATACGCAGAGTTTCTTTAACAAAATCATCAAATTCAGATGCACTGATCTCAACGTCGTATCTGGCCTTGATAAGGTCGAGAAGCGGGGTCATATCATCGCGTACTGAGTAGCGGACAAAGTTGCACATTCCCATGGCATCCATGCGAGAGCCTATCACCTGGAATTTTTTTGACAACTCCACCTTACCCTCTTTAGAGGTAGGGTCATCTTCATCACGCAGGGTAAAACCAAAGGTATGATCTGCACCCATCGGGTTGGAAAGGTATGTCATTGCCATACCCTTGGTACCACGAGGCTCATAAGCCGGTAGAGCCTGCCCAAGGATATGAGGAACATGACGGACGCCAAGTACTTTTGCCGCAACCTTACAGCCTGAGGCGAGAATGCGACCAAGAGGTGTAATATTTCTCACCTCTTCCATCAGTTCAATCACAGCTTTTTCATCACCAAACTCAGCCAGTCCTGCCTCCATTGCCACACCTATAGCAGCTCCAACATCCAGAGTGTCGACTCCGGCATCATTGGCTATCCTGTTCATCTCTGCAATGACATCAAGGTTTTCAATACAGAGATTTGACCCCATAAGAGCCATGGTCTCATACTCAATAGGAGAACAGAGAAGTTTTCCATCCTTGTCCGGATAGACATTGGAGCACTGAATAGCACACGGATTCATACAGGCATGCTGGGTTTTACCATCTCCTCCCCTCTCCTTGATGATATCGTACATACTCTGGGCGTTGATTTTCTCAGCTCCGGGCAAAGTACCCTGGGTAAAGTTCCTGGTAGGTAACACTTTCAAGGATTGACAGATATCGACCATTGCCGCCGTACCGTATTTAGTGAAAAGTGACGACACAGGGTTTTCCTTCAACAACTGGACAATCTGTTTACTGCCAGCTTTGAAGGCTTCCGGGTCGACAAAATCCGGCTTCACTTCGCCGTCGGCGAGTATAACCATACCAATAACTTTTTTGGAAGCCATGACTCCACCGAGTCCGCCGCGACCGGCATAACGTGAGCACACTCCATGAGGATCAGAACAGGCAATGCCGCTGGCCAGCAGCAGCTTTTCTGCGGCTGGACCAATGGTGATACAGCCTGCTTTCTTGCCAAACTTTTCAACGAGAAGTTCTGATTTCTCATATACACCCTTGCCGGCAAGAAATTCTCCATCACTGATTTCCACTTTATCCCTGCCAATAACAATAACTTTCCAGCCATCATTTTCAGCAGGGGCGCCTTCAAGAACAATACATCGCAGACCCTGCAGGGCCATGCGTGTACCAACTATCCCGCCGGCATTGCTCTCTTTTATACCTCCGGTAAGAGGGCTTTTGGCACCTATACTTAAACGGTCCGAACTGGAAACCGTCGTACCGGCCAACACTCCGTTACAAAAGAAAAGTTTATTGTATTTGCCAAAAGGATCGCAGATGGCTGGAACTTCCTGGCTGACCAGACGTGAAGAGAGCGTCCTTCCCCCAAGCAGGTATTCCTTAGTGTCAAAATTTTCTCTTTTAGTCTCTCCTGTTGCCGTATCAATTCGTAACATGGAAAACATCCTGTTCCTCCGTGTATGGTATATGCATCTTTGATCACAATAGTCTGTATAACACTTACGGTCTCATTTCCTTAGTCTCACGAGGAATGTGGATTAACAGTTTAGCTGCTTAACTCCCTGTTTGGTAATCAATGAATAATCCACCCCAGTATTACATACGACAATCCCCATTCCATCCATGACCTTTAATAGCTGCTTGATCTCAGTAAGACCAACACCGAGCCTACCAGCAATATCAACAGATTTCACCAGTTCAGGTCTTACATTATCGTTGGCATTTTTTGCGAGTATTTTCAACACCTGTTGTATGTGATCAGAACGACACATCGTATCCCTCCCCTACACAACTCCCTGGTCTATCATTGCATCGACGACTTTGACAAAACCGGCAATATTGGCACCAACAACATAGTTGCCAGGTGCTCCGTACTGGTCAGCCGTTTCCTGACACATCTTATGGATATTTTTCATAATATCTTTCAGACGGTTATCCACCTCTTCTCTAGGCCAGTTGAGGCGCATGGAGTTCTGGGACATTTCCAGGCCGGAGACGGACACACCACCCGCATTCGCGGCTTTTCCGGGGCCATACAGAACCTTATTCTCCAAAAAGATATCGACACCTTCTGGATTGGTCGGCATATTGGCACCTTCTGAAACAACGTAAACACCATTATTGACAAGGTTCTGAGCATCAATTTCATTTATCTCATTCTGAGTAGCACTTGGAAAAGCACAGTCACCTTTATGGTCTTTCCACATCGGATTATGGCCAAGTTCCTGGTCAGCAGGAACATAAACTGCCTCGGGGTAGCTTTCCACATACTCACTTACCCTGCCCCGCTGGACATTTTTCAGGTACATTATGTGATCAAGTTTTTCTCTATCTATGCCGGCCTCATCATAGATATAGCCGGATGAATCAGAAAAGCTGATCGGTGTAGCACCCAGATGGAGCAGTTTCTCCATAGTGTACTGGGAGACGTTTCCAGAGCCGGAAACCAGACATCGTTTGCCTTCAAGGGTCTCATTCCTGGTGGTCAGCATTTCAGCAGCAAAATAAACACTGCCGTAGCCAGTTGCTTCAGGACGAATCAGGCTGCCGCCCCAGTTAAGTGCCTTGCCGGTGAGTACACCCGTAAACTCATTGGCTAGTTTTTTGTACATACCAAAAAGGTAGCCGATCTCTCGTCCGCCAACGCCTATATCCCCTGCGGGTACGTCTGTATTGGGGCCAATGTGGCGGTACAATTCTGCCATAAAGGACTGGCAAAATCGCATGATCTCCATATCAGATTTACCTTTGGGATCAAAGTCGGAACCGCCTTTACCTCCACCCATAGGCAAGGAGGTAAGCGCATTTTTAAAGACCTGTTCAAATGCAAGGAATTTCAAAATACTCAAGTTGACTGAGGGATGAAAACGCAGACCGCCTTTATAGGGGCCGATAGCGCTGTTCATTTCAATTCTAAAACCTCGATTTACATGCACCTGCTTCTGATCATCCACCCAGGGAATCCTGAACATGATTACACGCTCTGGCTCTACAACTCTCTCCATAATACTCTCATTTCTATAGAGCGGATTCTGTTCCAGGACAGGTCGTACTGACTCGATTACTTCGGTTACAGCCTGGTGAAATTCCTTCTCATGAGGATCTCTTTCGGTTACAAACGTGATGCTGTCCATTACTCTATTTCTCCATGATATATTAGAGGCAAAGGCTTCTTCACCTTTCCCCTTGTTTGCATCGTTCTAAATTGACTGCAGGAGGCCTTTTTTATCCCAACCACGCAGCCGGTAATAATCGTTAAGCATATATTCCATTTCTTCTGTAGAAAGAGCTTTTCCTGATGGAAGAGCCTTCTCTGTCAGTTTCTTTGGCAAGCGGTCATCTGCAGGAACCAGCCCTTCCTGGATATTATACTGTCTTGTCATATTGACAATATTGACCGCAACCTCACGTAACTGCTCTGTTGAGCTGTCCAGCCCCGTTACCAGGTGTAAAACTTTTTCAAGCTCCTCCCAGGAATAAAGATCACGGTAAAATCTACATAGAACCAAGGTATCAAAGATATTGAGGCGATCTTCATAATCGATAAGCATTTCTGCCTTTTCCTCGATTTGCTCGGGAGGAATCATGCCGGAGAGTTCAGGCTTATAGAAGGTGGTCCGCAGATGACAAGCCCCTCTGGGTGAAGTTGCAAAGGTCAAACCCATTCCCTTGAGGGCACGTGGATCATAACCCGCAGGTTCCATGCCTTTTACATGGATTGCCAGGTCTTCAACTCCCCATGCCTTGGCGACAGGAACAATGCCGTCGGCCAATAGATCGCCAATACCCTGACGAGAGGAGATCTTCTCCAGCAGTTCAGCAATCTGATCAACGTTGCCGTATTCGATATCATAGTCAAGCCGACCCTGTGCCTTGGCTTCCATCGCCAGACCACAAAGATTGCCGGCCGTTATGGTGTCCATTCCCAAGCGGTCACAGATATCATTGAGGTGGGCGATTTCTGCCATATCATCAACCATACATAGTCCACCAAAGGAGTAGATAGTCTCATATTCAGGGCCTTCAATTACCAGGTCCTTATGCCTGCCTTTTTTAATTTTGGCCATTCTTCCACAGGCCATAAAACACTTAGCACAGGCATGTGGTTTGACTTCATGCTCTTCATGGTAAGTCTCCCCACTTATCTTCTCCCAATGCTCACAATCTCCCTGGGACCAATATTTGGCAGGGAAGGCTCCGGCTGTGTTCATCAGGGACACCATCATGGTTGTTCCCATCGCTTTATAGGCCTTCACTCCGGGGCTATCCGTATTGACTTTGGAAAACTCTCTGGCATAGGAAGCAACACCATCCATATCGTAGTATTCCCTTTTCCTGTCCCCTTGGAAAACGATAGATTTAATATGCTTTGAACCCATAACGGCTCCCACTCCNGTTCTACCAGCACAGCGCCACTTATCATTAGAAATAAGGGCGAATCGCACAAGGTTCTCACCTGCCGGACCGATGGTCACAGCCCCGGGTTTACGATAGCCATCCTTATTTTGTGCAAAGCGTGCCACTGCCTGCTCTTCAGCTTTGATACTATCCATGCCCCAGAGTTCTCCGGCATCATGAAAGGTGACACCTTCCGGCTCAATTGCAACCACCGTTGGTTTTTCCGCCTTACCTATGAAAACAATGGCATCAAAACCTGTGCTATCAATTGCCTCAGGTACCCGGCCACCGGAATAGGATTCAGCATAAAAGCCGGTTAAAGGAGATTTGGTATAGACTCCATACCTGCTCCCACCCCATAACCGTCCACCGCAGAAGGGACCTGTGGCAAAGATCAGATGGTTTTCCGGTGACAGTGGATCCACACCAGACGGATTTCGATCAAGCAAAAGATGCGTTGCCAGCCCTTTCCCTCCCAAACACTCTGATAGGATATCATCACTGACCTTCTCAATAGTTGATGACTTTTGGGACATATCAATTGTTAAGATACGATTATAGAAACCAAACATCTTTTACCTCCCTTCCGGTTAACTGGTAGATACTGCCGTATTAAAGTGTGGCTAAGCCATCTCCAACAATTGTCATGCCCTTTTCCAACTCTTCATCAGTTATCACCAGGGGCATCAGAAAACGGATCACATTGCCATATGTTCCACAAGCCAGAAGGATAAGGCCTCTGTCAAATGCATATTTCACAAGTTCTCTTGCCTTATCAGCTGCAGGAACTTTCGTTTTTCTATCGGAGACAAGTTCAATAGCGATCATGGGGCCAACACCGCGTACCTCGCCGATGACCTCATATCTTTCCATGTAGCCTTCAAGTTTTACACGCAGTGTTTCTCCAAGTTTTTCAGCCTTCTCAAGCAGGTTCTCCGTTTCAAAAATGTCAAATACAGCGAGAGCTGCTTCACAGGCCAGAGGGTTACCACTGTAGGTTCCGCCGATACCAGATGGATGCACAGAATCCATGATCTCCTTTTTACCCACAACTGCGCTAAGCGGCATGCCGGCAGCCAGGCTCTTGGCCACAGTGGTAATATCAGCTTCAACTCCGTAATAATCCATGCCAAACATATAGCCGGTCCGGCCCATTCCGGTCTGAATTTCATCTGCAATCATCAGTATATTATTTTTTTCACAGAGAGCTTTCAATCTCTTGAAATATTCTTTGGGAGGAGCAATAAAACCGCCTTCGCCTTGCACCGGCTCAACAATGATAGCAGCTGTCTGTTCCGCAGAAATATGATTAACAAAAAACTCTTCCAGATGATCAGCGCACTTCAGATCACATGATGGATATTCACTGCCAAAGGGGCAGCGATAACAGTAGGCGAATGGCATTCGATATACTTCAGGAGCAAAGGGTCCCATCCCATGCTTATATGGTTTAACTTTTGAGGTTAAAGTCATGCCCATCAAAGTCCTGCCATGAAACGCACTTTCAAAGGCTATAATTCCCTGCTTTTGGGTATAATAACGGGCAATTTTCACTGCATTCTCGACAGCTTCGACACCACTGTTGACAAACATAACTGATTTAGCAGAATCACCAGGGACAGCGTCGCACAGCTTTTCGGCAAGTCTGACTGGGGATTCATAAGGCATTACCATGAAACAGGTGTGGGTGAATTTTTCCGCCTGCTCCTGTATGGCTTTCACAACCTTCGGATGTGAATGTCCGACATTCATTACCGCAATACCGCCAGCAAAGTCTATATATTCATTTCCCTCTACATCGACCAGTATTGCCCCTTTTCCATGGGAAATATATCTGTCCGTTGCACTGACATTACCTTTGGCAATTACTCTACTGCGAATCTCATTCAAGGCTGCATTTGTCTTTTTAGAAATCATTGTATTTCTCCCTGACGTTGGTTTATCAATTCTTCCCTCTTCTCCCACTATTTTGGGGAGAAAGCAACACACTTAAAAGAGAATTACAATAGCCATGCCATAGAACATTTAATCTTAAATTATCTTATATTTTCAAGGCATTATTGGATTTTGATCTTGAACGTCACAATCTAACTTGATACACTTTTAAATCAATTTTTGATTTACTCATGAAAATACAATGACATACATGTTGATTCATCATTGAATCAACATGAAGAGCTAGAGGGGAACTATCTAAACATGCTTACAGGATCAATAGTACAAATGATGTATTATCAACCATATATCCGACATGTTATCAGCACTGTTTACATAAGGGAAAGGGGTTATAATCTGATAGCTGCATATAACATAATAAATATTTGATTCATTAATGAATCGAGCTTTAAAGACCATGCTTTTTCAGTTTTCTTACCACGGACGGTTGACTGATATTGAGGTGTCCAGCCATTTGGCGGGTTGTCCGACAGTTATTCTTTGCCTTGAGCAAGAGTCGTCTTTCGACCTGGTTAAGCGCGGAGGTGAGATCGATCGGCTGGTCGTCTACTCCATCAGGCTCCAAAAACAACTGCTCGGAATGGCTTTTATCGATAGTGTCCAAGATGTAACTGTCGATACCATTTTCATCGCTGAGCACCACAGCATTTTCCAGAATATTCTTCAACTCTCGGGTGTTGCCTGGAAAAGAATAGTGCTGTAAGGAGAACATGGCGGTTGAACCGACGATCTTGCTGGTATTGTACTTCTTATTATATTTCTCTAAATAAAACCGGACAAGGCCTTGAATATCCTCTGTCCTGTCACAGAGGGAGGGTATATCCAGAGTGAAACTGCTGAGTCGGTAATAGAGATCTTCCCGAAACAAATTCTGCTTCACACGCTCAATCAAATTCCTATTGGTTGCTGCAATGGTTATACACTCGACCTGAATCACCTTAGTTCCACCTACTCTCCGAAATTTCTTGTCGTCAAGGTACTTAAGTAATTTAGTCTGCAAATTTATCGGCATATCACCTATCTCGTCGAGAAAAAGAGTCCCCCCTTGGGCCAGTTCAAAAAGTCCAGCCTTTCCCTTGTCGCTCGCTCCGGTGAAAGCACCTCTCTCATATCCAAAAAGTTCCGCTTCCAGAAGATTTTCAGGGAGAGCAGCACAGTTAATCTCAATAAATGGATTTTTATTCCTGGTACTGTTTTTATGAATAACTTTGGCCAAAAGACCTTTACCTGTTCCTGAAGCTCCGGTAATAAGAATATTTGTTGCGCCAAGATGAGAAAGTTTCAGGGACATCTGCAGAATCTGCTGCATTTTGTTGCTATCAGCGATAATCGTATGACGTTCCAGTTCGAGGAGAGAAAGGTCAGTCAGCTCTTCTCTGTATTTTTCATTAACTTTTAGACTCTGTTCATACTGTTTCTGCAACTTATCCAGCTCTGTCATGTCTCTTTCGTTAACCACGACAAGTTGGATATGCCCCTCCGCATCAAGAGTTGGTGTAGCTGTTAAAAGGAGAAGGCGATTTGTTTTGCTAACATGTTGCAGAATAGTCTCCCGGTTTCCTGTTTCTAAAACCAAAGTCGTTACAGACTTATCAAAAATATTTTTCTCCAGAAGGCTCTTAACGTCAAAGCCTACGACATCTTCTGCCTGAATTCCATTAAGCCGCTCCGAAGCCTTATTAATTGTGATGACAATCCCCTGACCATCACAAACCCAGATACCATCCGACGATGAGTCGATTATTGTTTCCAGGCGATGAATAAGCTCTACATATGAACCTGTCGGAATTATATTCTTTTTAATAGAGTTCATTAATCACCGAGATTTCAGTTTGACAAATATTGCTGGTGTGTTACTCATATCCGACTTCTCATTTGTTGTCCTCACATCGTGCAGGGACGCCTCTCAAGCAATACGAATTTTCACATAAATGACTCTAATAGCTTGATTTATTATATTAATCTAAACAATTCAGATAGACTGCAATATAATATGAAAGAACACTGCTAACGTTATTGCCTGCCAGTCAGTTCTAACCATTTTCAAAGGAGGAGTTGGACGATTTTCGTCAAAGCAACGCGACTCCATGGCATCCGCCAAACGCTGTGAACGACCTATCGTACGACGCATCACCGGAAGTACCAAACGAGACATTCGTAAAATAGGGTTTTTACGTTGATCAATAGCTCGTGCCCGCTGGGCATCAGATATTTCCCGCGTAGTACCCAGTATTACCGGGATGAATCGTACAATTAGCCCCATCATGACCGCAATGCGTTTTTCAGGGACAAACGGTATTGGGGCCAAAAGGTGTTCTATTGCCGTGCGAATATCTTTTGGCCGCGTTGACACGGAAAATAACAGACCCATTAGAATGATGAGTGCCAGCCGCCATGATGCAAACAACCCTTCAACTACCCCCTCCCGAGTTATGTTTATGCCCTTTAGACTGTAAATGGGTGTCCCTGGTTGTGTCAAACAATTTGATATAAAAACAACTAATAAAAACAAGCCAAAATAGCGCAATTCAAAAAAAATAGTCTTACCTGGAAGATCAGCATCCCAAGCGAGAACAGCGAAGAGCAGAGTAAGCAGCAACAGCCCTGCTGTTACTGCCTTGAGGGTGCTGAGACTGACCAGCGCCAGGCAGATAATTTTACAACGGGGATCCATTTGGTGGAGAAAACTGGTTCCTGGCTGGAAATGAAATGTTATCGTTTGAGCCATGCCTGAAACTCTCCTCTACTTCGAACAGATTGGGGCAGGTAAACTCCAAACTCTTCTGCAAAATGAACCACCTCATAAAAAGGCCCATCTTTCACAATTTCTCCTTCCTGCATTAAAATCAACCTGTCTGCCATCCCAACCACTGTTTCCAAATTGTGAGTGGCCACCAGAATGGTATGTCCTTCTGAATGCAAGGCTGCCATTTGTGTCTGAACCTGTTGAATGCCCGGATAGTCCAGATTTGAAAATGGTTCATCAAAGACTATAATTCTGGGTGCCATTGCCAAAACACCTGCTATGGCCAAACGGCGTTTTTCCCCTCCGGATAGAATGTGAGGAGGCGACTCTTTAAGATCCAGCAAACCGACGAGATCTAAAGTGCGGTTGACAACTCTACCCACATCTTCCGCGGGCAAACCTAAGTTTTCAGGCCCAAAGGCAACATCATCGAATACGGTTTCCCCAACGATCTGGCTGTCTGCCTCCTGGAAGATCATGCCCACCTTCTGTCGGGCTCGTTTGAGATCATCAGCCACAAAGACGCCATCAACTTTCACTTGCCCCTTACCTGCAATCAACAGACCATTCAGCTGTTTGAAGAGCGTGGACTTCCCGGATCCGTTGGCACCGGCCACTACAATAAATTCACCCTCCTCTACAGTCAGGTTTATATTATTAAGTATTGGCTTACCACCAATAAGCTGGTGGGTCAGATTGCTGATTTCGATGATATTCATTGGCCAATGTTTTCAAGCTTACTCGGCTGATGACTTTGTATTGTATTTGAATAACTATCAATCATCGGTCTAATAGTTTTCACAACAAAAGCAGCAGCGGTGATTTTAAGTACATCCCCTAATAAAAAAGGATACATGCCAACAGCCAGGGTTTTTGGCCAGCTCATACCTGTAGAAACCTTAAGCCAGCTTGTCCCTAAAGCATAAATCACCAGACTCGCAAGAATCATGGCAAGACTATCCCACCAAATAGTTTTCTTTTTGAGTTGAGAGATTAAGCCTGTGATGAATACCGCTGGAAGATATGCTAAAAGATACCCTCCTGTAGGGCCAAAAAATCGACCAATTCCACCTGTACCTCCTGCAAAAACTGGAAGTCCCAAAGCACCTGCAAGAAGATATACACCGCAGGTCAGAGTTCCCCATTTGGGCCCCAGCAATAACCCGGTCAACAGTACGAAAAAATTTTGCATCACAATAGGTATTGGTCCAATGGGTATGGCTATAAAAGCACCGACCGCTATCAGTGCTGCAAATAGTGCAGACAGAACCGTCATATGCAGGTGGGTTTTAGTGTTCATATACTTTCCATAAATTTGATTTATCACCAGAGAACATTGAATAACAGACTACATCACCCCCTACAGCCTAGCAATCTAGCAGCCTAACAACCTTGGGTTGCGGGCTTGTCCCGCATTAGGCCACTAGTAGAAACAATCGCCATAAATCACTTTATCAATTTTGCCGCTATCTTCTTTAATCAGCAAGGCACCATTTTCATCAACACCTTCTGCGTATCCTTCAAGAGTATCATTATGTGTTACTATCCGTACATATCGGCCTAATGTTGAATTGTATTTTCTCCACAGATTGATTGCTTCCTCAGACATGGCCAAATCAAGCTTGTCTTCAAAGCGGTCAAGAAAAATTGACAGCAACTCTTTTTTCGATACCTTTCGACCTGAACATCTTCGGAGACTCACACTATTTGGTTCATACCTGGCAGGATCATTATGTACATTGATACCTATTCCAATATTCAGGAAAGTTGTCATTTCTCCTTCCACCTCCATCTCTGAAAGCATGCCACAGAGTTTTCTTCCCTCTACCAAAATGTCATTTGGCCACTTTACCTTTGCATCAGCCCCATACTCTTCACGTAATGTTTGTGTCAGTATCGCAGCTGTATAAAAATTGATTCTCCCCATATACTGGGGTGGCATCGACAACCGTAAAACCATGGTAAAATAGAGTCCTCCCTTATCGGAATACCAGGTTCTATCCAACCTGCCTCTACCTTTTCTTTGGGCCGATGCCACAATTACTGTGAGATGTGGACACCCCTTACGAGCTAAATCGCGGGCAATATCCATAGTGGAGTCTACAGTTTCGGTATAGTGGATTTTCTCACATCTGTCCGGATACTCCCAGGCGAAAGGGGTATCCGGACTAGCCATTAGACGGTAACCTTTTGACGACGTATCAACGTCGTATCCCTTGGCAATAAGGATCTTAATATGTTTCCATATCGATACCCTTGAAATACCCAGAATCGAACTGAGATCTTCTCCTGAAATTCGTTCGCTGCTTTGTCCAAGGATCTGTAGAATTTCTTTTTTCATGGTGTTTAAGTATTTTTGGTTAACCTGGTCTCAACGCGAGGTTAACCAAAAATACATGCATATGTCAATACTCATTTTTTCTATAACTGCGGTTTAGTTGAGGATAAAAAATGATCAGATCTTCATCATGAAATTTATTGGCACCGATAAGTCGGCAAATAGATTTTTTTAATGGTTCGGTGGAGGTGATATCCATCATGGTATATTCGGAATAGACCCCATAGGACAGAGAAAGCTGGCGCAGACGATTTTGCTACAAAGGATGCTAACATATTATGGGCTGGTGGATTGAAAAAATCCTTTCTTAATCTGCCGCTTCACTACTCTTTTTTATCTAATAATGTATTTCCAAATTTAATTTTTTAAACCTTCTTATTTTTCCCTGTTGAAAGTTATCAAACTCCAATTTCAATAAATTTTTCGAGGAAATTATAAATTCGACTGCTGAATTACTCTGAATACTACCAGTGAGATCACCTTTAAATTTTGTTGCTTTTAATTCAAATATGGTTTTTGTCAGTTTTTTGATGTCAAGACTGTTATGTTCAGTAGGTTCGCCCATATTTCTTCTTTTTCCAGCAATCTTTGGTAGTCTAAAAAACCAAGGCAAATATGGATGTTTTTCATTAATAAACACCTCCATATATTTCCCTTGTGGATAGTATTCAGGCTGAAATTTTAAGGACTTTTTAAAAAATTGGTCTGAGTTTGCTCTATTTTCAAAACAAAGTCCATAGGGAGAATAGTTATTGTTTTTGAAGTTTGAACGTTCCCAAATTTTTAATGGCGATGAATTTTCACTTTTTGCTTCTGACTCATTCTCGACCCACAAAATTTCCAAATAAAAATTTTCAAAAAAGAATCTCCTGTTTGCAGTTCCTATTCCCGGATGAGTCCTGCCGCTTCCTTCTGTTAGTCCAAATTCAACTAATTCATCTGCTTCCAGCCCTTTGTTGGAAAAAATGAATATATGATCAACTATCATAAGCAGATCTTTTCCATGGCCAAAACAGAACATATTGTATATATGATCATGGCATTTTTAGAGTTGTCCCCCAGACAACCGATGCCCTGGGAGACTGTATGGGAATACATTACCGAAAAAAGTCCCCAAAGCATCAGCGTGCCAATAAGTGCTTTTCTTTCTGGGTTTACCCGTATCATTATTACGACAGATAGTTGTCAATGAACCCTGTATCCATACTACGATCAAAAAATTTGCGGTGTTCAAGAATACGCAAGTTAATTGGAATGTTAGTTTTGACCCCTTCAATTTCAAATTCTTTAAGTGCTTGAATCAAATATGCCACAGCTTTAGGTCGATCTTCTGCCCATGAAATAACTTTTGCCAGCATTGGATCATAAAAAGGAGGAACCACACAACCGTCAGACAGATTATGGTCAACTCGTAAATTCTTTCCGATCTTAGGCAGAGTCACCTTATTTATTGTTCCTGGGGAAGGGTAAAATGTCTCAGGATCTTCTGCATATATTCTAGCTTCAATAGAATGCCCCATGAAGTTAATATCATTTTGAGTGACATCAAGCTCTGCGCCAGAAGCAATCTCAATTTGCCTCTGCACAATATCCTGCCCAGTGATAAATTCCGAAACAGGATGCTCAACCTGGAGCCTGGCATTCAACTCCATGAAATAATATTTGCCTTTTTGTGTACGCAGACATTCAATTGTCCCAGCTCCGGTGTAACCCAATTTTTTAATAATTGCCTTGGTATTTGCAAACAATATTTCACGATCAGCGGGAGTAACTACAGGTGACAATGCCTCCTCTATAATTTTCTGATGCCGCCTTTGAATTGAACATTCACGTTCTCCAAGGCAAACCACATTTCCAGCTTTATCTGCAATGAACTGTACTTCAATGTGTCGAGGATTAAGCACTACTGTCTCAATGTAGCAATCACCAGAGCCAAAAGCTGCTTTGCCGATGCTGGTTGTACGATCAAGCACTTCTGCAACCTTACTCGGCGAGGTTACCTTTTCAATACCTTTCCCCCCACCACCCTTGTCCAATTTTAAAAAAACAGGCCATCCGTATGCCTCCCCAAAGGACACAACCTCTTCTGGAGATTTGACAGGGTTTAATGTACCTGGAGTTACTTCTGCTCCA
>JGI24023J19991_10000631_pt1 | contig 27463 bp, 26 predicted proteins | sample Cruoilmetagenom1_FD_19991 | JGI IMG/M metagenome (IMG submission 19991) | reverse complement strand
CTTTCTCGGTCTCATCGTTATNAGCGGCATTCTGCAACCCTATTTGGACGCTTCCAACAATCTGTCGCCCGGATTGGTGAACTTCTTTTTCGTCATCAATATCATCGGTATTTCCTCGATCATTTTCCTGATGGTCTATTATTTCGTGGGTCAGAAAAATGCCTTTCAAGAGCGCTCGGAAGAGTTGCTTTTGAACATTCTTCCCCCGGAAATCGCGGCCATTCTGAGGGATGAACAGCGCACCATCGCCGATCAATTTGATAGGGCAAGCGTGCTGTTCGCCGACGTGGTGGATTTCACGGTCATGTCGGAAACCATGACGCCCACCGAGCTTGTAAAATTGCTCGACGAGGTCTTCTCGCACTTTGACGTTCTGACCGAGAAGTATGGCTTGGAGAAAATAAAGACCATCGGCGATTGTTACATGGTGGCATCGGGCATACCGCGTCCCCGCGACGATCACGCCCAAGTGCTCACCCGCATGGCGCTGGAGATAAGAGATTACATGAACCAGCATGAGGTTCAGGGGCACAAGCTAGCGATGCGGATTGGCCTCAACTCCGGACCTGTGGTTGCCGGCGTAATCGGCCGCAAGAAGTTCGCCTATGATCTGTGGGGCGACGCGGTCAACACCGCCAGCCGCATGGAGTCGCACGGCGAGGCGGGGTCTGTTCAAATCACGCGCAACACCTACGATTTGATCAAAGACGACTTCGTGTGCGAACCGCGCGGCACGGTGAATGTGAAGGGAAAAGGCGAGATGGAGGTGTGGTTCGTGTCCCAGCAAAACCAGCAGCCGTCTAGACGTGCTGGCCACCATTAATGTGAAGCTCGGCGCCGCTTCAAAGCGTCCAAATGCGCACGCTCTCCTGCCGCCCGCGAATGTCTTCCACAGGGCCCTTTGTTAGGCCGGCTGAGAGTTTCCCCGCCACGTCCTTGGTCTCGACACTGCGCACGGCCCTCAACGTTATGTCACTGACAACGGCGCGGCACTTGACGCTTCGGGTCAACCGTTCCAGGCGGCTGGCAAGGTTCACCGCATCACCCAGCACCGCAAACTCCAGCCGCCTCTCGGGTCCGATATCGCCCGTCACCACCGTGCCGTAATGCAATCCGACGGAAATTCGCACGGGATCTTCGCCCCGCGCCACCCGTTCCCCATTCCAGTCTTCAAAGGATTCCAAGATCGCGCGCAGGCTTCTGAGCGCATTGGCTGCATCGTGCGGTCCAGCTTCCGGCGTGCCGAAGGTCGCCATGACGCCGTCACCCATGAATTTATCGAGCGTCCCTCCGTGCTCGAAAATCGCGCGCTCAAGGCGCACATGAACCTCTCGCAGGAACGATATCACTTCGGTCGGGCTGCGCTTTTCCGACCATCGGGTGAAGCCCACCAGATCAGCGAACAGCACCGCAACCTTTTGCTCGCGCACTTGCGAAAGGGGCGAGTCTGCTTGAGACAGCTGGTCGACCATATTGGGCGGGAAATACCGCGCCAGATTGCCGCGTTCGCGTTCCGAAGCGACCTGATTTAGGACCAGCCGGCGCGACCGCGCCACCGTGACGGCCAGCGAGGCCGCCACAATCAAAAAGATCACAATCTCCCGCAAGCGCATGCCCATATCGACATAGGTCGGGTCCGACACCGCTTCCACGACCTGATCGGGAGACAAGCCTTCCGACAGCCAGATTTTGGTCTCGGGCAGCATGACGATCCAAAGGATCCCGATGACCCATGTGAGCGCGCCGGCGATCCCGCCAAACAGCATCATGTTGGGACGGTAGCTGAAGGCAAGGATTCCGAGCGGAATGAAGAAATAGACGAATTTGCCCGACTGCAGGTTCAATTGCGGCGTGACATCCGGCGTCACGAACGGATTGGGGTAGAGGACCGTAAACGTCACAAGCGCGAAATCGAGCGCCGCGAAGGCATAGCCGTGCCAAAAGCGTCGTCGCCCGCGCAGCGTCAGCCAAGCATCTGCAAGACCGAGCAGCATGAAAACGCTCAACAGGCCGAGATAATAGAGCACGCCGGGAAACGGCACGACGAAGCTCAACAGAATCGCTATCGCCAGCAAGGCCACGGAGCGGCACTTGATCGCCAACGATTGCCCGTCGCGCTCCTCTGCCTCCAGGGCTTGTCGCAACCACTGGCCGAGCCTGTCGATTTGACTCTCGCCCGGCCCATTCATCACCGAAGCGGTGGGCATCGCTCTGTCGTTCATGGCGTCGTCCTCATTGGCTGGGAGTCGAAGCAAAGCGGCATGCTACCGCCAAATCCGCTGGCATGACATGGGGCGCTAATGCGGATGAGCGGTGAGATTTGGCGTCCCACATCGCAGGAGCAGCCGCCTAGACGTGCTGACCGCCATTGATGTGCAGCTCGGTGCCGCTCACATAGCTCGACTGCTCCGAACAGAGGAAATAGATCGCCTTGGCGACCTCCTCCGGTTCGCCCAGGCGGCGCAGCGGAATCTGCTCCTTGACGATCTTTTCGGTGCCGGGCGAGAGGATCGCTGTGTCGATTTCGCCTGGCGAAATGGCGTTGACGCGCACGCCGAGCGGGCCGAAGTCGGCCGCCATTTCGCGCGTCAGCGCCGCCAGCGCGGCCTTCGAGGTGGCGTAAGCAGCACCCGCGAAAGGATGAACCCGGCTTCCTGCTATCGAGGAGACATTGACGACGGCGCCTTGGGCCGCCTTGAGCTCTTCCAGAAGGCCGCGCGCCAACAGGACGGGTGAGAAGAAGTTAACCTGGAACACGGTTTGCCAGTCCTCGAGCGGCGTATCGATCGTGTTGAACCGTTCGCCTTTCGGGCCTTTCGGCGAGATGCCGGCATTGTTGACCAGCGCATGGAGCCGCGAGCCCTGATCCTTGAGCCGCTTCTTCATCTCTTCGATTGTCTCCAGCGTGTTGGCGGCATCGGCCAGGTCAACCTGAATGTGGTCTTCCGGCCCGGCCTCCCAGGGGCAGTCTTCGGGAAAGGCATGGCGCGAGCACGTTATCACCCGCCAGCCGGCGCTCGAAAACCGCTTCACCGTGGCGTGACCGATCCCCCGGCTGGCACCGGTCAGAATCAGCGTCTTACGCTCTTCCTCGGCAATTTGGGTCATCGAATGGTGCTCACTACCAAATACGGATCGGCCCGCACGCGCTCACGGGTACAACCTTGCTTTCAACCACGGCTTGCCGGCGCTCGTCCGCTTGAAGACGACACGATCGTGCAGCCTGAACGGGCGATCATGCCAGAATTCCATCTCCATGGGGAGAACACGATAGCCCGACCAATAAGGTGGCCTCGGAATTTCTCCCAAGCCGTATTTGAGCGTGTATTTGGCGACCGCCTTCTCGAGCGCCATCCGGCTTTCCAGCGGCCGCGACTGCTTCGACGCCCAAGCGCCAATGCGGCTGCCCTTGGGACGCGTCGCGAAATAGCTGTCGGCCTCAGCCTCGTCGACCACCTCGACCGGTCCCCTCACCCGCACCTGGCGGCGTAAGCTTTTCCAGTGAAAACAGAGCGCCGCCTTAGGGCTGGCGGCAAGTTCCGAACCCTTCGTGCTCTCCTGGTTGGTGAAGAACACGAAACCTTTCGCGCTCGCCTCCTTCAACAGCACGATCCGCAGATTGGGAAGCCCCTCGGAATCGACGGTGGCGAGCGCCATGGCATTGGGATCGTTTGGCTCGTGTTGACGGGCCTCGACCATCCAATCCTCAAACAAGGCGAGCGGGTCTTCGGTTTGCGCGAAATCGCCCGCTTGGGGCATGTCGTCGTAACTGGGATCGGTTTTATCGTTCATCAAAAACAACTCTGGAACTGCGAAAAACTGCCCCGCGGCGCGCAATTATTGCAAAACGGCACGCCTGTTTACCCTTTACTCACCCTGATACCGCAAGATCACATTCGTTGATAGGGCCGCCAGTCGGCGTCCATGGTTCCAAATCGGAGCGATTTGTTATGCGTACGTTCCCTTTTGCATCCGCGCTCGCGCGTGGTTGCATCTCCACCACCATTCTCTTTGGCGCTGCCGCAATTTGGCCAGCCCAGGCCGGCGACGAGGTTAATCGGCTCGCGCCCACCCAAACCGGCACCATCTCACCCGCCCCAATGCCCGGTTCGTTCCAGGATTTGCGCGCCGTGCTCGACCAAGGCGACCGCGAGGTGGCGCTGCGCGCGCTGCACATCGCACTCGATCAGCTGAGCGACGGCGCCGCCTTCGTTTGGCGCTCCAAGGCACGCAAACTCACCGGCGTGATCCGTCCAACCATGGTCTTTCGCGACGATGCGGGGCGTGTTTGCCGGCACGTGATTTACACGGTTGCGTTGGGCCGCTTCCAGAAGCGAATCGAGGGCGTTGCCTGCCGCGGTCTTAATGGCGGCTGGTCGCTGGCTGGCTGACCAGCCCCCCTGCCCGGGCTCGCGGTAATCGCCATTGACCCTGGACCACGGTCCCCATTCATGTAGGATGCGCCGCGCATCCGAGGGCTCGGGAACGGTCGATGAGTGAGACGGGCAAGCTGATGGCGGGCAAGCGCGGCCTCGTAATGGGGGTCGCCAACAACCGCTCTATCGCATGGGGAATCACCAAGGCGTGCGCCGACGCGGGCGCCGAAATTGCGCTCACCTATCAAGGCGACGCCCTCAAAAAACGCGTCGTGCCGCTCGCCGAGAAAATCGGCTCGAGCCTCGTTCTGCCCTGCGACGTCGGCGACCCCAAGACGATCGACGCCGTTTTCGAGACGCTTGAAGAGACCTGGGGCGGGCTCGATTTCGTCGTCCACGCCATCGCCTTCTCCGACAAGGACCAGCTCGGCGGACGCTATCTGGAGACGACGGAGGAGAACTTCAAGCAGACCATGCTGATCTCCTGCTATTCCTTCACCGCGATCGCCCAGCGCGCGGAGAAGCTCATGAAGGACGGCGGTTCGCTGCTGACGCTGACCTATTACGGCGCCGAGAAGGTGATGCCCCATTACAATGTCATGGGTCTGGCCAAGGCGGCGCTCGAGGCCAGCGTGCGCTACCTGGCGGAAGATTTGGGCAAACAGAGAATTCGCGTCAATGCGGTCTCGGCCGGCCCCATCAAGACACTGGCGGCCTCGGGCATCAGCGATTTTCGCTACATTCTCAAATGGAACGAACTGAATTCGCCGCTGCGGCGCACCGTCTCGATCGACGATGTCGGACGCGCCGGGCTTTATCTCGTCTCGGATCTCTCAAGCGGCGTCACCGGCGAGGTGCATCATGTGGACGCCGGCTACCACATCGTTGGCATGAAGGCGGAAGACGCACCCGATATTTCCGTCGTCAAAGATTGAAATTCTTACAATTCAGGAGGCTATCGCGTGGCTGACACCAGCAGAATTGTGAAACTCGCCAAACGGCCGGTCGGCATGGTCAAGGCCGAGAATTTTTCGTTCGAAGACGAGCCCTTGCCCGAACCCGGCGACGGCGAATTTCGCGTGCACATCGAATATATTTCCATCGACCCCGCCATGCGCCCCTGGCTGAACGACGTTCCGTCCTACATTCCAGCGGTCCAAATAGGCGAAGTGATGCGGGCGCTTGGCTCGGGCATCGTGGAGGTCTCCAACCATCCCGACTTTGCGCCAGGCGACGCGGTTGGCGGACTCTTCGGCGTTCAAACCCACGCCATATCCAACGGCAGGGGCGTAACCAAGCTCGATCTCTCCATAGCGCCGCTCGAGCGCTGGATCGCCGGTCTCGGCATGCCGGGCATGACTGCCTATTTCGGTCTGCTTGACGTGGGCCGTCCCAAGGAGGGCGAAACGATCGTCGTTTCCGCCGCATCCGGCGCGGTCGGTTCGCTTGTTGGTCAAATCGCAAAAATCAAGGGCTGCCGCGTCGTCGGCATCGCCGGCGGGCCTGAAAAGTGTAAAGCGGTCATGGAATTGGGGTTTGATGCGTGCGTCGATTACAAGGGCGGAAACTTGGCCGATGACTTGCGCGCCGCCTGCCCCGGCGGCATCGATATCTATTGGGAAAATGTCGGCGGCGAAATCGGCAACACCGTTCTTCCCCAGATGAACCAATTCGGCCGCGTCGTCATCTGTGGCCTGATCTCGATGTACAACGCCACCGAGCCGCCCACGGGCCCGGTCACCACGGGCTTTATTCTGCGCAGCCGCCTGCGCGTCCAAGGCTTCATCGTTTTCGACTATACGGACCGCTATCAAGAGGCGATCGACGACATGGGCAAGTGGGTGGCCGACGGCAAGCTCATCATGCGCGAAGACGTGCGTGAAGGCGGCGTCGATGCGTTCGTGGACGTGCTGAACCTGCTTTATACTGGCGGCAACAACGGCAAGCTGGTGCTGAAGACATAAAAACGGGCTGTAAACCCTGCGGGCTGAGTATGTTTGACGGCTTTCCGCCGCTCGACTAGAACGCAAGTCGAGCGAAACGGAAACAAAATGTCCCACAACACCTTCGGTCATCTCTTCCGCGTGACCACCTGGGGCGAGAGCCACGGCCCCGCCATCGGTTGCGTGATCGACGGCTGCCCGCCGGGTGTCGCCTTCACCCTCGATGAGATCCAAGGCTATCTCGACAAGCGCCGACCGGGACAATCGCGCCACACCACCCAGCGCAAGGAACCCGATCACGTCTCCATACTCTCGGGCACGCTAGAGGGTTCGGGGACGGGCGAACACATCGCCACCGGCGCGCCAATCGCGCTCCAGATCGAGAACGTCGACCAGCGCTCCAAGGACTATTCCGAGATCAAGGACGCCTTTCGTCCCGGTCACGCCGATTTCACCTATGTGGCCAAATACGGCCTTCGCGACCATCGCGGCGGCGGCCGCTCCTCGGCGCGTGAGACCGCCATGCGCGTCGCCGCCGGCGCCATCGCCCGCAAAGTGGTGCCGGGTCTTTCGGTGCGCGCCGCACTCATCCAGATGGGCAGCGAAAAAATCGACCGCGCCAATTGGGACTGGAACGAAGTCGAGCAAAATCCCTTCTTCTGCCCCGATCACTCGGCCGTACAGGGCTGGGCGGCCTATCTCGACGGCGTCCGCAAGGCGGGGTCCTCCTGCGGCGCGGTGATCGAAGTCGAGGCGAGCGGCGTACCGGCGGGATTGGGCGCGCCCATCTACGGCAAGCTCGATTCCGACCTGGCGATGGCGCTGATGAGCATCAACGCCGTCAAGGGGGTCGAAATCGGCGCGGGCTTCGCCGCAGCCGCGCTGAGCGGCCAGGAAAACGCCGATGAAATCCGCATGGGCGAGGACGGCAAACCCAATTTTCTTTCCAACAATGCCGGCGGCATTCTAGGTGGCATCTCTAGCGGACAGCCCGTCGTCGCCCGCTTTGCCGTCAAGCCGACTTCCTCGATCCTGACGCCGGTCAAAACCATCGACGCGCGCGGTAACGAGACCGAGATTTCCACCAAGGGACGCCATGATCCCTGCGTCGGCATTCGCGCCGTGCCGATCGGCGAAGCGATGATGGCGCTGGTGTTGGCAGATCATTACCTGCGTCACCGCGGCCAAACTGGATAAGTTTATATCGCTCGCGGCTGTTCTTGCGGCTTTGCCTCAAGGCCTCCGCGGGGGCGCCCTGACCGGGCGGCGCGCGGTCGCGCTTGCCTCGCTTTGCTCGGTTTCAGAGCGAAACCGGACCCAATCCAAGAGGCGCTCAGTGGCGTAGCCCGACAGGGACACAAACAAACCGCTTAGCCCGGAAACTCCCGCACCCGCGCCTGGTTACGAAACCTCAACAGCGCCACTTTCAGCGCCTTCTTGTCGATCCTGTAGAATACGCATAGGTGTCCNACGCGGCTTTCGAGAAAACGTTGAGCATCGTCGCCGGTGGGTGCGCCCGTACGCTGGCGCGAACGCTTCAACCCTTCAAGAGCGGCGGCCACGCGTCTGGCCTCGCGTTCGGGAAGCGATCGAAACACTTCGGCTGCCTGGTGCGACAGCTCAATTCTTAAGTTCGAGATGGCCGTTGATGAGGTCGCCGCTGGCGCGGGCTTCGAGATAGCCCTCTTCGTCAGCATCGACCGCTTTGCCGGCCCAATATGATCTCTCAACTTCGTCCAGACGCTCATATTCCTCAAACGCTACCACTACAGCCACGGGCCGGCCGTGCTTGGCGATCAACACGGGCTCCGAGCGCGCCGTGTCGAGCAGCCGCCCGAACTGATTTTTGGCATCCTTCGCGGTGAAATACTTCATTCAACCCACCCAAGAAGCCGACCGGCGTCTGGCCCAATTGCCCCACACGGCGGCCCCTGTTGCCTCACACTCCCAATTGAAGCATGGGGCGCGGCTCCCTGTCACCCGGCCAAGTGAATAAGCTCTCAAAAAAATGAAACCGGTGGATAAGACAAAGACTCCCCAGGGCGCTCCAGTGGCCAAAATAGCCCCAATAGCCACAAGCCTCTTTATCCCTCCCTCGGCGTCGTATCGGCAATCGAGGCGCGCCTCATGGGCGGCGCTCAGTGCATCCAGCCTGGGGACCTTGGGAAACCAGTCGGCTCCGGGAAACCGGAAGTGAACGTATTCAAGCGCCACGATCGAGACGATCGACCCCAAATTGATCGGTTCCGCCGATTGCTCGGCCAACATCTCGTCGATGCGCTCGAACCCGGTGATCATGCTGCGCCGCCGGCGCTGCCCCACCGGAGCCTCGTCGAAGGCGGGCTCGGTCAGCGCTCCGCTAGTAATGACCCGCCCGACCATGGTGTGGACGGCGGCCTCGACGACCCCCATGGCGACGCCGGCAAGCGCCGTCACCGCCGCCCTGTCGCCCGGCAACAGCGTAGGGTCCGGCCGCTCGGTCTCGGCCCACAGTGCGATCAGCAGGCTTTCGGTTAAGGCCCGGCCGTCGTCGAGCAGCAACGCCGGCACACGCGCCGCCGTATTGGCTTTGAGCAGATCGGTATCGTCTGCCCATGGATTGACGATCTGCAGCTCGAAATCGAAACCCTTCTCCAGCAAGCAGATGCGTGCGATCCGCGCATAGGGCGAAGTCGTGTTGATCAAGAGCTTCATGCGACATCCCTCCTGAATTTGTTTATGCAGGCGGCCCTAAGGCACGGAAGCGTCCTGGGGTGGCGATGTTAGTGCAGCTGTGGGGATATGAACAACGGCTTCGCTGCAAGATGCGCCCGCCCGGCTGGGATTTTACTGGCGCAACACAATCCGAGATGGCCACATTTATAGTGTGTAAAGGCCGTGGGCGCTAAGATTGACCTGCTTGGGTTGTCTGGCGATGATCGAATTCCTTTATTTTCTAATATGAGCAAACGGCAGCAACAGCTCAATTCCCGCGCCAAATTCGGTCGAATGGATGGCCTGTGGCGATTGATACGCTACCGTCTCCACATTCCGATGAAACGATCCAGCCATCCGCCGGACCATATTGCCCGCGGCGTGATGGTCGGAATGGCCTGGGCGATGACACCCTTCATCGGCCTGCAGATGACGCTTGTCTTCCTGACCTGGCTGTTCACAAGGCGCGCGTTCAACTGGGATTTTTCGCTCGCCAACGGCCTTGCTTGGACCTGGACGACCAACGTGTTCACGCTCATTCCGATCTTCTACATTTTCTATGTCACCGGCCAAATCATGTTGGGCCATTTTGACGACATCACGGGCTATGAGGCCTTCAAGGGTCTGTTCGCCGGCATCCGCGAGCCCGCCAGCGGATGGCTCGATTATGTGTCCAAATGGTTCGCCGGATTTCTGGTCGGCGTGGGCCTGCCATTGACCGTTGGCTCAATCCCTTGGGCCGCGCTCTCTGGCTGGGTTTCTTACTATTTGACCCTGCGCTTCGTCACGCAATTCAGGGCCCGGCGCGCCCGCGTCATGCAAAATGCCGCCAACGGCAAACGGCCTCAGCATCCCACCATCAGCCGTTCCGCTCCTGGCCGCTAACAGATTTTATCGCCCACCAGCAATTTGTGCATGCCGGGGTGCTTGGCCTCGATGTCCTTGCAGATGTCGGCCCGGCCGTGGCCGTAACGCAATTCGCCATGCTCGTCCTGGTGAAAGCGCACATAACTCGACGCCACATAAAGGACGCCGATGACGAAGACCGCGCCCACCAGGAGTCCCGTCCAGCGTTCGCTGGTTTGTTGTTTTTTTTGCCCTCTGACGTTGCTCATTGTCTGATCCTTCCCTGTCGCGGCTTTAGGCTGGCGACCTCGAATTCGCTCACATCTATTCCTCGCGCTGCACGCCAGAATCGCCGCGAGAGCGACCCAACGACCGGGACTCAATGGCCCGCCCCGCTATGTGCGGTTATCGAGCGTTTCTGGATCGCACCCCAAGAGGCGCGGAGTGCCCGAAGGGCACGACAGGGATGAAAGAAATACCATGAGCTACATCAATTCTTTCCCTAAAGCCGCGACATGTCGAGCGCCGCCGGGTCGCCCGCCCAGGCCTCCTTGAAGCGCTTCTCCGTCTCGGCCAACGATGCCTCATCACCCAACGCCTTTTGCGCCTGCATCAAGCCATAAAGCGCCCAGCCATTGTTGGGGACGCGGGCGAGCGCGGCTTGGAAGACCTCGTGCGCCTCAGCCGGCTTATCCGCCCTCATCAACGCAGCCCCCAGCGATTGGCGGACCGGATAATACCAAAAGGGCGGTTCCAGATAAGGCAGCGTGTCTTGGGCAGCGACCGCGGCCTGGTAGGCCGTGATGGCCGCAGCGTCATTGCCTTCAGCCTCTGCGATCCGTCCCTCGACCACATGCCGGGCGATTTGCAAAACTCCGCTGACCGCCGGTGCGATGTCTTCGGGGTAAGTGATGTCCTTGCGTTGATCGAGCGCCGCGATGGCGGCTGCCTCGGCCCGCGCCTCGTCCAACCGGTCCGACCGCGCCAAGGCAATCCCCCTGGCGTAGCGCCACATGGCGCGCACAAACGGAAACGCCTCACCGGGATCCTCCATCGCCAGAACCGTTTCAGGTTCGGAGAGATGCGCATTCACCAGATAGGGCGCCTGTTTNATCAGCTGGATCCAGCCGGCATTCTCTGCCGCGTTGTTCGAAACGGCGCCTTGCAACCGTTCGGCATAATCCAACGCCGTCGCCCTATCGCCGGTCATGAACGCCGAGACCACGACAAAGTGGATGTTGTGGACGTGGTAGCCGACGCGCCACATGCTCGTTGTATCATCGACCTTGGCGAAGTAGCGCTCGTCGGCTTCGACTGCTTTTTTGTTGAGCTCGACCGAGTCCTTGAAGCGCCCGATCCGATAAAACGTATGCGTGCCCATATGCACCAGGTGGCCGGCGCCCGGCATCAATTGAGCCAAGTGTTCGGCATGGGGCACGGCCGCCTCGGGCTTGGTCGATGCCTCGGTCAGGTGAATGTAGAAATGGATCGCGCCTGCATGATCGCGATTGGCGGCGAGCACGCTCTCGATCGTCTCGATCGCCGCGCCGATTTCGCCTTTGGGCGTCTTGCCGTCGGCCTGCCAATAGTCCCAGGGCGTCGTGTTCATGATCGCTTCGGCGTAGAGCACGGCGAGGTTCTGGTCATCGGGAAACGCCGCGTGCGCCTTGGCCAATGCGTCGGCATAAGCCTTGTTGAGCACTGCTTGATCGGCATTGGGTTCGACTGAATAGCGCAGCGCCGTGGCATCGATGATTGCGTTCTCGCGCGCGTCCGCCTTGCCGCTCAGCTGCTTAGCCCTATTGATCGCATCGAGCGCCGGCGCAATAGCTTCCTTGGGCATCGGCGTGTTTATATTGGGGCCAAGCACATAGGCTTCGCCCCAAACACACATGGCGCAGCCGGGATCTTGCCGCTGGGCTTCCTGGAAGGCGCGCCGCGCCGCCGAGTGATTGAAGGCATACGCCCAACGCAGTCCCTGATCGAAATAGGCTTGCGCCAGCGGCGATTTGGTCGTGACCGGCCAGCTCAATGTACCGAGATCTTCAAACAGCGGCTCGCGCGCCGAGGCCGAGGCCAGCGGTTCACGCGGCGCCTCCGCTTTCTTGTTGCCCGAAACGATGCTGCCCGCCAGTTCGCCCAACTGGGCCGGCCCCAAATAGATAGCGCCAAGCGCCACCGCGATGACAACGATGCCAATCAGAAAACCCAACACACGAGCCACAGCCACCTCCTGCCAAAAAGCGCTTTATCGCGCCGATCTCAGGCCAGCATACGACAAGAATGTGGCTTGCAAGCGTTGCTTTTAGTTGATGAGAAACTCGCCGTCCGTCGTCTTCCAGCCGCCCGGCGCAATCAGTTGCCGATGACTGAACTTGACCGAATGGACGGCGCCATCGAGCGTCCGATCCCAAAAATCTAGGAATTTCAGCAGGCGCGGGAAATCCGGTGCAACGTCATACTCTTGCCAGGCAAAGCTCTGAAGCAGGGATTCGAAGTCCGGCATGCGGTAATAAATTTGCGCCGTCATCAGGCCATAGCCTGAAAGCATGAGCTCCAAGTCGGTCTTTGGCATCGTTGGCTCCGAAGCATGATTCGGACACCAAAATTCTGTTACAGCGCCCCTGCCTTGGCAAGCCGCATTGGCGCTCATCCCAACAACGTAAATCGTCGATCAAACGAGATGGATCAGTCCGCACCAGCCGCTGGCGCCTCGATCGCAAATCGGGCAAGTTGGGGGAACGTCCATGGCCGCTCCCAGCAAAATCAGTCCGCTTGCCGTTATCGGTCCGGGCCTGCTCGTCGCCGCAACCGGCGTGGGAGCGGGCGACCTCGCTACCGCAAGCTTCGCCGGCAGCCTGATCGGAACCCCAATCCTATGGGCCGTCGTCGTCGGCGCCTTTCTCAAATACGTCGTGACCGAGGGGTTGGCGCGCTGGCAGTTGGCGACCGGCGAAACATTGCTCGAAGGCGTTGTGTACCGGCTGGGACGGCTCGTGGGCTGGCTGTTCCTGCCCTACCTGCTGCTGTGGTCGTTTTTTGTCGCCTCCGCCCTGATGAGCGCCTGCGGCGTGACCTTGCACGCCATGCTTCCCCTGTTCGACGATGCCGCCCACGGCAAGATCGTCTTTGGAATATTCTCGAGCCTTGCCGGCCTTGGTCTCGTGCTCACCGGCGGCTACCGGTTGTTTGACAGGGTCATGCGGCTTTGCATCGCCGTCATGTTCACGAGCGCCGTCGTCACCGCCGCCCTCCTCTGGCCCGGAATTGCGGAAGTCGCACGCGGCCTGCTGGTGCCGGCGATCCCGGACCTGCACGCCGAGAGTCTTGGCTGGACCGTCGCGCTGATCGGCGGCGTCGGCGGCACCCTGACAGTCCTTTGTTATGGCTACTGGATTCGCGAAGAGGGCCGCACTGGCCCCGGTCATCTTCGGATCTGCCGCATCGATTTGGCCGCGGGCTACGTCATGACGGCAATCTTCGGCATCGCCATGGTGATTATCGGCGCCAGCGTAAAGATCGAGGGGCGCGGCGCCGGCCTGCTCGTCACCCTCTCCGAGCACCTCGCCAATCACATCGGACCGCTCGGAAAATGGCTTTTTCTCATCGGTGCCGCCGGCGCCGTGTTCTCCAGCCTGTTGGGCGTGTGGCAGGCGGTGCCATACCTCTTCGCCGATACCTGGGGCCTGCTCACCCGCCCATCGGTCGCACAGGACGCAACTCCCGCATCCTTGGAAATCCCCGCGCCCATAGAAATCCCCGTTCCTTTGGAAATCGATGAGCGATCGCGTCCCTACCGAACATACTTGTTCGCACTCGCGCTGCTGCCGATGCTGGGTCTGTTCTGGGGCTTCCAGGATGTACAGAAGATCTACGCCATCATCGGCGCCACGTTCATTCCGCTGTTGGCCGCAACCCTGCTCGTCCTCAACGGGCGCTCCCAATGGGTGGGCGACCGGCTCAAGAACGGCCGGTTCACAAGCCTCGTTCTGCTCGCGATCTTGGCCTTTTTCATCTGGATTGCGGTGCGGACGGCCACCGGCTGAGGCCGGGCAAGCGATCCTGCGGCACGGGAGCGGCAACACCGTCCACCGCGCGAGCGGGCATAGGCCCACGCAACTTTCGCTTTAATGTTTGAATGAGCCGGACGTTGAAGCGATTGGATATGCAGTCGGAAAATCGAACCTATCAAACCGCCTCGAGCGCTCGTTCGCGTTCCTGCCTGCAATTTGACAGCTGAACCGAATGCCCTGCCGCAGTGCGCGCCGCACGGCGGGGCAAGCCGCGAACCGATTGCTGGTTCAAGTCCTCTTCCAAAAAGTCCAAGTCCAACCCCGCCTTGGTCAACACGCGAAGCACCACGTCCACCGATATGTGGCGTGCCGCCACCATCGCCCAAAGGATCGACGATCTCGTCCCCGACTGGCAATAGACAAGGGTCGGTCCCGACATCTCGCACAGTGCCTTCTCGAATGTATCGAGCAAGTCATCGTTGAACAGGTCATGGTTCGATGCAGGTACGTAAGCGTACCTCAATCCGGCGCGGCGGGCCCGATCGTGCGCTTCGTTCGAGGGGATCGGAACCCCCTCCTCGCTGTCCGGGCGGTTGCTGATGACCGATTTGAAGCCCATTTTCGCGATCAGCGCGAAATCCTTGGCCTCGAGTTGCGCGGCGGTCGCGAGATTAGGGGTGATATAGGTGATCGTGGGCATCTGTCTGGTCCTGGTCGACGATGTGTCTTGGCGCGAACACGTCAGGTAGAGCGCCGTGCGAGCTTGGAACTTGGCGCCGGACCCAACGCCATTCAAGCGAATTCGTATCGTTTTCTAGAAATAAAATCTAATAATCTACGCTTAATACGAGTTCATAGGCGTAATAATTCCGATAAATCGTCTTAATAGAAATTTATTTCTAAGGAAATTGCGTCGATTGCCGCTGCGCGGTCCTCTCAAGCCCGCTCCCGCGTCATCACCTTTGAGAGGAAGGCGTGGGTCTCATCTATGGGCTTGAGGTCGGCTTGCCTGAACATCAGGTCCAGATCGTCGCGTAGATACTGCGCGTAATAGGGCTCATGAAAGCGAACCGGGAAGGCCTCGAGCAACCCGTCATAGCCCTCCTTGTCGCCTCTCTGCAGCGAGTCGATAAAGACGAAGATACCGCCGGGTTTCAGAACGCGGGCGATTTCTCGGCTGACCCGGCGGCGCACCGGCGCGGGGAGTTCATGGTAGAGAAAAATCGAGGTCACGATGTCCTGGCTGGCATCGCCAAAGGGCAGCGCCTCGCCATTGGCCTGGATCAGCTTTATCGCGGGGCGCTCCTTCAGGTGCCGGCGCGCTTCGCCGAGATAAGGCAGCGAAAGGTCGGCGCCCGCCGCCTTGATGCCGGGAAAGGCCTGGGCCAGCTGACCCAGAAAGCGCCCGGTACCGCAGGCCACGTCCAGCAGCCGCAGGCCGCGTTGGTCGCGTCCCCGCACAAAACCGGAGATCGGCTTCAAGGCATGGCGGCGCATGGCCTGGGCGGCGCCCAGAAACAGCGTCTCGACCTGGACGTCGTAAATCCGCGCCGAGTGATCGGTGAGATAGCCGCCCGTCTGATAGTGAAAGTTCTGCACATAATAGTCGGGCAGTTTTTGCGTCTGCGGGCTCCGCGTCACCTCGGCCCCGTCGCCGGATTTGCGCCGCGCCGTGCTCGAGGGCAAATCGGCGAACATGGCGCGCAATCGATCGAGATGGTCGAACAGCGTGCCGGCCTCATCGTCGCTTATGGGCGGATAAAGTCCATCACCCACATTGCGCGCGTCCGCCAGCAATACCTCCAACCAATCGCGGCGCAGCTGCGCCATCGACGGCACTGGCCCCTTGGGCTTGTAGGGCGGCGTCTCGCCGGCATCGAACCGCCGCAGCACCCGGTTCATCAGCTCGTAGAGACCGTAATAACCGCCGGCCCGCACCGCTTGGCCCGCCAGATGCCCGTACATCGCTCTTGGATCACTCATCGCCCGACGTCCTGCCACGTCCCATTTGCAGCGTCATTATAGCGCGCCGACCGGAACCCAATTCAAGCCGCCGCCTCACTCAGCTTAAAGTCGGCGAACACGAAACCGTCGCGCTCCACTTGCTCGCCCGGCTCCAGCGCGAGGGGGTGCGAAAACATCGGACCCGCATAGACACAGGTGTGAAATTCGCCGTTCTCGCCGCAGGGATCGGCGTCTTCTGGAAGCTCGTCCAGAAAATCGTCGTCGAAATCGCGCCCGACGAAGTCTGCCGAGAGTTGCTTGGGGTCGACGCTGACCAGCCGGGCGCGCAACCCCCCCGCCACCATCTCGCGCGCCAACGCCGGCGTCGGCTTTTGCCAGATTGGGAACAACGGCGTGATGCCGCTGCCCTCGAGGTTCTTTACGCGGTAGTCGCGTATGTCTTCGAGAAAGAGGTCGCCGAAGGCCATTGCCTCGACGCCTTGGGCCCTGGCTTGTTCGACAAAGGCGCCCAGACGCGCCTCATAGACGTCGTTCGGACAAGGATAGGGAATCTCGATCACGTGCAGCGGCAGGTCGGCCGCTTGGGCTTGGGCTTCCATGACCGCGCGCCTTGTGGAATGCATGGCGACGCGGTCGGCCTCTGCGTTCAGGGTGGTAAAGAGTCCCACCAGCTCGATTGCCGGGTCCTGCTGGAGGACATGCAGCGACCACGCCGAATCCTTGCCCGTGCTCCAGCTGAGCAATGTCTTCATGTTTCTTCTCCTGCCCGGCCTCTTGCCACTTGCGGGTCGCCCCCAACCGTGCTCAATCTCGCCGCCAGCATGGCCTCTTATCATCGCATTGTCATCCTCACCGGCGCCGGCCTGTCGGCCGAGTCGGGGCTCGGCACCTTCCGTGACGAAGGCGGTATCTGGACCAAACACGATCTGGCCGACATCGCGACGCCGGAGGGCTTTGCCCGCAATCCCGCTCTGGTGCAGGATTTTTACAACGCCCGCCGGAGCCAGGCGGCGGAAGCTCTGCCCAACGCTGCCCATCTGGCGCTCGCGCGTCTTGAGAGCGAGCACGCAAGCGCCGTCCTGACCGTCACCCAGAACGTCGATTGCTTGCACGAGGCGGCTGGAACCAGCGAGCTGATCCACATGCACGGCGAGCTTTTCAAGACTTGGTGCCCTGCTTGCGATTGGCGCGACGCTTGGCGCAACGACATCACGCCTCAGACGCCCTGTCCGGCTTGCGGCAAGACGGGCAGTCTTCGGCCAGACGTCGTCTGGTTCGGCGAAATGCCCTACCGCATGGACGAGATTTATTCGGCGCTTGGCGCCTGCGATCTCTTCATCTCAATCGGCACCAGCGGGTCGGTCTATCCCGCCGCCGGCTTCGTGGTGGAGGCAGCTAGCGCCAGGGCCAGAACCGTCGAGCTCAATTTGGAACCCTCCGAGGGCGCTTCGCTTTTTGACGACGCAAGGCATGGACCGGCGACCGAAGTGGTGCCAGCTTTCATCGACCATCTGCTCGATCAAAAAGACCCATGATTCAAACAGCTTATCGATCCGATTTGGCAGTCAACATAAATTCCTGATTGCCGCCGGCGCCCGTGATCGGCGAAGGCATCAGGCCCATTTGCCGCCAGCCCGCCTGCCCGCCAATCCACGCCTCCACCTTGGCGAGACCGCGGGCGCGCGCCGCCTCGCTCCGCACCACGCCGCCCTTGCCGATGGCTGCACGATCGAGCTCGAATTGCGGCTTGACGAGCGCCACCAGCCAGGCGCCGGGCGCGGCCAAGCTGAGTGCGGCGGGCAAGGCCAAGGTCAGGCTGATGAAGCTCAGATCGGCGACAATCAGATCGACCGGCCCGCCGATCAGAGCGTGATCGAGCGCGCGGGCATCAACGCCTTCCAAGTTCGTCACGCGGGGATCGGACGCCAGATCGCAATGCAACTGGCCGTGACCCACATCGACGGCCAAAACACGGCCCGCGCCGCGTTCCAGCAGCACCTGCGTGAAGCCGCCCGTCGAGGCGCCAAGATCGAGACAACGGCGCCCCGCGACCTCCACGCCGAAGGCATCGAGCGCCGCTATAAGCTTGACGCCGCCACGCGAAACACGCGAGGCAGCGCCCGGATCGACATCTATGACAGCGTCAGGATCGACGCGCATAGCAGGTTTGCCGCAAGGCACGCCGGCGAGTATGACCTCGCCCCGCAAAATCAGATCGCGCGCACCCGCCCGGCTTCTCGCGAGCCCGCGCTCCACCATCACTTGATCGAGACGCTTGCGAGATCCAGCTTCGTCCAACGTCCGTAAGTTCCTGAAATCAGGCGCGCTCGCCCGTCTCCGCCGCACGCTCGCGGCCAAGGGCCGCAAACACCGTTTCGGTGATACCCGCCGCATCGAGACCTGCCTGCGCGTACATCACCGCGGGCTTGTCTTGATCGATAAAGACATCCGGCAGCACCATGGGCCGCACTTTGAGACCCGAATCCAGCAAACCGTCGCGCGCCAAGAAGTGCAGGACGTGCGAGCCGAAGCCTCCGATTGCGCCTTCTTCGATGGTTATCAGCACCTCGTGATGGCGGGCAAGCTGGCGCACCAATTCCTCATCCAACGGCTTGGCAAACCGCGCATCGGCCACCGTCGTCGACAGCCCGAAACCAGCCAGCTGATCGGCCGCCATGAGACACTCCTGGAGCCGGGCGCCCAGCGACAGCAGCGCCACAGCCCCGCCCTCGCGCACGATCCGGCCCTTGCCTATTTCGAGCGGTTGGCCCCGCTTGGGCAGCGCAACGCCGACGCCCTCGCCGCGCGGAAAGCGGAATGCGCTCGGCCTGTCATCGAGATGGGCCGCGGTCGCGACCATATGCACCAGTTCCGCCTCATCGGCAGCCGCCATCACCACAAAGCCCGGCAGGGTTGAGAGATAGGTGACGTCGAACGCGCCCGCATGCGTCGGCCCGTCGGCGCCCACCAATCCGGCGCGGTCTATTGCAAAACGCACGGGAAGCTTTTGGATCGCCACGTCGTGGACGACCTGGTCGTAGGCGCGCTGCAGGAACGTCGAGTAAATCGTCGCAAAGGGCTTCATCCCCTCTGCCGCCAGACCGGCGGCAAATGTGACGCCGTGTTGCTCGGCAATGCCGACATCGAAGCAGCGGTCGGGATAGGCCGCGCCAAACATATCGAGCCCTGTGCCCGACGGCATAGCGGCCGTGATCGCAACGATCTTCTTGTCGCGCTTGGCTTCATCTATCAGCGCGTTGGCATAAACCTTGGTGTAGCTCGGCGCCTTGGGCGCCGGCTTGTCCTGCGCGCCGGTGACGACGTTGAATTTGCCGACGCCGTGATACTTGTCCGCCGACTCCTCGGCCGGTTGATAGCCCTTGCCCTTCTGCGTCACCACATGAACCAGGATCGGACCGGACTTGGCGTCGCGCACATTGCGCAGGACGGGCAGCAGATGGTCCAGATTGTGCCCGTCGATGGGGCCCACATGATAAAAGCCGAGCTCTTCGAACAGCGTGCCGCCGGTCCAAAAGGTGCGCGTGTATTCCTCGGCCCGGGCCGCGCGGCGCTCCCAAGTCTTCGGCAATTTTTTGGCAAGTTGCTTTGCCCAATTGCGCAGTTGCCGGTAAGGCCGCCCTGAAATCAGCCGCGCCAAATAGGTGCTCATGGCGCCTACGGGCGGCGCGATCGACATATCGTTGTCGTTGAGGATGACGATCAGGCGCGAATTCATGGCGCCGGCATTGTTCATCGCTTCATAGGCCATGCCGGCGCTCATGGCGCCGTCGCCAATGACGCTGATGACGTTGTGCTTCTTGCGTGAAAAGTCGCGCGCCACCGCCATGCCGAGACCGGCCGAAATCGAGGTGGACGAATGGGCNGCNCCAAAGGGGTCGTANTCGCTCTCGGCGCGCTTGGTGAAGCCCGACAGGCCGCCGCCTTGGCGGAGCGTTCGAATACGGTCACGCCTTCCGGTCAAGATTTTATGGGGATAGGCCTGGTGGCCGACATCCCAGATGAGCTTGTCGCGCGGTGTGTCGAACACTTTGTGAATGGCGATCGTGAGCTCCACGACGCCGAGCCCGGCGCCCAGATGGCCCCCGGTCACCGACACCGCATCGATGGTTTCTTGCCGCAGCTCGCTCGCCAACTGCGCGAGATCCTCATCCGGGATTTTGCGCAGGTCTCGAGGCGTCTTGACCCTATCGAGCAGGGGCGTCTTGGAGGTCTCGGTCACACATCACCAATGGCATTGGGAGGAAGATATTTCGCGGCTCGCTCATCGCGATGTCCGGGCCAATGCCGCCAGCCCGAACCGCCAACGACACACAGTATAGACCAATCCTGTGGCTACCATGCGGCGCGCGCGTCCCCTTTTAGTCGAAGGAGGCCCCTAGACCCAAGTGAAATCAATGTGAGCGCTAAAACCGATCTCAACTCGCGATCGATTGCCAGAGGCGCACATGATGATGCCGTCGGCTGAGATCAGTCCGGCGAAATCGCGGCCGATAATCGCTGGCCACGCCGTGGAACGCCCAAGCAGCGGCTAAATCGGCAGAATTGGTCGTTTAGGCGCCGATCGTGGTGTCGTTGACCTCGCGTCCGCTCGTTGGAACCATCTGAGCGTGCGCATGCCGCAGCGTTCCGCGGCCGAGCTGGCCTGCGAATTTGATCCAACGGCGAGCCGCGACCGGCAGGCTGGTATCGATCGAGATCGAGCGAAGATTGTAGGCCTTTTCGCGGCAATACGCTTCGCAGTCCATCTTGACGGGATCGGAATAAAAAGCGGCGATCTTCTCTTCTGCCATACCGGGCGTCTTGAGCCATTGCGGAATATAGACGTTGCACAGTCGCTCGGTGTCCGTGAAGACTTTGAGCACGCCGGTGCCCGCGGCCGGACACGACGTCGAATATGCGTCGCCGACCAGAACCATGCCGGGTTTTTCGTGTCCGCGGCTGACATAAAGGTCGACCGGCCGAATTTTGATGTGCCCGGTGACCTTGAACTCGCCGATAACGTTGCGCAACCGCGGCATCGCCTCGGTCATCGTTTCGACCGGCGCCTCGCGCAATCGTTGCAGCCAGGGATCCTTCGCATCGCGGTAGACGAACAGATTGGCGCGCATCGTCGAGCCGATCGGAAACAGCGTCAGATAAGCAACCCGCTCGCTCGGCCGCTCGGAGTAACAAGTGACGGAAGAAAACTCGAATGACGGCCGCCCCACGGGCTCGATGTTGAAGCCGATCGATGTCGAATGATTGGCGCTCAGTACGTGGCGCTCGATTCCGAGCTCCTGGCGGAGCGAGAGATTGAGTCCATTCGCCACGATCACGAGCCGCGCGGAGATCTGCTCTCCATTTGAAAGCGTGACCGTCTGGCGGTCGGCGCTGTTGTCAATCTCCATCACCTTGTCGTGGATGACGGTAACGCTTTGNGGAATTTCTGCGCGGATCGTGTTGACCAGCGTGTCGTAGAGGATGCCCTGCTGATCGCCCGGACGCTTCTCGACCACGCGGCCCAGGCGCGCAACCCATGATTCCTTGTCCGCCGTGGAAACCCGCCGCACGGCATCGGCCAATCCCGTTTTTTCCAAGACCTGCATCTGTGATCCGTCGATCTTCTCGCATCGGAAATCGGGCGGATAGACCGGTCGCGGATCAATCATGACGGTGTCGTAACCGGCCCGGCCCAACATGGCTGCAGCGATCGAGCCCGCCAGCCCGCCGCCTGCTATGGCAACATCAGTCTGTCGCATGGGTGTCTCCTACTCTTCCTAGCGCGCCCGATTGCGGCGCAGTGATACGTAATGCTGCTTCGCGCTCACACGCAGCTCGCGGTAAATCGTCTCCAGCTTGCCAAGCAGCCGGAAGCCATGAGATCCCCCCCGCCGTACATCGATCCAGAGATCGCCGACCCGCTGGCGCTCGGTCCAAGCCGACATGTAGCTGGTGTCATCGAGCGCGCAGGAATCAACGAATCCGATTGTCTCGTCGGCAAGGAACGAAGACGTACAGTCTTCGAGCAGCAGAATTCCCGGCGAGAAATCGCGAAACTTCTCGTCGTAGGCGGTCTTCCAAGTGAAGGCTGCTTGGCCCGCGCGCACCACAAGCTGCATGCTGACCGGGCGTTGGTCGAGATAGAGCGAGTGGATCGAGGCGCAGCCATCTTGTGCCAGCGCGGCAAAGCCGGTGCGGAAAAAGGCCGCGTCGGCGTCGCTGCACAGCAGCGCCGTGCCCTGGCGTCCCTTCCAGCCGGAGGCTTCCAACTGGAGAAATCCTTCGATCGCCGTCGCTATATCGTTCGGATCTGAGACAATCTCAGCCCTCAGCGCACCCTTCTCCGAAAGCCTTCGCCGGTGCTGACGCAGCTTTTTGCGGCTGGAACTCGACAGCGCCATTTCGAAATACTGTTTGCCGTCGCAATCTGATTCCAGTTTTGGCCGGCTGGACTGCGCCAAAAAGCAGGGCGCGCTGCTCCGGTCGGCGAGCACGCGGCCGAGCGCCGCCATTGTGGGGCCCTCCGTTGCCATCGTGTCCAGCGCTATAATCTTCGGTAAATCCGGTGCGTTGGCAATCGCCTCCAACATGGCCTCGAGCGTCTCTTCCAGAAGGCTGCGGTCGACGACCGGAGTCGCGAGGTAGCCGTGTGAGAACGGCGGGGCCAGCAGCATGCGCATCGGCAGAAGTGATTTGCGGGCCTGACCGATAGAAAACGCCCAGACGCCGATCAGGCGCCGGCGGCCATCGATCGTCTTCCACGCCAACAGCGCCCGCGGCTGCAATTCGGGATAGCTCTGGGCGGCGGCGCGAACCAGTTCGGGATTCATGAAGGCGTTGGGCTCGGCCGCGCGGGCGAGAAGATCGTCCCAGTCGGGCTTCAAATCAGCAAGCTGCTGGGCGTCGTCGATTTCAATATCGACACCCGGTGAGGGCGAGATCGCGGTCCTGACTGCGGGAATGTCGGCGGTAGTGAACGCTGTTATGTCAGTCATCTTGTAATACGCTGCCCCGCGCCCGTTCGGCTTTGAACCAAATTCGCCGCCAAGTTACGCACAAACATTTCAAAAGCCGTTACGGCAGGCCGAAAAAATCGGATTCTGTTTCGCCGCCGCCCATTAGGGTTAACCGTGTCCCAAGACGCGCGTCATGGGCTCTATCCGACCCTGCAGGAACTGCACCAATGCACCGGTGGATCGTTCTTGGAATTCTCGGGAGCATCGTTTTTCGCCGCTCCACGCCGCGGCTATGAGAAATCGGGCTCAGGCTGCGGGCTGCCAAACGAACAGATGCAGGCCGAGCCTGAATCTAGCTATCGCGAACANCAGCGCCGATTCCACCACGAAGGCCGTCGATGCAGCGGCCGCAACGCCAACACCCCCATAGGGGCCCGCCAGCGCAACGCAGCCCGTCAGATTCACCGCGAATGCAACCCCATAGGCCAGGGCACATAGGCGTTGCTCGCCGACCATCGTAAGCAATCGCTCGGCCGGTCCAACGGCAGCGCGCGCCAGCAGTCCAACAGCCAGAATGAACATGATTGGATATGCATCGGAAAATCCCGGTCCAAAGAGCCACAACATCGGCTTGCCCAGCGCCAGGATCGCGATCGTTGCGGCAAGCGAAGGCCAGAAAATCCAACGGATCGTCTTGGCTGCAAAGGCGGCGAGCCCGGCGCGATCGCCCGCGACATTATAGGCGGCGAACCGGTGNCCGGCCGAAGCCGCCACCGCGAAATAGACGAACGTCACGAGGCTCAGCGTTTTCGAAGCGGCGTAGTAGTGCGCGACCTCGTCGGCCGGGCGGAATTGCTGCAACACCAAAACGTCGGTTGTGGTGAGCAGGGTATAGAAGCCCCAAACCGTCATCATCGGCAGCGCTATCGCAAACCAGCCTTTGATGTCGAATTCACGCGCCCCTGGCGCTACCGTCTTTGCGATCCGCCGATTGAGGACCAGCAATTGTCCCAGCGTCGTTACCCAGATGGCAGCCACCGTGGCGCTCATCGCGACGATGGCATCGATTGGAACATCCGCCGCGCGAAGCCCGGCGATCAGCGTCAGGATCAAAATCGGCCGCAGCAGCGAGTGCGGCATGAGGGCAAGGGATATCCAGTTTTGTGAACGTGAGATGCCGTCAAGCATGAAGGAAAACGCATAGAACGGCAGCGCCACACAGGCCAGATAGAGTGGTATGACGACCTGCTGGTCGAGCGTGCCTTCAAGGCCGCGCAGTAGCAGCGCTCCGATGATCGCCGCCGCGGTGCCGAGGCCGAAAGTGAGCCAACGGCTTCCGGCAAGATAGCCGCGCAGGAGATCGGGAGCCTGACCTTGGTCGTATTCCGGAATCTGGCGCTGCGCGGTCAGTGGCAGACCAAGATGAATGATATCGCCAAGCAACAGCAGCCAGGTCCAAACATAAACGTAGGTTCCATACTGGAAGCTTCCCATCCAGCGCGCGAGCAGGATCTGCATTAGGAAAACAACGCCCGCGCTGGCGACGCGAATAGCAAAGGCCATGCCGGCCATGCGTTGGGCCGGCGCATGCTCGCCCGCAAGCCAAGTCCGCACGCGTTCTCGCAGGCCAAACAGCGGACGCCGTACTGGCAGATCTTTGGCGTTGGTCAAGGCCATGGCGGTCCTTTGGCGGATAACCATGATCTAAGTGGTTAGGAGTTAACTTTGGGTTGACCCTGTCAGATGCCAACACGCGCGCGCGCATCTGCACGAAACGACTTTTGTCGCGATGCGACTGGGCTTTCCGTCACCAGCGGAGCGACCAAGTCCTAATCCTGGCGGTTATGTCCGCCTTGCATCTCCAACTGGCGCCTTGCGTTGGTCCGCGGAGCCAGTATTTAATGTTGCCATCGGGTTGGCTGTAGCTTGGCTCGAGTCTGTGAAACCCGAATTATTCCGATAAGTTACCATTCGGCGAGAGGCATTTTATGAGTTCAAGATCGACCGACGGCCGTGGCCGGCTCTATGAGAATGTGTTGGATACTATCGGCGACACGCCGTGTATCCGCGTGAACAATTTGGCGCCAGATCACGTGCGACTTTATGCGAAGGCGGAGTTCTTCAATCCTGCCTCTTCGGTCAAGGACCGGCTGGCGATTAGCATTATCGAGGAAGCCGAACGCCGCGGCGATCTCAAGCCTGGCCAAACGGTGGTTGAAGCCACCAGCGGCAACACCGGTATTGCTTTGGCAATGGTCTGTGCTGCGAAGGGCTACCCCCTTGTGGCCACAATGGCAGACAGTTTTTCCATTGAGCGCCGCAAGTTGATGCGATTTTTCGGGGCGAAAGTCGTTCTCACACCGCGGGCGCAAAAAGGCTTCGGCATGCATCAGAAGGCCGTTGAGTTGGCTGAGGCGAATGGCTGGTTTCTGGCCCGGCAGTTCGAAACCGACGACAATGCCATAATTCATGAGAACACGACGGCCCGCGAGATCCTTGCCGACTTCGATGGCGAAAAGTTGGATTATTGGGTCACTGGCTACGGCACCGGCGGCACGATCACGGGCGTCGCCCGCGTGCTTCGCAAGGAGCGGCCGGAAACGAAAATCATACTGAGCGAGCCCGCAAATGCTCAGCTTGTCGGCAGCGGCATAAAACAAGAGCGGGGCGATGACGGCACGCCGGCGGTCGGTCACACGGCCTTCGAACCCCACCCAATCCAGGGCTGGACGCCGGATTTCATCCCACTGGTGCTGCAGGAATCGATCGACAAGGGCTACTACGACGAACTCATCCCCGTGCCTGGACCCGTTGCCATCGAGTGGTCCAACAAGCTTGCCGCCAAGGAAGGTATCCTCACCGGCGTCTCCGGTGGAGCGACCTTTGCGATTGCGATGCAGATCGCAGAGAAAGCCGAGCCCGGTTCGGTCATTCTGTGCATGCTGCCCGATACGGGAGAACGCTATCTTTCATCTCCGCTTTTCGAAGCGATTGAAGAAGAGATGACTGAAGAAGAGATTGCGCTGTCTAAGTCGACCCCGGGATTTCAGATGACTGAGTCTTAAGACTGGGTCGACCCGCGATCTTTAATGTCCCCGTGGGGAGGCTCGGCAGGCTCGCGTTCGGAAAATTTCCGCTGTGCGCTCTAAAGCGGCTGGGCGGGGCTGGCCAGACGTGTTGGCTCCGGCCGCTAGCCGTCGTCAGGCCAGGCAAGCGAAACCGGACGGGGCGGTCGATAACCTCCCGTATGGGCTTCTTGCGACAACGTCTTATCGGGATCGCGGGACTGGTGATAGATGGCCTCGCCTGCAACATTGCAGGCCTCGACCAGCGATTGTTGGTCGCAAGTTGATGCGATCATGAGCGCCAGTGCATGGAGGTGGCGTTTGTTGTAGCAAAATGCCGCGAGCCGGGCCCGCTGCTGTTCCGGCAGGGATTGAGCGATCTCCACGGCGTCTGGAGGCGACGCTTGATGAAGCTGTTCCAGGAAGCCTTCTGGAATTGGACAATCGTCTTCGTTCAATTTTGTATTTGTGGCGTACGCCATGACAGCTACCCCTCAGAGCGATCGAGGCATTTAACCGGCGCAATGGTTAACGGCGCATTAATTTTCTGGACACATCTGAGCAGGACAGGCAATCGGCCAGAAGACAACGCGGAATTTTGGGACCACGAATTTGACGAGGGATCGTCGTGTACGCTCATGGTCCCAACCGGCAAAGCTCGGAGCCGTCATTGAGCCACACCGGCCCGCTTCATCCAGAAGGCTTACACCCATTCCGGTTGCCGCAGAAAACCACGCTCATTGTGAGCTTCAAGTATCGTTGAACTGGCGTCTTTAAGCAATCGCGAAACACCGTTCAGTGTCTAAAAATCGGCTGTTTTCCACCAGTAATTGCCCCATTGGGGTATCATTGTCCGGCAGAGCGCGGCCAAGGCGCAGAATTGATCGTCAGCCGAAAGCGGCGAACTTATCGGCCGAAATGTAGCGCAGGCATTCATCGTCATCGATAAATCCCAGCCCGTCGAAACCCGCCTCGTTCGCCATCCGGTGTCTGACGCCACGCTCGAGGGTCTCGACATGTTGCAATTCCAGAAGCGTATAGGGGCGCGCCCATAGCCATTCGCGGTTCTCGACCGCTTCGAGTTCAGCATTGGGCAGCGCATCTTGCGACCAGGCATAAAAGTAAAGACAGAACGTCCGGTCGGCCAGCGCGACGGGCTGCACCGACATCAGGCGCATTCCGAGCTCGCCCTCGCACATCGCCTTGGCTCCAGCCAGATCGCCGACCCTCAAGGTCACGTGCGCCAGGGTCGCTTGGCAAGCCACCGGGTGCCCATCACCCGGGCCAAGCGGTTTCTGATTGCCTTCAAAGCCTTGCTGAAGCAGCTCGATCGGAAAGCCGTTTGGGTCCCGCAAATGGCACATATAACCGATATCTTGAAACTGGCGCGGCTCCGAGACGCTCAGTCCGCGTTGCCGCAGATAGGCGACCGCCACATCCAGATCGCGCAGCGTGATCCCGATCTTCCAATAAAGCCCATCTGGTCCATCATAAAACGGCTCACGGCCGCCCTCGTGGAATTCGAGCAGGCATTGCCCATCGTCGCAGCCCAAAACAAGGGCGTTATCGGCATCGAAAGTCCGCATGCCAAAATGACCGCGGTAG
>JGI24023J19991_10000629_pt1 | contig 27518 bp, 23 predicted proteins | sample Cruoilmetagenom1_FD_19991 | JGI IMG/M metagenome (IMG submission 19991) | reverse complement strand
TCCTAGAAGCTGCAGCAGATTTGGATTTAGCTTTCGTAAGTCTTATGTCAACTTGCTCAACCTTATCCAAAAAAGGCTTTTTGAAATGAAACCCTTCAGGTATAGGATTCGGTTGAACCGCTCCCAGAGTTCTTACGACACCTACATGCCCACTATCGACAATTACAAAAGCGCTTGTAGCAAGCACTATAACTAGAATAATAATTATTGGGTATAAAAAATTTAAATTTTCAAGCTTAGGTCTTGTAGCCATGTTAATAAAACCTCCGTCTATTTGTTAAAATTATCTAATATAATATATCTGGATTATTTGATTTGTAGAGTTTTTCTCACTATTTCTTTTCCCAACTAACATCTCTTACCCTAAGTCTAATCTCTTTTTTCCCGTTCCACTTATTAAACTCGGGTGTAAAAACCATATCTATCTTGTCCGGCAGGGTCGAGGGTTCTTTCATATTAAACCATATGGCATCAAAGAATTTCCCCTCTTCTTTAACCTTAAATCCCAGGTGCTTATCCTTAAATCTACGCTGTGATATTATTTCTACTTCTTTAGAAAGCAATACAGGTTCAGGATTCCCAATTCCAAAAGGGGCAAGCAGATCTAATTCGGATATGAGACTCTCAGTAATGCTTTCAAGCTCTACAGCGCAATCAATATTTAGTTTTTGCTCAAATTGTTCTTGATTTGACTCAAGTGCTTTATCAAACATCTTTCTAAACTTCTCAATATTCTCTTCACGTATCGAGAGACCTGCGGCTTGTTCATGTCCACCGAACTGTAAAAACAATTCTCTACATTCTGAAAGAGCAGCATAGATATTGACTCCATCGACGCTTCTGCCGGAGCCTTTTCCTACGCCATCCTGGTCAATTGCAATTAATATAGTTGGCTTTTCATATCTATCAACGATCCTTGATGCAACGATTCCTATTATACCCGGGTGCCAGTTTCGTGATCCTAATACTATAGAATTTGAGCCTATGATATCTGGGTTTGATTCAAGCTGTGAAACCGCTTCTTTGATTATCTCAGCTTCAGTACCCTGCCTGTTAGTGTTTTGTTTGTTTAACCCTTTTGCGAGCTCTCTCGCATCTTCTAAATCATTGGAAATAAAAAGCTTTACCGCATCATCAGCAGTGCTCATTCTGCCGGATGCATTTATTCTAGGTCCAAATTTAAAACCTAAATCATATGATGTTACTTCTCCCTTAATACTGCTAGCTTCTTTTAGGGCTTGTAGACCAAGGCGTTTAGGGTTTTGCATTCTCTTAATTCCCTCTTTTACCAATATACGGTTTACATCAAGCAATGGAGCGCAGTCAGCTACAGTTCCAAGCGCAACAAGGTCGAGATAATCTCCCAAATTAGGCTCGCCGTTCTTGAAAAATCCCTCATCTCTAAGCGCGCGTCTAAGCGCTATTACCAAATTGAAAATTACACCTACGCCAACTATTTCTTTTGCTGGGTATTTGCAGTCTGAGAGTTTCGGGTTTAATACCGATACTGCTTGAGGGAGCTCTTCAGGGGGGTTGTGATGATCGGTAACAATAAATTCCACACCAAGCTCTTTAGCCTGTTCTACTTCCTTAACTGCAGTAATACCGCAATCTCCTGAAATTATAAGGCTTACCCCTTCCCGAGACAGTTTCTTTACAGCGTCAATGTTTATTCCATATCCCTCTTTTAGTCTATCGGGATTGTAGTAAGTAACATTAGCATTTACGTCTTTTAGGAAATTATATAGAAGAGCTGTTGAAGTTACACCGTCAACATCATAGTCACCGTAAATAGCTATTCTTTCATTTTCATGAAGCCCTTTTTTGATCCTCTCAATTGCTATATCCATGCCCTTCATGAGGTATGGAGAGGGTAGATCGAATAAGGTGCAGTTCAAGAAGAGATTGGCTTCGGTCTCATTTTCAATGCCGCGATTTAAGAGTATCTGTGCTGTAATTGGCGATATGTTGAGACTTTTTGATAGCTTGTCTCTTTGCTTTTTGTTCTCTTTTTCAATTATCCAATTATTTTTCATTTAGTGATTGCCGGAATTATTAAAAAATTCTTATCTAGGAAAAAGCAAATATTGTTATAGATAATAAGTTATAGACGAATCAGAAACATATTAAGACTACAATAGTCAGTCTTAATTATTACTCAAATGTTCCACTAGTCCACTAAGCCCAAGAAAGTAGCTATTAATTCCAAAACCGGATATGACTCCCAGCGCTACTCCTGAAACAAATGATTTCTGTCTAAAATCTTCGCGCTTATGCACATTTGATATATGTACTTCAACAACCGGTAATCCTGAGGATAAAATAGCATCCCTTATAGCAACACTGGTATGGGTGTAGGCGCCGGGGTTAATTACAATACCGTCAAAATTAGATATAGCATCTTGAATAGTACTTACTATCTCCCCCTCTGAATTAGATTGGAAGCATGAAACTTCTACTCCAAGTTTTTTTGAACAGTCGGTTAAAGAAGTGTTGATTTCTTCCAGCGTTGTAGCGCCATAAATATCAGGCTCTCGTTTCCCTAACATATTAAGGTTTGGTCCATGTATAACTAATATTTTCATTTATCCTCTTATTCCTTAGAACCAAATCCTGCGGTATGGTTCATTTTATTTAACTTAGTTTTCTCCAGTTTTTCAATGGCCTGAGTTTTTTCTTGTTCGTTTGTATATATCTTTTCTATTGTTTCTCTGGCCTTATGAAACTGACCTTGCTCCATATAAAGATTCAACATTGTCTCAGTATAGACTTCACTGTCAATCGGATAATCATCTGCGGTTACTTTTCTTGAATCTATAGGTGTTTCAAATGCTTGCATGCTTGATACTATATCTTTTTTTAACAATTCCCTCTTAATCTCATCAATCTTATTAAGGATACATGTGTCATCTCTATGGAATACATAAGCAGCTTCCAGTGTCTCAAGGGCCTTGTTAAACTTATCTTCACTCACGTAAATTTGAGAGAGCAATTTTGCTGCTTCTAAGTTGTCAGGCGTTAGTTCCAATACTTTTTCCATTTCTTTTTTAGCTTGTTCGATGAGCCATCTATCATAATAAATCTTGCCCAATAAAAATCTCGCAGTAACGTTGTTCTTATTATATCCTAAACCCCTTATCAATACACCGGTAGCTTTATCTATCTTACCCAGTCTGTATTGAACATCAGCAAGTAAAAAAAATGTATTTGACTCAGGCTCAAGAGAAAGTGTTTTTTCGTACTTTAGTTCCAAATCCAGAAGTTCTTTATTCTCAATCTGTTCTTTTTGACGCATGTTCTTTTGAGGATATTTATATCTAAATTAAGAGTCAAGTTTTAAATCTCAAATGTATAAAAATACACAATTGCACAGTGTCATATAACACTGAGAATGGCACTAAATTTTGAACGTTCGTTTGCTGCATCCTCCATAAGTATCCTTAATCATTAAATGTTCCTATCTCTAAGCATTTGGCATCAATGTTGCAAATATTTAATCCGTATTCTAGTAATTTTAATTAGAATTCTGAGGATGAAAAATCTAAATAGCTGATTCAATCGAAAAAGGGGATGCGTAATGCGAAGATTGTTGATGGTATTCTCGATCTNTATTCTGATTTCGGCGCCTGCGTGGAGCTACTATGTTGAAGGTGGAAAAGTGCATGATGGGAGTGGTCAAGAAATCAATTTGTATGGTGTTAGCTGGTTTGGGTTTGAGACGAATAATCATGTAGTCCATGGTCTCTGGGCCAGAAACTGGAAAGATATGATAGAGCAGATAAAAGGGCATGGATTTACAGCCATCAGGCTTCCATTCTGCCCCGCCACTTTAAATAACACTGGAGTCACAAGCATAAATTATTCACTCAACCCTGATTTGCAGGGCCTAAACTCACTTGAGATAATGGACAAGGTCATTGATGAGCTAGATAGACAAGGTTTTTATATACTTTTGGACCATCATACATCTGACTGTCAAACTATAGAAGACCTTTGGTATACGAGTAATTACTCTGAGCAGGACTGGGTCTCTGATCTAGTTTTCGTAGCTGATAGATACCAGGATGTTGAGAGAGTTTTCGCTATAGATATAAAAAATGAACCTCATGGACCTGCTACATGGGGAACAGGGAATCCGCTTACTGATTGGAACACTGCTGCCGAAAGAGCAGCATCAGAAATCTTAGATTCTAATCCTGACTTGCTGATTTTTGTTCAGGGTATTGAGAATAATCCAACCTGCTCAAGCTCAATTAATCACTGGTGGGGTGGAAACCTTGAGCCGTTTGATTGTTTCCCGCTTAGTATTCCAGCTGACAAAATAGTTCTGAGTCCGCATGTCTATGGGCCTGATGTTTTTGATCAACCTTATTTTAATGATTCTAACTTTCCCAATAACATGCCGGATATTTGGGATACTCATTTCGGATATCTAGTCGACAGGGGATACGCTGTGATAATCGGTGAATTCGGAGGCAGGTATGGAAACGGCGGTGACCCCAGAGACAGAACATGGCAAGACACACTAATTAATTATATGGACGACAAGGGCATGACCGATTTCTTTTACTGGTCATGGAACCCCAATAGTGGCGATACCGGAGGGATATTGCAGGACAATTGGCACGATGTGTGGGAGGATAAAATTACATTACTGGGTCAGTTGATGGATGGGTCCACTAATCCTCCCCCAACTCCTGCCTGTTCTGATGGCATAGATAATGACGACGATGGTCTGACAGATTTTCCAGAGGACACTGGTTGTGACAATGCAGAGGACAATAATGAATTTAACGAGACTCCCGGAGGAGACGAAGTTTCGGCAGATGTGACTATTAACGATGATTGGGGCACAGGTTATTGTGCCGATGTTACTGTTACTAATAATTCGCCGTCTCCTAGTGATTGGACTGTAACATTTTCAATAGAGGGAACTGTGAGAGATATTTGGAATGCGACATATAGCCAAAATGAGGATGAGGTTGCTGCTGAGGGCGTTTCCTGGAACAATATAGTAAATCCTGGCCAATCGATTGGTTTTGGATTTTGCGCAGAAAGGAGTACTCAACCGCAACCTACCCCACCCCCGCCATTGCCTACACCTACACCAGTCCCTACATCACAGCCTACGTTTGCATGTTCAGATGGAATTGACAACGACAGTGACGGGTTGACAGACTTCCCAAGTGATTCTGGATGTGAAAATGCCAACGATAATGATGAGTTTAATGAGTCCACAGAAGAAGATGTTACTACTAATTTGATCATAAATGACGATTGGGGAGCAGGATACTGCGCTCAAGTAAATGTTGTAAACAGCACCTCATCAGCTGTGGACTGGGCTGTGTCTTTTACAATAGAGGGCACTATTAGAAATCTATGGAACGCCATATACCAGCAAGTCGGCAGCACTGCTATTGCAGAAGGAGTTTCCTGGAACAATACAGTTCAGCCGGGAGGCGCTGTTAACTTCGGATTCTGCGCAAACAGGTAGACCTATTATCCTTGAAGGGGGGTGGATATTTCATTCCACAGACTTATTCACCTCTCTTCTTTTTTATATCAATTATCTAGAACCTTTTTCTAATCATCTTTACAAGAAAATCGGCTTCTTCTATTTTCAAGATTTTAGCGAGCAAGAAATATACTATTGCGGCTATTACAATTGAAGCTGCTAAAATCCCAATTTTTTCTAAAGAAAAAGCAGATTCAGACCAGTAAGTCAATTTTGATAGTCTCCAAATCACTATTCCCATAACTCCGGAAATAGCTGTTAATTTCACAAGTAAGGCTATTATTGACTTTATGTTTATGTTTCCGACCCTTCTCTCAATTAAATAAAACAAGAGCAAGAAATTAATGATAGATGAAATGGAGCTTGCCAGCGCAAGTCCTGTGTGTTTATAGCCGAAAGTAAACCCTAATACATAACCGAATATGGCGTTCACTATAAATGCTATAAAAGCAATAATGACAGGGGTTTTTGTGTCCTGCATAGAATAAAATGCCGGAGCCGTAATCCTGATTCCTCCGACAGCCCACAGTCCCACTGCATATCCTAAAAGCGCTTGAGAGGTGAAAATTGTAGCTGCGTAGTCAAACTCCCCTCTTTGATATAACAGATTGCAAATCGGAACTCTAAGAACTATCAGACCTACTAGAGCAGGTATTAAGATGAAGAACATTAGTCTTAGCGTGAATGAATAGGTTTCTTTAAATTTACCAAATTCCTTTTTTGAAACATGACTGGAAAGACTGGGAAGAAGAACTGTTGCGATTGAGACCGCAATTATTCCCAGGGGAAACTCAATCAGTCTCTCTGCAAAGTATAGATAGGATATAGTTCCTTCTGCCATGAAGGAAGCGTACTGTGTGTTCACTAGAATGTTTAAGTTGTATACCGCTACACCAAACAATTGCGGAATGATAAGAAACCCTATCTTTTTTACAGCGGGGTGACGAACTTGTTTACGAAAGCTAAACAGAAAACCCCGACCATACAGAAAAGGTAATTGAAAAAGAAGTTGTAAGACTCCACCCGCTATTACTCCAACTGCAGCAGCATATATAGGAACATTAAAGTTCTTATAAATAAGCAAAACTGAAACTATAATGCATATATTCAGGATTACAGGAGAAAACGCGGGAGCAAAAAAATGTCTCAGAGAATTCAGAACACCCATTGATAAAGCCGTAAGGGATATAAAAAGTATGTATGGAAACATTATTCGGTTTAAGGAAACAGCTAAGTCGAAAGTGCTTTCGTCAAAACCCGCAGCAAAAAGCTTGATAATATAAGGTGATAACAGTATTCCACCTATTGATATTAGAATCAGGAGAAAGACTAGAATAGTAAAAACCGCGTCTGCTATCTTCTTAGCCTCTTCTTTATTCTTCTTTTCCAGGTACTCGGTGAAAACAGGTATGAAAGAAATGGTAAGAGATCCTTCAGCGAATAGTCTTCTAAGGAGATTCGGTATTCTAAAAGCCACCCAAAAAGCATCAGTAGCCGCAGTGGCGCCGAAAAAATATGCAATGACTACATCTCTTGCATAGCCCGCAATACGGCTTAGAAAAGTAAGAGAGCCGACAAGGCCTGCAGAACGGGTTATTTGTTCGTGTTGCTTCATTTGTTCTTCAACTTTGAGTTAGTTAAGGCTTGCTAACCTCTTCAAACTGAACCTCATTTTTCAAATAACTAAGAATTTTCAGGACTTGGTCCACTTGATCCTCGGTGGGTGTTATTTGCATAATTCCATTAGCCGGATCTTGCGTCCTTACCCATGCTATATGTGAGTAAGTTCCCATTATTGATTGAAAGTAAACGGTTTCAGACTTGTTTTTAAGTTTTATGTATATGTTAGGCATATGAGTTTAGTATGAAAAATTAAGAAGATTATATCTTAAATTGCAGTTTTTGTCCGATACTTCTTTTTATATTGTTTCATTTAAGCCGACCACATTGTGAAAGCTGATGAATTAAAGTGGGGCAAATTGGCATTCAGCTTACTATGTTACTTAGCTTAATTTTCCTGAATATTGTTTAATATCAGTCTGATAGAGTACGTTATTAAAGTAGTGCCAAAATGACGTATTAAAACCTTATCCTTTATTTATTGTATATATATCCTTATTTCGCACCTAAAAAAGTGTGCTATTTTACCCTGCCACATTTTCTAAAAAATTGATAAATTACAAAACCTTACTTGACAAACTTAATACAATTTTATATAGTGGTTCAAAGTGGCATAAAGTGGCACAAGAGGGCGCAACATGTTTCGTGGCAGATACGAACATACAATGACCGATAAGGGGAGAATAAGCATACCTTCTAAATTTAGAGAGGTGTGCAGGGAGAAGTATGGGGGTGAGATATTCATAGTTACTAATTTTGACAAATGTCTAGCTGCGTATCCTCTTCGGGAATGGAATGAAATCGAGAGAAAAGTGTCAGAACTCCCGCAGTTTAAACAGGAAGTCATTTCTTTTTTAAGATACTTAATGGGAAGTGCCGTAGATTGTCCGATGGATGGGCAAGGAAGAATTCTTATCCCTCAATCATTACGAAATCATGCACAAATAAATAAAGATGTAATTTTAATAGGTATGCTAACTAAGGTTGAAATTTGGTCAAAAGAGGTTTGGGAACAGGAAGAGTCTGATAACGCATATGAAGAATTTAAAAAGAGCAGGGAAATACTTGCAGCACAAGGACTATAAGACCATGGAAAATGCTATTTTAGAACAAAAGGCTCCAACCCATATACCTGTTATGACTGAGGAAGTTATTAACTATTTGGTTACTCGGATGGATGGTTTGTATGTTGACGCAACTCTAGGTCTGGGTGGACATACAAAATCAATCTTAAATCATACAAACTATCAATCGCGTATTATCGGTCTTGATGTAGACGAAGAGGCTATTGCCATCGCCGGTGATAACCTCTCTAAATACAAAAGCAACGTAGTTTTTAGGAATAGTAATTTCTCTGAACTTGACCGGGTTCTTCTGGATCTTGAGATAGGGGAGGTAGACGGAATTGTTGCTGATCTTGGAATGTCTTCATTTCAACTTGATTTGAGCGGGAGAGGTTTTAGTTTCATAAGAGATGAACAGCTTGATATGAGGATGGATGCTAGATTAAGATTTACAGCTTTTGATTTGATTAATGAGATGAGTGTTGATGAAATCTCGAAAGTTCTAAAAGTATACGGTGAAGAAAGATGGTCAAGAAGGATAGCAAAACGTATAGTACAAACGAGAGAAGACAAGCCTATTTCAACATCGGCCGAATTAGCTAACTTGGTCTATGAAGCAATTCCCAAGAAATTTCATCCTGCTAAGATACATCCAGCAACAAAGACATTTCAGGCATTTCGAATCGCGGTTAACCACGAACTAGATAATATTGAGGAATTCATTGGAAAGGCAGTTCCCCTCCTAAAAACAGGCGGCAGGTTAGTTATCATTTCATTTCATTCTCTTGAAGATAGAATTGTAAAAAACCTATTCCAACATCTATCGTCTCCATGCATATGTCCGCCAGATATGCCTCAGTGCGGGTGTGGTAAAAGAAGCGAATTAAAAATTGTCACAAGATCGCCTTTAGTAGCTAGCGAGGCAGAAGTATTAAGCAATCCCCGGTCCAGAAGCGCAAAAATGCGGGTAGGTGAAAAACTCTGATATGACTACGCCGAAAGTATCTAGGAAACTAGAAAGAAAGCAGTCCGGCAATTTTATGTTATCCACAGGTATGATTATCCTGATATTAATAGTAGTTGGACTTTCTCTTGTTTATGTAAGGATTAAAGTTGAAGAGTTAAGTCTGGGTTACGAAATATCAAGAAACAAGAGAAAAACGGAAGATCTGCTAAAAGAAAATAGAATACTTCAATCCGAGTTCATGAAACTGAAAGCTCCAGAGAAGCTTGAAAACTCGGCCACTGAGTTAGGTTTTAAGTTTCCAACTCAAAAAGACATCGTATATATCGAAAAAAATAAATTAGTAGGTAAGTAATGAAACCAAAGAGAAGTACAAAAAGAATTTCTCTTGCAAGAGATTTGGATAAACCCAGATGGAGGGTATTTATAATTGCTACTCTCATCATTTCACTCTTTGCTATGATTTCAATAAAAGCCCTCGAACTCCAAGTTCTGGATCGTGAGAGAGCGTTCAAAATAGCTAGAAAGCAACATCACGGCACCTCTACACTTTTACCTAGAAGGGGAAAAATATTTGATAGAAATGGTAAAGAATTAGCGGTAAACGTTGATGTAAAGTCTATTTATGCAAACCCAAAAAATGTTACGAATCCCAAAGATACAGCAAAGATACTATCGGAAAAGCTTAATCTTCCTGAGGAGAAAATTCATAAAAGAGTAGCTTCAAATAAATCTTTTGTCTGGATCAAAAGACTTGCAGACTCAAAACCTGCAGAAGAACTTCAGAACTCAGACATAGAAGGCTTGGGTTTTATTCCCGAGCCTAAGAGAATTTACCCCAACGGAACTCTAATGGGGCAAGTAATCGGTTTCACTGACGTTGATTCTATAGGTATAGAGGGAATCGAATACCGCTATGACAGTTCTCTAATCGGTAAGACTAGAAAAATCACATTAAAAAGAGACGCTCGAGGGAATAAAATTTTAAGCGACCTCAGCGAGATTCAAGATATTGATCAGGATAAAACTTCAGGTCAGGACATTGTTCTTACAATCGATTCTCAGATACAGCATATAGTAGAGAGAGAATTAAAAGAAGGGATAGAAGAGATGGGCGGTGAAAAAGGTATGGCCCTAGTAATGAAACCTGAAACAGGTGAAGTACTCGCTATGGCTTCTTATCCTTTTATAGATCCAAATTCATATAGCAAGTTCCCAGAGCAAAATAGAAGGAACCTTCCTATATGGTATGCGCATGAACCGGGATCGACTATGAAGGTCTTTCTTGCGGCTTCTGCACTTGAAGACAAAAAGGTAAACCCAAACTCCAAGTTTAATTGTGAGAACGGAAGGAGAAAAATTGGCTCTGCAGTTATAAAAGATGTAAAGGCGCGGGGCACACTAACGGTATCAGAGATTGTAAAGTACTCAAGCAATATTGGAGCCTCTAAGATAGGGGAATTAATGGGCCGTGATAAGTATTACAAATATTTAAAGAAATTCGGCTTCGGAGAGAAAACTGGCATAGGACTGCCCGGTGAGTCAAAAGGCCAACTTGCAAGCCCCAGGAAATGGGGGCCTATAGAACTAGCTACTATTTCATTTGGCCAAGGTGTTTCAGTCACTTCACTACAGATTATTACAGCGCTTTCCGCTATAGCAAACGGCGGATATCTTATGAAGCCTTACGTAATAGAAAAAATAGTGGACCCTGAAGGGAACATAGTAACTGAAAATAAGCCTGAAGTTATAACTAGAGTCATATCCTATGATACCTCTGATCAAATGAAGCAAATCTTACAAAGTGTAGTTGAAGACGGAACTGGCAAGAAAGCTCAAATACCCGGATTCTCAGTAGCAGGAAAAACTGGTACAGCGCAAATTCCTAACCCCAAATCCGGAGGGTATTACGCGGACAGATATATAGCATCTTTTATTGGTTTTACCCCTGTTGAAGATCCGGAAATAGTTATGGCTGTAGTTGTTGAAGCTCCAAGGAAAAAAACCCATGGAGGTTCGGTAGCAGGACCTATTTTCAAACAAATAGCAGAAAAAGTTCTTTTCCATATGGATATTAGCCCAAAGAAAGAGCTTGTTGGAATGAAGGTAATGCCTGATCTTAGTGGTATGAGTGTAAGAGATATTCTTAAATGGTCCGAAGAAGAAGGAGTTAAAGTAGATGTAAAAGGTAGTGGTTTTGTATCGAATCAAAAACCTCTACCGGGAGATTTGATTAAAGAGGGCATGGTTTGCTCAATTGAGCTTAAACAAAAAATATGATCCTTAGAGAACTTCTAAACGGTGTTGAAATAACAAATTTCATAGGAAATGATTGCATAGAGGTTTCCGGGTTAAGTTTTGATTCAAATAACCTAGAAGAAAATTATTTATTTGTAGCGTTAAGAGGTGAAAACACAGACGGTCATAGCTACATTGATTCAGCGCTTAAAAATGGAGCTAAAGCCTTAATTGTTGAAAAGATTCCGGAAATTAATTCTCAAGAAATTTCAGTAGTTCAAGTTCATGATTCCAGAGCCGCCTTAGCTGAAGCCTCGGCTAATTTTTACAGACATCCAACAAAAGAACTAACGCTTGTTGGTATCACAGGCACAAATGGAAAGACTACGGTTACCTATTTATTGGAATCGATATGGGCTCACGGACATAAGAAATCTGGCATTATAGGCACGATTGATTACCACTACGGCGAAAACATAAAGCAATCATCTATGACAACCCCTGAATCTTTAGATCTAATGAGGATGTTTAGAGAAATGAGGGAATCCGGAGTAGAAACTGTGGCAATGGAAGTTTCTTCACACGCAATTGATAAAAATAGGGTTCTTGAGTGTCACTTTGATGCGGCAGTGTTTACTAATTTGACTCAGGATCACCTCGATTATCACGATACAATGGAGAATTATTTTGAAGTCAAAAAGAGGCTCTTTACAGAGTTTTTGGCGGAGAGTGAGAAGGAAGAAAAATTCTCAGTTATCAATATTGATGATCCATTCGGAGCCCGACTCGCAGATGAAGCTCCTGGCAATATTGTTTCATATTCTATTAACAATAGCGATGCTTCTGTATATGCAAAATCATCTACAATAACTAAGAACGGTATAGAGGCGCTGATAATTACTCTGAATGGTGAAATACACATTAAATCAACCCTGTTTGGTGAGCACAATTTATCAAATATCTTGGCAGCGGTTGCTACAGCAAGCTCATTAGGAGTATTAAACGAGGTAATAGAAACAGGCATTTCAAAGATCTCTTCTGTCCCAGGAAGATTAGAAGGGATAGCAAATAAAAGTGGATTCAATGTACTAGTAGATTATGCTCATACTCCTGATGCTCTTAAAAATGTTCTTNTAGCTTCAAGACCACTCACTGAAGGAAAACTAATACTGGTATTTGGATGTGGCGGGGATCGTGATAATGCTAAACGCCCACTTATGGGCAAGATTGGAAAGGAGCTATCAGATATACTAATCATTACGTCTGACAACCCGCGTACTGAAGATCCTGAGATTATTTTAGATCACATTGAAAAAGGTGTTTATCAAGCAGGGAAGCAAGAAAAACCGTATCATAGAATTGCTGATAGAACGGAAGCAATTAGGAAAGCAATAAGAACTGCAAATAATAATGATACGATTCTAATTGCTGGCAAAGGACACGAGGATTATCAGATTATAGGAACAACTAAGCACCCGTTTGATGATAGGGAAATTGCAAGGGAAGCATTAAAAGAGATTTAGTTATTTGGATAATAATATCATGGATCTAGACTTTATTCTTGACTCAACAAAAGGGAGGCTACTCTCAGGGAAGACTACCAGCTTTTTTAGCGGAGTTTCTACGGATACGAGAAATATTACTAAAGATGAAATCTTTTTCGCTCTAAAAGGGGCCAACTTTAACGGGCAGGATTTTATCGAAGAGGCTTTTCATAATGGCGCTATTGGAGCAGTTGTAGAGAGTCCTTTTAGGCAGGAGATAAATGATAAAGTCTTGATACAGGTCCCCTCAACTCTTAAGGCATTGGGAGATCTTGCAACAAGCTGGAGAATGAGCTTTCCTGATCTTAAAGTTGCTGCAATAACAGGTTCTAATGGAAAAACCACAACAAAGGAAATGACCTGGAGTATAGTTTCCTTAAAACATACAACTTTAAAAAATACAGGCAATTTTAACAATCTTATTGGACTGCCTCTAACCCTTTTTGAATTGAACGCTGACTACTCTGCGGCAGTCGTAGAACTTGGGATGAATGATTTTGGAGAGCTTGAAAGGCTCTCAGAAATTGCGCGCCCTGACATTGGAGCAATAACTAACATAGGCCATGCTCACCTCGAGAAACTGGGGGGGCTGGATGGAGTAGCGAAGGCTAAAGGGGAGCTTGTACATAATTTTAATGAGGACAATATTTTTGTTGTGAATATTGACGATCCGAGAGTAGAAAGAATTTCAAGTACACTTAATTGTCAAAAAATTACTTATGGAATCAATTCAAAAGATGCAATGATTTCAGCGCACAGTATAGAATCTAATGATCTCTCAAATATAAAATTCAAAATGAATATTTCAGGTAAAGAATTCCCGGTATCTATAAAAGGGATTGGGCTTCATAATGTAATGAATGCTCTTTGCGCAGCAGGCATTGCTCAGTCCTTAGGCTGTGATATTACTCAGATACAGGAAGGACTCACAAGCTATACACCAACCCATATGCGGCTTGAAGTTCTAGATACCCCTTATGGTTTCAAAATAATTAATGATGCTTACAACTCCAATCCGGATTCGATGAAACGGGCTATTGATGAACTTGTTAGGTTGAAAGGAGAGGGAAAAGGAATAGCCGTATTGGGGGACATGCTCGAGCTTGGAGATGGAAGTGAGCATGAGCATTTGGGAATCGGCAAATACTTATCCTCAAGTGGGGTAGATGGGGTTATTGTATTCGGTAAGTTTGCGCCCAAGATTTTGGAGGGCTGCAACAATTCGGCTAGCGGCTTACTAGCGACTACGCATGAAGAGGCAGCAAAAATGTTAATTGATTTAGCTAAACCGGAAGACCTTGTATTGGTAAAAGGCTCTCGAGGTTCTAGAATGGAGCTGGTAATCAAAGCATTATTAAAGGAGTAATGGAAAATGTTTCATCTTCTTTATCTTCTTAAAGAGGATTTCATTATATTTAATGTCTTCAGGTATATAACTTTCCGTTCGTTCGGGGCAGGTGTAACTGCATTTCTCATAAGCATTATTCTAGGCGGATATTTTATTAGATTCCTCGCTAGTAGACAGTTTAGAGAAAATATTCGTGGCGACGGTCCTGAAAGTCACAAAACTAAAGCGGGCACTCCTACTATGGGAGGCGCTTTTATAGTCATAGCGATAGCTATATCTACAATTCTATGGGTAGATCTTACAAGCCAGGTCATGTGGACTGTGCTTCTCTTTACTTTTAGTTATGCGCTTATTGGTTTTCTTGATGACTGGCTCAAATACTCAAAAGGCAAAGGGATGAGCGCAAGATTAAAATTCCTTTTACAAATAGTATTTGGAACTCTTTTTGTTGCTTTGATATTAAGTGAAATTAATGGATTTAGCATGGTCGTTAGCGGAAGTGAGGCAACGAAATATTCCTATACATCCGTAATTATCCCATTTTTTAAAAACGCAGTATTAAATCTCAGTTGGTTCTATATACCTTTTGGAGTATTGGTTGTTGTAGGGGCTTCAAACTCTGTGAATCTAACAGATGGTTTGGACGGTCTTGCAATTGGATCTATATTAGTAGCCACAGCAACATATATTGTTTTTGCCTATCTCTCCGGACACCAGGAATTCTCAAGTTATCTTCAGATTCCATATATCCCGCAAGGAGGAGAGCTTGCCGTTTATCTCGCCGCAGTGGGCGGAGCATGCCTTGGATTTCTCTGGTACAATTCTCACCCTGCACAGGTCTTTATGGGCGATGTCGGCTCACTTGCGCTAGGTGCAGCCATTGGTTCGGTTGCACTAATTATCAAACAGGAACTATTGCTCGTTATAGTGGGAGGGCTTTTTGTTGCAGAGGCGCTTTCGGTAATTATTCAAGTCTTCTCGTTTAAGCTCACAGGTAAAAGAGTTTTTAAAATGGCGCCTCTACATCATCATTTTGAATTAAGTGGGTGGTCTGAATCTAAAGTTGTTATTAGGTTCTGGATTATATCTTTAGTACTAGCCCTATTTGCTTTATCTACTCTCAAGCTTAGGTAGGAGTAGATCTTTTCATATTAACGCTTATTGGGGATTAGGTTTTAGATAGATAAATGGAACTAAAAGATCGAAAAACACTTGTAGTCGGGCTTGGAAAAACAGGTCGGGATACTGTTAACTTCTTGCTCAACAAAGGAGCTCAGGTGAGGGTTAGCGATAGCTCTCCAATCTCTAAAATACAAGCAATTGTGAATGAGCTCGAATCAAGAGGGGTAGAAGTAGAGTCAGGAAGTCATACGGATGAGACCTTTCTTTGGGCTGAAACAATAGTGCTTAGCCCCGGAGTTCCGTTTGGAATTCCTCAGGTAAAGAAAGCAATGGCTGAGGCAATAGAAGTAATAAGCGAACTTGAGCTTGCATGGCGTTTTATTGATACCCCTATAATAGCAATCACAGGATCAAATGGTAAAACCACGACATCTACTCTGATTGCGCGAATACTTGAGAGAAATGGAAAGAGAGTTTTTCTGGGGGCAAATATCGGCACTCCGCTTATTCAGATTGCCGAGGAGTCAGACAAGTTCGACGTTCTTGTACTTGAGCTAAGTAGTTTTCAGCTCCAGGGTATAAAGAACTTTAGACCTTATATAGCTCTAGTGCTAAATATCACCCCCAATCATCTTGACCATCACGAATCATTTGATGAATATGTGGAATCTAAGATGAAAATTTATTCAAATCAAACAGCAGAAGACTGGTTTGTCTATAACAAGGAGGATGAAGCGATTAAGGGGTATTTACCGAAGGTGAATTCACAAAAAGTACCATTTAGTAAAGATAATGCTGCAGACGGCGTGAGTTATAACGGTTCAGAAATAACGTTCAGAGAATATAATTATGATATAGGTTCTATTAAACTTCTAGGCTTACACAATATAGAGAATATAATGGCCGCAATAGCAGGCACTGTTATTTTAGGCTGCGACCCGGTGTTGATCCAAGAGGAGATAAACAGTTTTGAACCATTAGAGCATAGAAATGAATACGTCGGGAAACTATTCGGCGCAAAAGTTTATAATGATTCAAAATCGACAAGCCCCGCTGCTACTGCAAGAGCTTTAGAGAGTCTTCCTCAACCTATTATTCTAATCGCCGGAGGAAAGGATAAGGGAGTCAGTTTCAAGCCCCTTAAAAAGTTAGTTAAAGAGAAAGTAAGACTTATGGTTCTCATCGGAGAGTCAAAGTTAAAAATGAAAGAAGAGCTTGGAGATAGTGTTCCAAGTGAATTGGCTGATACCTTGAAAGAGGCTTTAGACATCACATTTCAAAATATTAAACCAGAAGATAATGTGTTATTTTCACCAGCTTGCTCTAGTTTTGATATGTTTAATTCGTACGAAGATAGGGGGATGAAATTTAAACAAATTGTTGAAAATCTTTGAACCCGCAAAAGGTAGGAATTATGATATTGGCGTCATCCTCTCTGCAGTTTTTCTAACTGCGATTGGAGTGTTGATGGTATACAGCACTAGCTCTGTCTACTCTATGGAGAACTTCGGAGACCCGAACTATTACCTCAAACGTCACGCAATGTATCTAGCATTAGGTCTGTTAGGCATGTTTGCAGTAATGAGTGTTGATTATAGAGTTTTTAGAAAACTGGTGTATCCGGCTTACATTCTAGGAATTGCTTTACTTATAGCTGTTCTTGTAATTGGTAAAGATGTTGGGGGAGCGAGAAGGTGGATAGATCTTGGAGTTTTTAGCTTCCAGCCCTCAGAGATTGCAAAATATCTATTAGTCTTATATCTAGCGCACTCACTCACCAAAAAAAGGGATAAGGTAGACAGTTTTGTAGTAGGATTTGCATCTCATATTCTAGTAGCAGGTATATACGTGATTCTGGTTCTACTTGAGCCGGATTTTGGCACTGCGACAACAATGATTGCAGTTCTCTTTGCTATGATGTTTATAGGAGAAGTAAGAATTAGGTATCTGGTCCCGTTAGGTCTAATTTCAGTTGCTTTACTATGTGCGGCTGTTCTAACTAAAGGATACAGAATGAGACGTATAACTGCATATCTGGATCCGTGGCAAGATCCTCTTGGCGCTGGATATCAATCTATCCAGTCATTTATAGCATTTGCCTTGGGAGGGATATACGGTACAGGTTTGGGAGACAGCTCGCAAAAGCTATTTTTCTTACCCCAGGCCCATACCGATTTCATTTTCTCAATAATTGGAGAGGAGCTTGGTTTTATTGGAGTACTATTAGTAATATTAGGTTTTGTCGTTTTATTGGTTAGGAGTCTGCGCGTATCGCTTAGAGCTCCTGATTTATTCGGATGTTATTTGGTTTTTGGTTGTGTTGTGCTAATCGCTCTTCAAGCTGGAATGAACATGGCAGTTGCAGTAGGTCTATTCCCTACAAAAGGTCTTACACTACCTTTTATCAGTTATGGCGGTACCTCTTTGATAACAAGTTTGACTGCAGTGGGAGTAATACTCAATGTTTCTAGATCGGGAATAAAATGAGGATAATAATTGCTGGCGGCGGTACTGGCGGACATGTTTTTCCCGCAATATCGATAGCCGATGAGATCTCAGAAAAAAATAACAGTGACGAAATCCTTTTTGTGGGTACCCAAAAAGGTATGGAGAACGAATTACTTAAAAAAAACGGTTATCAAATAAAGCATATTAGCTCAAGAGGTTTTGTGGGACGAGGTTTATTTAGAACTTTAATTGCTTCTTTTTATGCCTTAAAAGGTTTACTGGATTCAATATCAATTATAAAAAAGTTTAAACCTGATGTTGCTTTAGGAGTGGGAGGGTATGTTTCGGGACCTTTGCTTCTAGCTGCTGTAATGCTGAGACTTCCAACTGCAATATGCGAGCAAAACACCATTCCAGGAGTGACAAACCGTATCCTTGGAAAAGTCGTTAAGAAAATTTTTGCTTCGTTTGATTCAAGTGTTCAGTATTTCCCATCAAAGAAAGTCCTTATAACAGGTAACCCGATCAGAAAAAACATCCTTGAAATTTCTAGCAATGCTCGAAATTCTGATTTTATCACTGTCCTAATTTTTGGCGGAAGTCAGGGAGCTTATTCTCTAAATAGAGCTGTCCCTGAGGCTTTTTCTACAATAGAGCACAGTAATATTTCTATTATTCATCAAACTGGCAAAAAAGACTTCGACTATGTGAAGGCTTTATATAGTGATAATGGGGTTCATGCAGATGTCCTACCATTTATAGATGATATGGCGGGCGCATATGGCAAATCAGATTTAGTTATAGCAAGAGCTGGAGCCGGAACAATTGCTGAGATAACAGCGCTTGGGAAACCCTCAATACTTGTTCCTTTTCCTTATGCTGCGCATAATCACCAGCTTGAAAATGCGAAAATTCTGGAAGACGAAGGAGCATCTGTACTTATTGAAGATAAAGACGCAACACCAGAAAAGTTAGCTCATACATTGACCAAGCTATTAGACAAAGACAAACTAAATATGATGTCTGCCAATGCAAGAAAGTTAGGTAAGCCCGAGGCTTCAAAGGTGATAGTAGACGAACTATATAAATTAGCTGGAGAGAACTAGTGTACGGAAAGATTAAGCGGATTCATTTTGTTGGTATAGGCGGTATTGGGATGAGTGGTATCGCTGAGGTATTGCTCAATATGGGATATGAAATTAGTGGCTCAGATATAGGACAATCATCCACTGTAAAAAGACTTAAAGACTTGGGCGCCAATATCTCTATAGGACACAGCGCAGAAAATGTAGAAGGCTCTGGAGTTGTGGTTATATCCTCTGCTATACGCGCTGATAACCCTGAAGTGTTACGAGCCAATGAAATTAACATTCCTGTTATACCTCGGGCAGAAATGTTGGCTGAGCTTATGAGGCTTCGTTACGGTATAGCCGTTGCAGGAAGCCACGGAAAAACAACTACTACGTCTATGGTTGCTGCAGTACTTTCTTATGGACAATTAGATCCAACAATTGTAGTTGGTGGTAAAGTCAAGTCCATGGGGACCAATGCACGTCTTGGAAGGGGCGACTTCATGGTCGTTGAAGCTGACGAGAGTGATGGTTCGTTTTTGAGACTCTCCCCTGTAATTTCTGTCTTAACAAATATAGATGAAGAGCATATGGATTATTATAAAGATATGGCTGAACTTGAAGCCGCATTCTCATCTTTTATAAATAAAATACCTTTTTATGGGCTCTCAGTACTGTGCGTTGACTGTCCAAAGACTAAAGAGCTTTCTAGAGATTTTAAAAAAAGATTTTTAACCTATGGTTTTGATAAAGAAGCAGAATTAAGGGCTGAAGAAGTTACAATTTCAGGTTTTGAAACTAGATTCAATGTCCTATTCAAAGACACTCACCTAGGATCTGTGACTTTACACGTCCCGGGCAGGCATAACGCTCAGAATGCGCTCGCGGCTATTGCCGTAGGTATGGAACTCGGGATGAGTTTTGAGGATACAAGCAAAGGTTTATCTGAATTTAGGGGTATCGATAGAAGATTGCAGGTTAAAGGAGAGGGAAGGGGTGTAACGGTTATTGACGATTATGCGCACCACCCTAAAGAGATTGAGGTCACGCTTAGTGCAGTAAAAGAATCTCATGATGGTCGAGTGGTTGTAATATTTCAGCCCCATAGATATAGCAGAACTAAATTACTATTCGATGAATTTGTGCAGGCTCTTAAGCACGCAGATATGCTCTATATAATGGATATATATGCAGCTGGAGAAGATCCTATAGATGGAATAACCTCAGAAAACCTTTTTCAGTCCGTTAAGGAAAAAGGACACAATAGTGTTCAATACCTAAATGGTGATGATATGGTCTCAACTGTACTGGACGAACTGAGACAAGATGACGTCGTTTTAACGCTTGGCGCAGGAAATGTTTGGGCATTTGGAGAAAAGATAGTTGAGGGACTTAAGTGAAAGATTTGATTAGAGAAATTGAGAATATCGGGTGTAATGTAAACTGCCAATATCCAATGAAAAAATATACTTGGCTCAGAGTTGGCGGCAAGGCGGATGTTGTAGTCGAACCTAATAATAACAATGAATTCATTGAGCTTCTTGCTTTGTTGTCTACTTCAAATGTTCCGTGGGTTGTATTAGGGGAAGGCTCTAATACAATAGTCTACGATAAAGGTATTACAGGAGTTGTTCTATCAACTAAAAAACTGAAAAAAATTGAGATTGTTGAGGGAACTAAAGTACTGGCTGAATCAGGTGTCATACTTGGTACGATATTAAATAAAACAATCAAAGCGGGGCTCACTGGGTTTGAATTTGCAGCGGGTATTCCAGGCACTGTTGGTGGTGGAATATTTATGAATGCAGGTGCAAATGAGGGAGAAATCAAAGACGTTGTTGATACAGTTTGGATATGGATAGATGGCAAAGAAATCCCTATAAAAAGAAGTGAGATAGATTTTGAGTATCGTAAAAGTAATTTACCAGTAGGGAGTGTAGTTACAAAAGCCCTATTTAAATTAAAACATGGGGACTGTAATAGAAGTGAGCAAAATGTAAAAGAATATATGATAAAAAGAAATTCAACTCAGCCTATAAAAATGTCAAATACTGGCTCTATTTTTAAAAATCCATCTGACATCGCAGCTGGTCAGTTAATTGAAGAACTGGGTTTAAAAGGATTTAGTATTGGCGGCGCTCAGTTCTCAGATCTCCACGCAAACTTCATTGTCAATACAGGTAATGCAAAGGCTAGCGATGTTTTAGAGCTTATAGAGAAAGCAAAGAATGAGGCACTTTCAAAAAGGGGAATTAAACTCGAGACAGAAGTAAGAGTTATAGGAAACAAAGAAAAGTGAGCGAGCAAAAGAAAGAAGAGAGTAATTTTCCATATCTCAAATATATAAAAATTTTCTCAGCATTCTTACTGCTGATAGTCTTGATAGCATCAGCCTACATCACTCTTCACCTTGGAATATTCACAGTCCAGGAAATTAATATTACAGGAAATACCAGAATAAAAGAGAAGGAAATTCTGAAAAGATCTGGACTTAGGCAGGGAGAGAGCAGCATTTTCTTTTTTGAAAACTCAGTCGAAGAATACATACTTAAGAACCCATGGGTTCAGAGGGTATCTGTAACAAAAGAATTCCCCAAGAAAGTTAATATTGAAATAAAAGAGGAAGAATCGTACTGTCTCTTGTTTGATGAAAATGGAAAGCTTTATTATATAAGTAAAGAAGGAAAGCGTCTTGGTCCTGCAAATTTTGATGAAGGTCTTGATTTTCCTGTTCTGATAGGCGAAGGTATAAATGATCCGGATCTTGTAAAAGAGGCATTACAATTATTGGAGTTATCTTCAGGAAGCAAGGTTCTTAACTGGGACAAAATTTCTGAAGTCCATCTTAATTCAATATACGGAATTAACTTATTTACAATTGATAAAAAGCGTATCGAATTTGATACGAAAAATATTGTCAGTAAGTGGCGGAAGGTCGAAAAAATAATTACTCATGCCAAAATGATGGGTATTGAGGAAAAATATATAAATATTAGCTTGGATAATATGGGTGTGGTTAACTTTGATTTGCCTGTAGTAAAGACAGATACCGAAGAAGATGGGTAAAGAGCAAAACTTAATAATAGGGTTGGATATTGGCACAACGAAGATTTGCGCCATGGTTGGAGAGTTGAATCCTCAAACTGAAGAAGTCGAGATTATTGGTGTGGGGATATACCCCTCATTTGGTCTCAAAAGAGGGGTTGTAGTCAATATTGAAAACACTATCCAATCAGTCAAAAATGCTGTAGAAGAAGCGGAACATATGGCGGGTTGTGAAATCAGAACCGTTTTTGTGGGTATAGCGGGTGGTCACATCAAAGGCATAAGCGGCCACGGGATGATCACTATAAGGGAGCGCGAAGTAGCTAGGCGTGATTTAGACAGAGTCATAGAGTCAGCTAACGCCGTTTTAATTCCTGCCGACAGAGAAATAATCCATGTTATACCCCAAGAATATATTGTAGACGGTCAAGCTGGAATAAAAGATCCGGTTGGAATCTACGGAATCAAATTAGAAACAAAAGTCCATATAGTTACAGGGCAGGTCACTGCAGCGCAGAACTTAGTAAAGTGCATACATGGGGCTGGAATGGATGTTGCTGATGTTGTACTTGAACAACTGGCATCGAGTGAAGCGGTTCTGACTGAGGATGAGAAAGAAATAGGAGTTGTTCTTATTGACTGTGGCGGTGGGACCACTGATATAGCAGTTTTTGTGGGCGGCAGCATAAGGTATACCGAAAATGTAACCCTCGGGGGTGATAATATAGACAGGGACATAGCTTTAGGNTTATCAACTCCATTAGCTGAAGCAAGGAAAGTAAAAGAAAAACACGGTACAGCCTTAGCTGAACTCGTTTCTCCAGAAGAAGAGATAGAGGTACCCAGCGTAGGTGGTAAACATTTTAGAAAAGTATCTAGAAAAGACCTTGCGATGGTTATTGAGCCTAGGATGGAAGAAATATTTGCCCTTGCTAAAAGTGAAATTCAAAAATCAGGTTATGAAGAATTAGTCCCTGCTGGTGTTGTTATAACCGGCGGTAGTGTTATTATGAATGGTACAGTTGAGCTTGCAGAGCGTGTACTTGAAATGCCTGTCAGAATGGGTATTCCAACCGCAGTGGGCGGTTTAACTGACATAATTGCTAACCCCGTTTATTCGACCGGAGTTGGCTTGGTTCTTTACGGAGCTGGGTATACAGGGGATAAAAAACTCCGGATTCGAGACGAAAATGTATTTAAAAAGATATTTGATAGCATGAAACACTGGTTTGAAGAGTTTTTTTAGGTTACAATGAAATAATATATACTGCAGGAGGATGATAGGTTATGGCCAAATTTGAACTTGAAGATACAAATGTGGAACAAAAAGCAAAAATTAAAGTCGTAGGAGCTGGCGGCGCCGGGGGCAATGCTGTTAACGCTATGATAGAAAGAGGTCTTCACGGCGTTGAGTTTGTAGTTGCTAATACAGATGCGCAAGACCTCAGAAAATCTCTTGCTTCTATAAAACTACAGATTGGCACTAGAACAACCAAAGGTTTAGGATCAGGTGGAAACCCAAAATTGGGTAGAGAGGCTGCAATTGAAGATCAGGCAAAGATTGCCGAAGCCCTTGATGGAGCTGATATGGTCTTTATCACTGCCGGTATGGGTGGTGGTACTGGGACTGGCGCATCTCCAATAATTGCACAAGCTGCTAAAGAAATTGGAGCTTTAACAATTGGAGTTGTAACAAAACCTTTTGGGTTCGAAGGTCCAAAAAGAAATAAACAGGCAATAGATGGTATTAGCAATATGGATGGAGAAGTTGATACACTAATTGTCATTCCAAATGATAGGCTCGCTGAGGTTCACAAAGTAAGCGTTCTTGATGCTTTTAAAAAAGCGGATGAAGTTCTTCATCAGGCAGTTCGTGGGATCTCAGACATAATAACCGGAACTGGTTATATAAATGTCGATTTTGCTGATGTTAAAAGTATTATGGGTGAAAACGGTGGTAAAGCGCTTATGGGCGCAGGTTATGCTGAAGGACCTAACAGGGCTATAGAAGCTGCAGAATCTGCTATTACGAGTCCGCTTCTTGAGGATATATCGATTGACGGCGCTACCGGTATTTTGCTTAACGTTACTGCTTCACCAGATTTTGGCATTGAAGAGCTAAACGAAGCATGTAGTTACATTAAAGAAAGAGCACATCAGGATGTGAATTTGATTTTCGGATTAGTTTTCAATCATGATTTTAAAGAAGCTGTACAGCTTACTGTAATTGCGACTGGGATAAATTCAGCTAAAGCAGAAAAGCTGCAGCAAGTCGTTACACAGCTCCCACCTGAAGTTAGTGACGATGAATTTGAAATACCTGCTTTTATTAGAAGGCGTGGTATGAAAGAAGGTCAGTAAGTTACCGTAAACATTTGATTATGTCTGATATTCCTGGATTTGCAATAGTCATCTTGATATGATTTAAATAGGTAGCCTATTAAAACCTATCTGTATATTTCTTGGGAAGGTTTCGGATTAATAGGAGTGGGGCTATCATCAAAATCCAGATCTAACCTTGGTGCATCTATCCATAAACTCTCCAAATTATAAAACTCTCTAAGCGGTTCGTAAAATACGTGCGCGACTACATCTGCTGAATCTACAAGAACCCATTTTCCGTCTTTGTAACCTTCAATGCCGATCACTTTTTCGCCTGTTTCTTTTAGCTTCCGTTCTATGTTTTCAACTATAGTTTTTACGCCGCGGTCAGAATTGGCACTGCATACTAGGAAGTAATCAGTAACATCGCTAGTAGATTTTACTTCAAGTAAAATAGGGTTTATAGCTTGCTTTTCCCAAGCTGCATGAGCAACTGATATAGCCTTATTTTTAGAGTCTATTTAGGTGCCTCCTAAGCATACAGTTTTTCCGATAATATAAAATTTTGTACTTTATCTGGGACAAGATATTTTATGGATTTTTTTGATTTAACAAAGTTTCTTATATCAGTTGAAGAAATCTCTATTCCTTTAATTTCTATAAATACAATATCCTTTGTTTTGTTAGTATATGAAATCACGTTTTCTATACTATTATCATATCGAAAATCATCTTTAAGCGCAAGTGGGACTTTGGTTGANTTGGNTTNTGAAAACCCAGGTCTTGTAATGACAGCAAAATTAGTCAATTCAAACAGTCGNTTATAATCCTTCCAGCTCTCTATATAGTTAAACTGTTCGTTNCCCACGATAAAATACAANTCCTGATCAGGTTCTATGTTGTTAAAGTACTCAAGAGTCTTTACTGTGTATGAAGGGGTGTCGGATTTCAGCTCAAATTCCGAGATATCAAAATATGNATTTCCTTCTATAGCCAGTTTTAACATTTTTAACCGCTTTGAAGAATGAGTTATCTTAGAGTCTACTTTATGAGGTGGAATTGCGGATGGAATAAAATAAACTTTATCGAGCTCGAGTATTTGTTTAATTTCTTCAGCAGCTCGAAGGTGTCCAAAATGAATTGGATCGAATGTTCCTCCAAAAAGGCCTGCTCTTTTTTGTTTCTTGTTACCCATAAGATATAGAGGATTGTAACATGTAATAGGGTTTCTGCTGAAGAAAGAGCTATAAATAACCCTCAATCATAATTTCATCATTTATTCTTTTTATCTTAGTATTCTTTATTTCTAATGATTTCTTAATAGTCGAGATTCCAAGCTCACCTATCATGCTAATACCTTCAGATCCTACAATTTTAGGTGAATAGAAGAAGACGACTTTATCTACTATACCGCTTTTCAATGCTGAAGCTGCCACCTTGCTACCACCTTCTATTAATACACTCATGATCTCATGTTTTCCTAACTCTCTTGATAATTCTTTCAAGTTAAGAAGCCCACTTTTATCCTTTTTGATATGTAGAATAGTTGCTCCCAGATTCTGTAATCTCTCGGCCTTTCTTGGTTTTGATTGATCTGATGTCGCTATTATTGAACTTTCATGGATGTTTAAAAGATTAGATTCCATTGGAATTCTTAACTTACGATCTAAGACTATAGGCAGAGGGTCGGCTGTTCTCTTATTTCCAAGCCTTACGTTTAAGCTAGGATTGTCTTTGAGAACAGTCCCAATTCCTACCATAATCCCGTCCACTTTATTTCTTAGTAAATGTGCATATTTTCTCTGAGTTGGGCTCCCAATCCACTTAGAATCGCCTGTGTATGCAGCGATTTTGCCGTCCATTGTTGCAGCAAGTTTCAAGATTACAAACGGTTTTCCGGTAGTTATGTATTTGGTAAAAGCCTCATTTAATACTTTCGCTTGATCCTGAAGTATTCCAACTTCAACCTCAATCCCATTTTTTCTAAGCATTCTAACCCCATTGCCTGAAACTTTGGGATTTGGATCGAGCATGGCGACATAAACTTTTGATACCTTCCTTTCGATAATTGCTCTAACGCAAGGGGGGGTTCTTTTCTTTGTGTGACAACAGGGCTCAAGTGTTACATAGAGGGTCGCGCCATTGATAGATTTTTTCTTTTTTACAGCATCGTTAAATGCTTCAATCTCTGCATGAGGCAGTCCTGCTTTTTTATGATAGCCGCGCCCTATAATCCTGTCTTTTTTAACAAGCACTGCACCAACCATAGGATTTGGGCTTGTCATGCCCTCTGCTTTTTTTGCTAGCTTTAAAGCAAGGGACATATATTTAGTGTTCTTATCCATTGTCTTTGATTTCAAATACTATATTTATGGATTTATATGCATAAATTTATAAAGTGAGATCAATGAACAGTTTCGTCTCCGGAATAAAATAAAGCCTCAACGAATTCTTCTGCATTAAATTCTCTAAGATCGCCCAGGCTTTCACCAATTCCTATGTATTTAACCGGAATATTGAGTTCATCGGCGATAGCAATTATAACACCGCCTTTAGCAGTCCCGTCTAGCTTCGTGAGTACTATTCCTGTTACTTCAATAGCCTCATTAAAGAGTTTGGCTTGCTGAATCGCATTTTGTCCTGTTGTTGCATCTAACACCAAAAGGGTTTCATGCGGCGCACCTTGCAGTTCACGGCCAACAATACGTTTCATTTTTGTAAGCTCGTCCATTAGGTTTACCTTGGTATGCAGTCTTCCAGCTGTATCGATTATTAGGATATCGGTCCCGCGCGCTTGTGCTGCTTTAACAGCGTCAAATGCAACCGATGAAGGGTCTCCGCCACTTTGACCTTTAAGAAAATCTGTACCAACCCTTTTTGACCATACCTCAAGCTGTTCAGTTGCAGCAGCCCTGAATGTATCCCCTGCCGCGACCATAACCTTTTTGTCTTCAGTCTTGAGTTTATTTGCAAGTTTCCCAATTGTAGTCGTTTTACCTACACCATTTACTCCAACCACCATTATTACAAAAGGGCTAGCATCGGCATTAATAGGAGCTCCCTGAGCAGTCTTTAGAATCTCTAAAATCTCTTCTTTCAGAGTATCTGTTATGGACTCCGGGCTGGTTAAGGATTGTTTTGAGAGCTTAGTCTCTATGTTTTCTCTGAGCTTCATAGTCGTGTTAACGCCTAGGTCGGCCATTATTAGAGTTTCTTCA
>JGI24023J19991_10000628_pt1 | contig 27542 bp, 23 predicted proteins | sample Cruoilmetagenom1_FD_19991 | JGI IMG/M metagenome (IMG submission 19991) | reverse complement strand
CACATTAAATGTGTTTTCTGGAAATGGCATTTCCATAGCATCACCAAGATGGAAAGTCGCACGGTCACTGAGACCTGAGTCAGCGGCAAATTTTCTTGCTCGTTCTACCCCGACATCTGAAACATCAATTCCCATTATTCGACACCCAGTTTTTTGAGCTATATAGATAGCAGGACCTCCTACACCACTTCCAATGTCCAAAACATAAGTGTCGGCATCTATGCCTGTCTTTCGAATCAATTCATCTAGATAAGGGGGAGTGATAAAAGACTGCTGTCCGATGTCCTGGTTTCCCCAGATGGTTTTTCGCATCAACCGGTTAGCGGGACTATCCAACTGATGTAATTCAGAGTAATCTGTGCTCTCTTTCTGGTTCATTTACCTACTCCTTATTGAATATTGTTGATATTATACTATAAAGTAAAAGCAAGGGAGTGTATAGGTTCGCTACATATGAGACAAATAGGGATTTTGCTCTATCCAGAATAGTCAAGCAGCGTTTATGCATAAAGTAATATTCTTGTAATACTCTACTTCCAGATTGGAGCAGGCTTTCATAAAACTGAGTGAAGTAGGCTGACTCCCGTTATCACTCATGGGTTTTAATTTGCACCCCTTACTCCTATAGGGAACTCTCTGTTTCGTCCTTTCTCAAGGGCTTCTAGCCAATCTCTGCTTGTAGCTCTTTGCCGCTGTAAGGACCTACTATCTTCTTCGTAAACCAGTCCAGTACTATTACTACATATATCCAGCCACTCTCAGTCATAACCTTTGTCTGTAATCTCTATCCTGTTGGCAAATTCTCCATGTCTTAGTTATACTGAGTCTCCGATATGAATATAAAACTACTAAAACAACTTTGTGAAACCCCGGGGCTTCCCGGAGCTGAAGAGCCGGTTAAGAAAATAATAAAAAAAGAGTTCGAGAAACTTACTAAAGAAGTAAGTGAAGATGCTTTAGGGAATATTATCGCCCATATTCCCGGAAAAGGCCCCAAACTAGTCCTCGACGCCCACACTGATGAAGTGGGCTTTATGGTGAACCACATAGATAAAAGAGGATTTGTCAGAGTAACTTCGCTCGGCGGAATGGACCCGCGTGTATTCTATGGGCAGAGACTAATTATCTATGGCAAGAAGCCGCTGATCGGAATGGTAGGCGCTATACCGCCTCATATAAGTAAGAGCGGGAACAACAAAGAGGTTCCCGAGGTCGAGGATTGTGTTGTGGACTTGGGTCTGACTGCGGATAAAGTTCACAAGCTCGTAAGTGTTGGTGATGTTGTATCGTTCTATCCCCCGTTTGAGGAGACAGAGGACGCTATTATCTCAAAGGCAATTGATGACAGGGTTGGCCTTTTTGTTATGCTGGAAGCTCTAAGAAAGAAACCTAAACTGGGTTGTGATCTCTATCTTACAGCTACTGTTCAGGAGGAAGTGGGACTTAGGGGAGCGCGGGTAATAGTACCCGTGGTCGAGCCTGATTTTGTAATAGCTCTTGAGGGCACTGTTGCCATGGACCTGCCGGGGATTGCGGAGTATAAGACACTTGCCAATGTAGAGAAAGGACCTGAGATAAGACTTTCAGACAGGTTCTTGGTAGCCCACAGGCCGTTTAGCTACTTTATAATGGATATTGCCAAGAAAAAGAAAATACCTTATCAAATTACTGTAAAAAAAGCCGGAAGCACTAACGCCACAGCCATGCAGGTCACAGGAAAAGGAAGCCGCGCTGCAGTTGTTTCCGTTCCCACACGCTATCTGCACAGTCCTAGCTGTCTCGCATACAAATCGGATATTGAAGAGACAATAAAACTCATTTACCATACTTTAGAGAGCATTGAAAATTTTAAGATGAAATAGGCTTTTACTTTTGTTAAGCTTATAATATGCTAAATAAAGCACGCCAACTCATATTTATCCTTGTAGCGTTAATTACTGCTTTATTCCTCTCTGGTTCCACTTATTCGGAAGAAATCGCTGATATAAGCAAATTGCAAACCGAGAAAGCTCCTACATTGGAAGATGCCAGGGAAGTCTTGTCAACCTACCATAAGGACAGGATGAATATAGACCGGTCTATGGAGATCACAAATAAGATACTAGAGAAAGACCCTGATAATGTCGAGGCTTTGATCTTTCTCTCACGCGTCTGGCTTACTTACGGATACGTGAGAGAGAGGAGTAAAGAGGGGAAGATAAGGTCTTTTGAGACGGGAAAGGATATAGCGGAGCGCACAATTGAGATAGCCCCTGAGAATCCGGACGCGCATTTCTTCTACGTCGCAAATCTTGCATTAGTTGGAGAGGTAAAGGGGTTATTTAACTCTCTCTTTATGCTTCCCGAGGTGAGAAGAAAGCTGGATCAGATACTGGAGCTTGATCCGAACCACGTGTACGGTTTGGCAATGAACGGGGCTTTGTACTATTATCTGCCTGGAATTCTGGGCGGGGATATGGATATCTCCGAGATTTATATCAGAAGAGCGCTCAGCTTAAATCCTCATATGTCGTCCGCCACGCTGTATCTTGCTATGAACCTAAGGAAGCAAAAAAGGTATGACGAAGCAATTGAGGTTTTGCTTGGGCTTCTAAGGGAAAAAGAGCCCTCTTTTTATCCGGACTGGTATTTGAATAGAAAGTACGCAATTGTTCTGATGTCTCAAATCAGAGAAGAAAGCAGATAATCATTTTACTTTTTTACCCATGCTCTATAACTTATAATATCTTCAAATAAAAAAAAGGATATAAAACAAGCTTATGTATATAGATGAACTTTTACTTGTTTTTGAAAAAGCTGTATCGGACTTTCCCGAGCTTAATAATCAGGAAGCAATGGATTTGCTAAGGGCGGGTATTGTAGCTAAAAAATATGATCTTCAGGATGAAGGGCTTATTGAAGCCTTACTGAGAGAGGATAAAAAAGAGCTTGTTGAATCACTAGAGCAGGGTCTGCATCAAATGGTTTTGAAACTTGAAGGTGAGCAGCGGACTACTTATCTTGAAACGGACGAGGCAAAAAAAGAGGCGATAAATATTTTTATCGCCTCTTTAGAACATTTGATCAATTATTATTATAATAACGTAATCGGCAAGCACTTCTCGAGCACTTAACCAACCCATTATTATTTTCTTTTACTCATTGGAACATATTTTAGGTTCTTATCACCAAGATATACCTGCCTTGGGCGGGCGATTCTTCTTTCAGGATCCAAAAGAAGCTCTTTCCACTGCGCCAACCATCCTGGAGTACGTCCTATTGCGAATAGCACTGTAAACATCTCTGTCGGAATACCCATGCTCTGATAGATCAATCCGGAATAGAAATCTACGTTCGGATAGAGTTTACGTTTTACGAAGTAATCGTCTTCAAGTGCGATTCTTTCAAGCTCAAGAGCGATATCCAGGTATGGGTTTTTCCCGGTTACCTCAAATACGTCGTGAGCGATATCTTTGATTATCTTTGCTCTTGGATCATAGGATTTATAAACCCTGTGTCCAAATCCCATAAGTCTGAATTCACCGTTTTTGGCTGCTTTGATTGCTTTAGGAATATTATCTTTGTGTCCGATCTCTGCTAACATCTGGAGAACACCCTCGTTGGCTCCGCCGTGAAGAGGTCCGTATAAAGCTGCAATACTTGCAGCAGTTGCTGAATATGGATCAGGATGTGAGCTTCCAACGTTACGCATTGCGCTCGCGCTGCAGTTCTGCTCATGATCAGCGTGCAGGATAAGGAGCACGTCGATTGCTTTTTCCATAATAGGGTCGGGCTTATACTTAAGCTCTGTCATTTTATACAGCATGTTCAAGAAATTGCCTGCATAGCTTAAGTCATTATCGGGATATGCGTAAGGCATACCAAGTGAGTGCCTATAAGCGAAAGCTGCAAGAGTCGGCATCTTGGCTATTAGTCTGTGAATCTGAATTTTTCTGACATCCTCATCAAAAATATCCTTAGACTCAGGATAAAATGTTGATAAAGCTGCGACTGTACCCATTAGCATTCCCATTGGATGAGCGTCATATCTGAAACCGTCCATAAACTTCTTTATGTTCTCATGAATCATTGTGTGGTTCATGATGTTATCTTCGAAAGTTTTGAACTCTTTCTTGTTAGGCAGTTTGCCGTTTAACAACAAATATGAAACCTCAAGAAAATTGCTTTTCTGGGCAAGAACTTCTATAGGATAGCCGCGGTACATTAGCTCTCCCTTGTCACCATCAATGAAAGTAACCCTGCTTGTACAAGAAGCGGTATTACTATATGCAGGATCATAGCTCATCATACCAAAGTCATCTTTCTTGACCTTGATTTGCCTTAGATCCATTGCCTTGATTGTGTCATTTTCTATAGGGAGATCATAGGCCTTCCCTGTCCTGTTATCCGTTATACTTAAGGTGTTGTTAACCTTAGATTTAGCCACGATGTTTCCTCCTTCTTACAGTTAAATTCCTGCAAATCATTTTCTAATTTGCTTGATTTTTAAATTTTATCGCTAGGATTAAGGTTCGAAAAACCCCCAATTAGAAATTTCGAACCACAAAACTTTACCTAAACTCTCAATATTTTCAAATATTTGAAAAAATATTTTTATGTCTTTTTTTATTCCGGGACATCGTAACACTCAATTCTATAACAGAGAAGCCCTTTCACTATACAAGTTTGATCGGCATTGTGGTGAAGCATCCGATAAATATCAGGAGTGACACAAGACCTAAAATTCTTCTCTTTACATCAAGCTCAGTCTCTTCATACATAGTTGGCGGATGTCTAGTCCCCATAATAATAAGCAGCACACCCCATAGAATCCAGCCCGGCCAACCCTCAAATGCGGGGAGGCTTTGTGAAAGCCAGTTAAAGCTACTGCCCAACAAATCGTTGCCAATTTCAATTGGAAGTTCTGTTCCTATACCGAAGACAATAAGCAAAGCAATCATGACTCGGGATGCATAGCGATGATATTTCTCGGAAAACAACGCATAGACTATATGCCCGCCGTCGAGCTGTCCTGAGGGGATTAAATTAAGCGCTGTCACAAATAGCCCCACCCACCCTGCAAATGCTACGGGATGAAGAAATAAATCATATCCTTCAGGGATTGGGCCGTAGAAAATATCTGAGAAAAGACTCATTATTAAGGGAGTTCCTAATACAAGCCCTCCTTCGGCAGCGTGTTCCGACATCTCAACGATGGTCGATAACTTTATCCCTATTATTAATACTGGGACTGTGGCCACGATGCCTGCAAGGGGACCTGCGATCCCTATATCAAAGAGAGCTCTTTTTGTAGATATAGGGGATTTGATTTTTATAAATGCTCCGAACGTACCGATGGGGGAGATAAAAGGAGGAGCGGGGATAAAATACGGCGGTGTAATATCTACGCCATACTTTTTTCCGTAATAATAATGTCCCATCTCGTGTGATCCCAGTATGAATAAAAGTGCAAAGGAAAAAGATAGTGCGCTTATAATATCTCCACCGAAAGAAAGCCCCGTGATAAAGGTTGTGGCGACTGTTAGGAGAAATAATATGATATGGATTTTTGTTAGTTTCATCGAAGGGTCTAAAAAATACCTAAATACTTATAAAAGGAAAGCTACTCTTGCAATGGTCTTAATTACTCTATCTCTATAAGCGCAGGGTCAATGGACTGAAGGGCTTCAACTATGAACCTTTCGATATCGGATTTCTTTTGAATATTTAAAATCTTGTGCCCAATGGCGCCGAGCAAATCCTTGTCTGTACGTTTACATAGATAACGAATAGACGGTACGTTGTAAGGGGATATGCTGAGCTGCTTATACCCGAGCGACATCAAACTCAGAGCGCCCGAAGGGGTGCCCGCCATCTCGCCGCATACTGAGACATCCATTCCGAGGTCCTGCGATTTGATATAAACATCGTTTAACAGCCTTAGCACCGCGGGATGAAACGCTGAATATAAATGCCCCACCATGTTTGAATTCCTGTCTACGGCAAGCACGTACTGGATCAGATCGTTAGTCCCAATTGAGAGAAAATCGATCAGATCGTTATAATCGTCAAGCTGATATATCATAGCGGGAACTTCCATCATCACACCAAGCGCTGGTACGTCGTCTGAGGGAAGCCCTATTTCTTTGGCGAGATTCTCTATAATTTCTTTTGCCGTTTCCACTTCCCACAGGTTAGTGACCATTGGCAGCATAATCTTGAACTTAAAGCCCTTTTTAGCAGCTAGAAGAATGGCTTTTATCTGGTCCTTAAATAATTCGAGATATTCCATGGAGAACCTGATCGCTCTTAGTCCAAGCAGCGGGTTCTCTTCTTTGGGAAAATCAAAATATGGGAGAAGTTTGTCGGCACCTATATCGAGGGTTCTCACGGTAAAATAGCCATCAAAATTCTCCGCCAAATTTTTATATATCGATACCTGCTCTCTTACTTTAGGCCATTTCTCGTATTGTGTAAAAGCAAATTCCGTCCTGAATAATCCAATGTTTTTTATCCCATACTTTTTTGCCGCCTGGACATCGATAGGAAATCCTATATTGGCTGCGAGCTTTATGCCTAAGTTTTTCTCCCCTGACTCGTCCCTTCCTTCTTCTTCCATCCCCTCACGCACTCTGATTATTTTGGTATAGGTGTTTTTGTATTCTGAAACGAGGCTCTCGTCCGGGTTTGAGAATATAAACCCTGTTTTTCCGTCAACTATAAGCCTCTCACCTGGTCTGATGAGATTGCATATATTATTAATGCCGACAACGGCGGGAATACCAAGCGACTTGGCAATAATTACCGCATGCGAGGTCTCGCCCCCCTTCTCCAGTACTACGGCAGAGACATTATTTTTAAATAACATCGAGATAAATGAGGGGCCGATATCATTAGCTATGAGGATTGAGTTCTGCCCTGGTTCTGCTGAGGGATGATAAGCTTTACTTAGCTTTAGAAGATCACGCAGGATTCTCTCGCCGATATCACGAAAGTCCTGGGCTTTTTCTCTTAAATATTTGTCGCTGAGACTCTCGAACTGCTGGGCAATATCCTCTATCGCTTCTACAACCGCAAGCTCTGCGGAAATGTTTTTTTGCTCTAGTTTCTCAAACATTGAGTTGCGAAGGGTTTGACCCTGTATTACTAGCAGATGGGCTCTGAATATCTCGATTTCCGTTTTAGATAGTAGAGCTTCCGAGTCCAGGGTTTGGACGAGCTTCTCTATATCAGATTCTACCTCTGAAAGCGATTTCAGGACTCTTTGTTTCTCAACTTCGGGATTAGATTTTGCGGATTCATCACTGCTAATTTGCTGGAAAAGTCCGCGAAAGAGGAATACGTTTCCTATTGCAATCCCGGTTGAGACGCCTTTCCCCTGATAAGTCCTGGTTTCATGTTTTACAATTGAGGGGGTTTTAAGTCTTTCCAGTCTGTCAGCAACTTCGAGGAGCCCGGCCAGACGAGAGGCGATAATCTCAAACAGCATCTCTTCTGCCGGGTTTATCACCCTTTTCTCTTTAGTTTGTCCGACAAGCACTCCTATGCACTTGTTTTGAAGTAATATGGGTACCCCTATATAGCTCTCATATTCCTCCTCCCCTATTTCGGGGAAATATTTATAACGGGAATGCTCAGATGCCGGCATTGCGGTGAGCGGTCTTGATGTTTCGAACACAAGTCCGGTTAATCCCTCATTGGGCTTAAGGGTGATAGTGTCCTTAAGTGGATTTATCGCAAGTCCCTTGGTAGACCTAAGGAATAATTGCTTATGCTCCTCATCCCATATGTAGACTGATACGACATCAAAATGAAGAGAGCTTGCGATTTTGCTTACAACTCTTCTTAAGATTGTATTTAAGCCTGTTGATTTATTTACTAAGTCGCTTATTTCCTGGACGATTTTTAGGTGAAAATCAGCCCGGTCAATTAGTTTTCCGGTACCCATATTTAGTCTTTATTACCCAAACCCATATAAGTTTAAGAATTATTATCGATTTTTCTCGTTTGCAGTATATTTATTAACCTGTACTGCTCCCCTTTTGTCAAACTCAGTTTAAGTTGGAATTATGAATATTAAATGTCTACTTAGGGTCCTTCTAATCTCCCATCCCATTAGGCCCAGCTCAAAAACTAACTTTATCCATAGCCAAAAATACGTGAGCGATCTTAAAACAATATAATCAATTCTTTACAGGAGTTACAATATTGAACCAAAACTCAAATGTATCAAGTAGGGATACTAACTCCACTAGCTTTTCTTTCTTGCCTGTAACGGTGATTTCACCCGCTTCGATTTTATCATTTAGCGTACCGTTTCCTAGGAGTACATCGTTTAGAGTAGTACGTGTTAGTGTAACGGTCGCGTCGGCATTGGCCGCTTGTTTATTGGCTGAATGATTAATCGCGCTGTTTTCGAGTCCGAGTACGTACTGATCGCCCGTATCGGTAAAGTCGAAGTTAAGCGTTATGGTTTTCCCGTCAGCTTTGGGGCCGTTTAGTCTCATTCCTATCCAGTCAAATAGGAGATCAAGATTCATAGCGCGAATAGTGTCCGGGCTTGCCGTGTTAGGCGCTCCAAGGTCTTTGACACCTTCCCTGAGCTCCTTTGCTCCACTTAGATAGAAATTGCGCCACGGTCCAGACTCTGCCTGATAACCCAACTGTTCAAGGGCGTCGGCCTGAAAATTGCGCGCGGCCTGATTATCAGGCTCGGCAAAAACCACATGGTTAACTACCTGCGCCACCCAACGGTATTCACCTTTATCGTAGTATGCTTTGGCGTTCTTAAGCACATTGTCGGCTCCGCCCATAAACTCAACATACCGTTTGCTTGCCTCTACATCCGGCAGCACATGAAGCGTCGCAGGGTTGCCGTCAAACCAGCCTAGATAGTGAACGTAGGTTGATTTCATATCGTGGTTTTTCGATCCGTAATATCCGCGGTTAGACCACACATTGTCCAAGCTCTTCGGAAGATCGAGCATCTCGGCGATTTCAACCATCTTGTAGCCGTGGTTCGCGAGCCTTAGCGGTTGGTCGTTAATATAGCGGTATAGGTCGCGCTGTGATTTGAGGTGATCGACGATCTCTTCATTCCCCCATACAGGCCAGTGATGGGGCGCATATAGTACTTCCACCTCGCCCCCCCAGTTGTTTATTGAGTCGTTCAGATACTTTGACCATGCTAGCGGATCTCGTATCTTTGCTCCGCGTAGTGAGTATGTATTATGCAGTGTGTGTGTAGCGTCTTCGGCCGTACAGAGCGCCTTTTTCTCGGGGATATAAAAGAACATTTCGGATGGTGCCTCGGACCCCGGAGCCATCCAGAATTTAAATGTGAGGCCGTCTATGTTCATCATCTGTCCGTTGGTTGTGATAATATCCGTAGGGGGAATTAATGTTACCGTTCCGAAAGATGTTGTCGGTCCGAGCCCCGCTCCTACCTGTCCGGTCGGGGATTCGGGAAGAAGGTTTCCGAACATATAGCTTGCCCTTCTGCTCATGGCGTTCCCTGCCATAACGTTCTCGACCACAGCATGATCAAGAAATCCGGAAGGGGCTATAATCTTAACCTTCCCGGTTTTCACATCGTCCTCTGATACTACTCCTCTTACGCCGCCGTAGTGGTCAACGTGGCTGTGCGAATATATCACAGCCTTCACAAGTTTTTTGGGACGGTGCTGATAGTACAGATCGAGTGCGGTCTTCGCTGTCTCTGCCGAGATCAGCGGGTCGACAATTATTATTCCCTCGTCGCCCTCGATGAATGTTATGTTGGATAAATCAGCGGCTCTTACCTGATAAATACCGTCACTTACCTTAAACAGCCCGCCTATAAGGATTAGCTGCGACTGGCGCCAAAGGCTTGGGTTTATGGAATCAGGTGCCGGCTCACCTTCTTTAATGAATGCAAATTTACTTAGATCGTATATGGTCTGACCTTTATCGTTCTTGACCACTCCGCCGTCCGGCAAAGGAGCGATAAATCCCTTATGCGCGTCCTCAAAACTCTTCATGTCTGAGAACGGTAATTGTTTTAGAAGCTTGGTATTAGTGTCTTTGGTCGTTTGAGTAGCATCTTTAGGTTTATCCTGTGCAAACGAACAATTTGCATAGAAACTCATTGCTACAAAAACAATAAAAAGTAAAATTTTGAATGAAGAAAATGACCTACTATATTTGATCATAATTGTCTCCTTAGTTTTTATTATAAATCTGGTCCGTCTTATAACATATTAAAAAAACTTAAGTATATCTATGAAAATGCTAACCTAGCACTCTTTAATATACTGCTGTTACCCTTTAGTCAAGCCGCGTTTAATTGTGAATTATGATTCCTGTAATACTCTTCTTCAGCCTGAGCCGGCGTGCGGTATCCGAGAGCAAAATGAAGATAGTTTTTGTTGTAATATTCAACCCATTTAATTAGTTCTTGAGTAAGCTCTCTTTCATTATTCCATTCCCTTAGCCAAAAAAGCTCTTCTTTCATTGTCCTTATCATTCTCTCGGTATCAGCGTTTCCCTTTGGGTTGTTGTAGCTTGTAAACACTTGCTCTACTTCCAGATGAGAACAGACTTTCATAAAACTTAGTGAAGTAGGCTGACTTCCGTTATCACTCATGAGCTTTAGTCCCTGTCCTCTTGCTCCTCCGGGGAACTCTCTGTTAAGTCCTTTCTCTAAAGCTTCCAGCCATTCTGATGTTCTTGCCTGTTTTCCTGAGTAGTGTCCTACTATCTTCTTTGTATACCAGTCTAGTACTATTACTACATATACCCAGCCGGTTTTAGAGATAACCTTTGTCATATCTATTCCCCACCACTGCTTAGGTTTATCCGCTCTGGGTTTGGGTCTTTCTGATACTCTTTTTGCTATTAGTCTTGTATTAGGTTTTACAGTAAGGTTATTCTCTCTCATAAGCCTGTATATACGCTTCTTATTTACTATTAATCCATCTATATATCTTAGATATGCCCATACTCTTCTATAACCCCAGAAGGGATGTTCTGCTTTTATATCTTTTATTCTTTGAAGTATTTATTCATTACGAAGAGTTACAGGGTAAGACTTATTTCTCATATGAACTCGCCCTCCGTTTTTTTTAATTCAACTGTTAGTGAGCCTATTATTTGCGTTAGTTCTTGGTTCTTCTTACGAAAATGGTCTAATTCACTAGAGTCTTTCTTGGAATCAAACGCTTTATGAGCCTCAGATAGAAACTTATCACGTCAGATGTAGTATTGATTCTGATGTATTCCGTACTCGTTGCATATCTCTGATACTGGACGTCCAGATAAACCTTCGAGTACTATCTTTGTCTTGGTTTTAGAATCCCATCTTCTTCGCTTCATGGCTCCCCTCCCACATTGTTTTACAGATAATTTACCAACTTAACTATACTTCGTTCTTAATGGGGAGCAGTATAAACCCTCTATAGTGCGTCACAATATATTACCGGATGTTGGTAAATCAAGATAATCATTGAATCACTCCAGTTTATATACAATTTATGATCTGATGGTAAAATTTGGTATAATTTTTGCCTTAATATTAGTTTCTATATATGGATTTGGATTTTCTAGCTTAATTTTAATACAAAGGATAAAGCAATTATGACCCAAGCAGAAAGTAAGGATAAACAGATAAGAGTTGCTGTAATCGGCTCTGGACCGGCTGGTTTTTATGCCTGCGAGCATCTCTTTAAGAAGGACGAGCATGATTTTTCGATAGATATGTACGATAAACTTCCTACTCCGCATGGTCTTGTGCGCTCGGGAGTGGCTCCGGATCATCAGAAAATAAAGTCTGTCACCAGAGTATATGACAAGATCGCCTCCAATGAAAAATTCCGGTTTTTCGGCTTGGTGGAATATGGAAAGCATATAACGATGGAGGATTTAAAGAAGCATTATCACGTGATTGTGTTCGCAACTGGCGCTCAGACAGACAGGAAGATGAATATTCCGGGAGAAGACTTGGAGGGAAGCCATACGGCGACAGAATTTGTTGCGTGGTATAACGGCCATCCCGATTACAGAGACTACAACTTTGACCTTACGCAGGAGAGAGTTGCCATTGTGGGTGTGGGAAATGTTGCTGTGGATGTAGCGCGGATACTATGCAGAACAGAAGATGAATTAATGCAGACGGATATTGCGGACTACGCGCTTGAAGCGCTTAAGAAAAGCCGGGTAAAAGAGGTCTTTTTGCTGGGCCGCCGGGGTCCCGCTCAGGCGGCGTTTACAAACCCTGAGGTGAGGGAGCTTGGGAATTTGGACGACGCTCATGCTATTACGCGCATAGAGGAAGTCGAGCTAGATGAATTCACGAGGGAATTACTTGAGAAGAAAGAAGACCGTTCGGCTGTAAAGAAAATTGAGATACTCAACTCCTACTCAGAGGATATAGAGTTTGAAAAGTCCCGGAAACTTCACATACGTTTCTTAGTTTCACCAGTGGAGATTTTGGGTGATAAAGAAGGTCATGTAAAGGCCGTTAAACTTGTAAAGAATGAACTCTATAGGACCCAAGACGGGAGTTTGAGACCAAGGGCAACAAAAGAGTTTGAAGAACTTCCCGTAGGTCTTGTCTTCCGCTCCATTGGTTATCATGGGGTCCCGCTTCCTGATGTTCCTTTCCACGATAAATGGGGAGTTATACATAATGAAAAGGGGCGTGTTTTAGATTCTGAAACCGGGGAGCATGTTCAGGGTATTTATTCAACAGGCTGGATTAAGCGTGGTCCCACCGGTGTAATCGGAACAAACAAGCTGGATTCCGCTGAGACAGTGCAGTGCATAGTGGAAGATATCGTCTCAGGAAATATATTGTCACCCGCCACTCCTCATCCCGACCGGGTCCTGGAATTAATCAGGGAAAGACAGCCCGATTATTTTACTTATGAAGATTGGCTCCGTCTCAATGAGCTTGAAATTTCCAGGGGAGAAAAACAGGGTCGCCCGCGTGTAAAATACACAAGCATTGAAGAAATGCTGGATGCTGTAAAAAACTCCGATGAAGCGTCTAACGACAGTTAGCCGTTTACACTAATGTCTTGGTTGTTAATGTGAGTTTTCTTCTTAGAGGATCGACTTTTTGAACCAGGAGTTTTATGTCCCTGCCCTCCTCCAGATTTACTTTTGAACCAAGGTTGATCGGGACCTCAAAGAGGTAATCGGGAAGATAGACACTGGCCCTGGTATCATTTATTGTGTTTATGATCCCATGGATTTCCTGCCCCTGAAGTTTTTCCAGGTGTTTGTAAACCCAGTACCTTTCTCTGTTCCTCTCTACCATCTTTTTGTCCCTAATTCCGATTTCAATCCGGGGATAAAGATTCTCAAGCTCGTCTTCGGTATAGCACGGGTCGTCGTTTTCAAGCTCGGATACAATCTGTCGTTGAATAATAAGATCAACGTAGCGCCTTATAGGGGACGTCGCCTGGGCGTAAACATCTATTCCAAGAGATAAGTGAGGCGCGGGATCAAGTCCTACCCTCGGGGCTCTTAAATATTTTACTACATGAAGCGCATATAGAGGGTCGTTTTCATCATGTGATCTGGCATCATCAGAGATAGCCTCAGGCTGTGATCTGAATATTCCCGGAACCCTGTTATCTTTTAAGAATTTCCCGGCCATTGTGTTCATTAGTATCATGAATTCAGAAATAACCCTATGAGCTGTTGTATTCATATAATTTTTTTCGATAGTAACATCTAAATTTTCATCAAAGCTGAATTTAAGCTGCGGCAGCTGGATTATCAGCGCCCCTGCCTGGAGTCTTTTCTCTCGCATGTTTTCCGCAATTTGTTTGAATTTATTGCCAATCGGATCGGTCTCGAAATATTCAGAGGCTTTTAAGTAGCTTATATTTTCTCTTACCAATATCTTGGAATTTATAAATCTATAGCTCTTGATGTTTAGATTGGCATCTAAATTTGCGAGTAAAGAAAGAGCTTTCTTCTCGGTCCCCGCTACAAGGCTAAGCCTTTGTTTTATTAACTCAGAGGGGAACATATGGATGTGATTCTCAGGCAGGTATATTGTCTCGCCCCGGCGGGCCGCTTCATCGTCCATGCTGCTCCACTTAGGGACATATGCCGCAACATTCGCGATGTGGATACCTAGGGTCGTTCCCTCTTCTGTTTCTTCAATTGATATGGCGTCGTCTATGTCCTGGGTGTTCTCATCATCAACAGAAAACACTTCCAGACCTGTTAGGTCTTCCAGGCCTTCATCTGAGAAGGGTTGTTCGAGTATTTCATCAACTTCCTGAATTGCCTTTTTTGGAAAATCATTGCTTATAGAAAACCTTTTAATTAAAGGGTCTTCGTCTTCTTTCCAAGCTCCTGTTTTTACTAAGAATTCGATTGCGCCTTCTATATCTTTGATTCCTATTTCCGACAAGAAGGATTTCACCTCTGCGGCTCTACTGAATTTGTCCACGTGGATTACGTAGCTTTTGATAAGATCAATATACTCTTGCGGGTCAAAGCTCTCATTTAAGTTCTCACCGTTTCCACTAATGAGCTGTTTTGCCCATACAAGCGCCTGTAGACGGTACTCTTTCTTTGCGGCTTCGGCCTCTTTTTTAGCAATTAATTCTTCAACCTCAGAAGCTTCTCTGGCGTAATAACCCGTTACTCCTCTTTTAAAATAGCTGTCACTTTTATCTATAGCCCAAAATAATTGTAAAGTCTGCTCGTCTAATATATTGCTATCGCCAAAATAGAGCTCTACAAGATCATTAAATGTAATCTCATCCTCTTGGCCGCCAATGCACTCCCACAAAGTCTTTAAATCGATTTTTTCTTTGCCCTCTTCGAGGTTTCTTCTAACTTCCCTTAACTTAAGCTTTTTTTCCGGCTGGGTGAAATTGCCTTCGATCATCATTCCTGAGTTGTAAGCAATCTTTTCTACATCTATTGAGATATCCTTTCCTTCCTCGGAGAAGATATTCGCTTTATCTCCAAGGGCGTCAGAGAATATTCCAAAAGACGGTTCTTTTCGTTTCCTGAACAATATAAGTTCGTTGGCTTTAGGCATTTTCATAGTCATTGGGTATTAGTTTTTATTAATTTGAAGAAGTTTNAAAGACTCTTGTGCAACTATTCTAACACAGGATCAAAATGTGTCATTCATATGGGATAAATCATCNGGAGTGNTCCCTGAATTGAGTTAATTCTTCNAATAACCAGACACTGGATTTTATCGGGTCATTATCACCGCAATAAACAAGATAGANCTTGCCGCTCATTGTACTTTTAGTGCCNGAATATTCTATAAACTCCTCAGTTGTCGTGATNTGANCTCTGAAATGCTTATATTTTCTTTTTATATGTTCGGATGCTCTTTCCCCATCGTATTTCTTTCCGTTCCTCTCAAATGCGCACTCTGTAGTTTCGACAAATTCGAGCAGGTGCTCCACTTCAGGTTTTTGTGATTCTGAAACGTCCGCGAAGGAATCTATAGCTTTTAAAGCCAGGAAAGAAGCAAAAATAAATATAAATATCGAGGTAAATTTAGTCATAGACTAAGTATTCAGTTGCAGACTGATGTTATCAAGCTATTTTTATGCGGATAGAGAAGATTTGTATTTAATAGCTGCTTTTACAAAATCTCTGAAAAGCGGATGTGGCTCAAGCGGGGTGGACTTAAACTCCGGATGGAACTGACAGCCTACAAACCAGGGATGGTTATCAAGCTCAATCATCTCAACCAATTCCTCATCAGGCGATAGTCCGCTAAAGATAAGTCCGTTATTTGATAATGTCTGACGGTATGAATTGTTTACTTCATAACGGTGACGGTGTCTCTCTGAGATTTCATTTTTCCCATAAGCGGCTTGTGCAAGAGTACCGCTTCCCAGAATACACGGATAGGCTCCCAGTCTCATTGTGCCGCCTATATCGTTTATTTCCCGCTGATGCTCCATAAGATCAATCACAGGGCTTACGATGTCCTCGGAGAACTCCCTTGAATGCGCCTCTTTAATGCCGCAAACAGTTCTGGCAAATTCTACTACAGCCATTTGCATTCCCAGGCATATTCCAAAGAAAGGAATGTTTTGCTCACGAGCGAATCTAATGGCTTCGATTTTTCCTTCAAACCCGCGTTTGCCAAAGCCTCCCGGTACGAGTATTCCGTGTACATCATTTAAGAGTGATTCGACCCCTTGGGATTCTATGTCCTCTGAGTCGACGTACTTGATTTTAACCCGGAATTCATTTGCCATGCCCCCGTGATCCAGAGCTTCGTGCAGGCTCTTATAGGAGTCTTTTAGACTTATATATTTCCCGACAACTCCAATGGTCACCTCTGATTTAGGATTTTTGAATTTATCGGCAATATCAACCCAATTGGAAATATCGGGTTTCTTAGTCCACATTTTTAAATAATCAATGATAATTTGATCCAGTTTTTCGTGATGTAAGAATATAGGGACTTCATAGATGGACCCTACGTCTATTGCGGTAATTACAGCTTCGTTTTTTACATTACAGAAAAGCGCGATTTTTTCTTTGAGTTCCTGAGGTAGATGCCTTTCCGTTCGGCAAAGCAAAATGTCGGGCTGAATACCTATTTGCAGTAGCTCTTTGACACTGTGCTGAGTGGGTTTTGACTTGAGCTCGCCCGCCGCAGCCAGGTATGGGACAAAGGTTAGATGAATAAAGAGTGTGTTCTCCCTACCCAGATCAGTCCTAAGCTGTCTTACAGCTTCCAAGAAAGGAAGGCTTTCAATGTCGCCGACTGTTCCGCCGATTTCTACTATAACTACATCGTTATCGTTTGCTACCGCCAGTACTCTCTCTTTTATCTCATCTGTAATATGAGGAATTACCTGGACTGTTTTGCCAAGGTACTTCCCTTCCCTTTCCTTGGAAATTACTGAATTGTATATCCTGCCGCTAGTAAAATTGTTCTTCTGAGAAAGGTTTGAATGAGTGAAGCGTTGATAATGCCCCAGATCCAAGTCAGTTTCCGCCCCGTCGTCAGTAACATAGACTTCCCCGTGCTGTAGCGGGTTCATAGTTCCGGGGTCAACATTGATATAAGGGTCTAATTTCTGAAGAGTTACTTTGAGTCCCCTGCTTTCAAGGAGTGCACCGATAGATGCGGCAGCGAGCCCTTTTCCTAAGGACGACATAACACCACCGGTTACAAATATGAATTTTGTCTTTTCCAACTAACTAAAAACCTCAGAATTTTAAAGAGTTTTAAGGCGGGACCATGCAAGTCTTTATTAATATATTCAAAAGCTAGTGATCTGGCAATACTAAAATGCAGAAAAATGTACAATTTATAAAAAAAACTGTATAGATTCTAGAAATGATTACCGATGAATATCCTAATTTAACCAGAGGCAATTTTGACAGATTAGCAACATTTATTGGCATAATATAGGTAGCAAGCCCTATATATTCAATTTATACTTAAACTACATTAGTAAAAAGGGGATATTCTTTGAGTCAGGAAAACACAAGAAAACATATTGAAAAGGTTGTCAGTCAGTTCACCAAGCAAGCAATCCCATTTGCAGAATTGAGCATACATCTCGGTGCTATGGAACTTCTTGTAGAGATGTCCGAAGTCAATAACAAAGACGAAGTACTTGATGTAGCATGTGGTCCCGGGCTTGTGGCTTGTGAATTTGCCCGGCATGCCTCGCATGTAACGGGGATAGATATCACAGAAGCTATGATAGATCAGGCTCGTGAGAAGGGGCGGGGAAATAATCTTAGCAATGTATCATGGAAAATCACAAACGCTGTTCCCCTGCCCTTTGATAATGATAGTTTCTCGCTTGTGATTACGCGCTACAGCTTCCATCATTTTCTTGAACCCGAGAAAGCACTTGAGGAGATGATACGGGTATGCAAGCCTGGCGGACGCGTGCTTGTTGCTGATGTTTGTGTCAAGGATGAGCACTCAACCAAATATGACCGAATGGAAAAGATCCGGGATGATTCACACGTACATGCTCTCACTGAGTCTGAATTTACGGAAATGCTTCAACTCTCGGGCCTCACAGACATTAAACGAAGCGGCTACGGGCTGGATACGGAAGTTAAATCACTTCTGAGCGCATCATCTCACACGCCTTCAGATAGTGAAGAAGTCCTGAATATGATAACCACGGATATAGGGGTTGATAACTTAGGTATAAACGCTCGCTACGAGGGGGAGCAGTTAATGTTCACGTTCCCTATTGCAGTTTTTACCGGAAAGAAAGAATAAAGATTAGACTGCTACTCTATGATAGAGGGCAAATAGAAAAGTCAGTTCTGTTTACCTTTAAGATATTGGGTAAGCAATTCACAAGCTTTTGCACGGTGACTGATCCGGTTTTTTATCTCTGGGTCTACTTCGGCCATTGTTTTTTCTCTATCGGGTAAATAAAAGATAGGGTCATATCCAAAGCCGCCCTCGCCTCTTGGTTTGTCCAGAATAACGCCCTCGCAAAATCCCTCAATGACTAATTCCTCTCCGTTGGGATCAACCAGGGCCAGGACGCATACGAATCTGGCTTTTCTATCGGGATTGTCTCCAAGCTCAGCTAAGAGCTTTTCTATATTGGTTTTATCAGTCGCACCCTCTCCTGAATACCTGGCTGAGTACACACCCGGGCGTCCATTAAGTGCGTCTACCACAAGACCGGAATCATCAGCAAGTGTTAACTTGCCCGAATATTGGGCGATAGTTCGTGCTTTCTTAAGAGCATTATCTCTAAAAGTGAGCCCGTCTTCTATAACCTCAGGCGGAGAGCCAATATCGCTTAGAGATATTACATTCCCAAAAACCCCTTCTAAAAGTTTTGAGAATTCTTTTGCTTTCCCCTTATTGCCGGTTGCCAGTACAACTTCGTTTATCATATTTATTCCGCAAGGACTTCTTTTTGCTTTTTGATTAACTCTTTTATTCCTTTCTCTGCAAGCTTGACCATTTCTGTGAGCTTGTTTTTGCTAAAGGGTTTCCCCTCGGCAGTTCCCTGCACTTCAACAAGTAGCCCGGCTCCGGTCATTGCGACGTTCATATCCACCTCGGCTGCCGAGTCCTGCTCATAGTCCAAATCAAGAGCAAGTTTGTTGTCTATAATTCCTACGCTGACAGCGGCAATGAAATCCTCTATTGGATTTTCCTCTATAAATCCTTCCCTTGTTAGAAATAGAGCGGCTTCAGATAGTGCTACGAACGCTCCCGTGATAGATGCTGTCCGGGTTCCTCCGTCCGCTTGCAGGACGTCACAGTCAATGGTTATAGACCGCTCGCCTAATTTGTCGAGGTTTATTACAGCTCTTAGCGCTCTGCCGATGATTCTCTGTATCTCATGCGATCTTCCCCCGATCCTGCCCCTGACGCTGTCTCTTCTTACCCTTTCCGTAGTCGCTCTCGGGAGCATGGCGTACTCTGTTGTAACCCAGCCCTTCCCCGTGTCTCTTAAAAAACGTGGAACACTTTCTTCAACAGTAGCTGTGCAAAGCACTTTGGTATCGCCCATTTCTATGAGAGTGGAGCCTTCGGCGTTTTTCATAATACCCCGGGTGATTTTTACGGTTCTAAGCTGATCCAGTTTTCTTTTCTTTGTGCCCACTTCTGATCCCCTTTGTAAAAATTAGTTGGAAGATAATACCATAGATATACCTAAGAACTTAAATTCATATGGTTTTTTATTGTTCTGGGTTATACTGGGTAAATACGTTCAATTCTAGATAGCCTTGGAGGGATTTGAATATGCTGTCTGCAGGAATGCAACCCAACAAAACCGACCTTCATCCCTTGATGCCTCTTTATCTGGTCATATTAGTTGCATTTGCGGGCTATGGACTCATGGTGTCAATTTTTATTCCCATGCTAATGCATGACACGGGGTTTTTTGATAAATCTGTGCCAACAGCAACTAGAGCCATCTACGGAGGTATTCTTCTCGCATTATATCCTCTGGGTCAGTTTATAGGGGCTCCTGTAATAGGCTCGCTTGCAGACAAATTCGGAAGGAAACGAGTGCTTGCCATATCTCTGGTATTTACTATCTTTTTTTACATAGTTATTGCTTATTCTATTGATATAAGGTTTCTTTGGCTTCTAATGGGAGCCTGTTTTCTGGCAGGGCTTACGGAATCTAATGTGGCAATCTGTCAAAGCGCAATTGCCGATGTTAGCACTGAGGATGACAGAGGGCGCTTATTTTCGTACCTATATACGTCTATGAGTCTTGGGTATTTTGTAGGACCACTGGCAGGCGGACAGATAGCTGTACATTTCAGTCTTTCTTCGCCATTCTGGATTGCTGTTGTGTTGTTAGTATGTGTATATATCTGGGTCTGGATAAGTTTTCATGATCCTTTCGTTCCGGATAGAAATAAAAAGATAAGTTACTTTAAAACTTTTACCAATCTTGCCACAGTGTTTACCGATCTTCCGATAAGAAGAGTTTATCTGGTTAATTTCTTTATATATTTCGGGGTGTTCGGACTAGCAAGGGTGATACAGATTTATCTTATTGACGAGTGGAATTTCGGAATAGACAAAGTCACTCTATATATTGCGGTATTATCAGGAATTTGTGCTATCTCAAATATGTTCTTTTTCGCTCCTTTATCTAAACATTTTAACCTCAAGGCAATCACAATATGGTCGACTATTATAGGAGGGATTTTAATATTAATAATTGTCATACCCAAATCGGAATACTCGATCTGGTTTACTTCTATTCCTGCATTTTTTATATTGATGTGGGGGATTTCGGCATGCGGCGCTTACATATCGACCCTGGTAAGTCCTGAACGTCAGGGCAGAGTTCTGGGTAACAATTTAGCTCTTCAGGTTGGAGCCGAATCTATTGGTGCAGCGGTTGGAGGTTTCCTTGCTGCTGTATTTGTGCCTTTGCCTATCCTTGTTTACGGTGTAGTTACAATATTGGGCGGACTTTTGCTTATAACTTACCGGCAGCGTAAAGAATCCGATTCATCTTCAGTAGGAGATTAATTCTATGCTGTCTGCAGGAATGCAACCAAAACATACTGATCTTCATCCCTTAATGCCGCTTTATCTGACTGTATTTACCGCTAATATCGGTTACTCGCTGATGTTTACTCTTTTTATACCTATGTTAATGGATGGAAACAGATTTTTTGACGCTTCGGTGCCCATGTCAACGAGAGCAAAGTATGCAGGAATACTACTTGCGCTCTACCCGCTGGGCCAGTTTTTGGGTGCTCCGATTATTGGATCATTCTCCGATAGGTTCGGGAGAAAAAGGGTGCTGTTGATTTCGTTATTTTTTACTATATGTTTCTTTCTTGTAATTACGATAGCTTTACAAATTCAACTGCTATGGCTTGTTATGACATGCTGTTTCTTGTGCGGATTGTCGGAATCGAATGTAGCAATCGTTCAGAGCTCAATCGCCGATAGATCAACCCCGGATGACCGCGGGAGGCTTTTCGCTTACCTATATGCCGTGATAGGTTTGGGGTATCTGGTCGGGCCAATTTTTGGAGGTCAAATTGCTGAATACTATGGTTATGCGCCACCTTTCTGGTTTGTAGTGGGTCTGTTTGTGATTACTTACTTGTGGATACTCCTAAGTTTTCGTGACACGTATATTCCAAAAACTGATGTGCCGATCGATTACTTTAAAACATTTACGAATCTAGTGAACGTATTAACGGATTTGCCTATAAGAAGAATGTATCTTATCAACTTTCTTCTCTTCATGGCGGCGTACGGATTTTGGAGAGCAATAGAGATATACATGATTAATAAGTGGAATTATGATGTTGGTAATGTGACTTTTCACTACTCCTATCTCGCAATTGCAGCGGTGGCGGCGAACATCTTCCTATTTGCGCCTTTGTCTAAAAGGTTCGGTTTAAAATCTCTTATAGTAAGCACTGCAGTTATAGGAGGGCTGTTGCTTGTGTCACTTGCAATTTCGAACTCAGAAGCTTCTTACTGGTTTACAGCGGGCCCTGCCTCCTCTGTTCTCGTTATGACGCTCGCGGGCAGCGGAGCTTATCTGTCGACACTGGTTAGCCCTGAGAGAGAAGGGAGTGTGCTTGGCAACAATTTGGCTCTTAAAAGTGGGGCAGAATCCTTGAGCGCACTGATTGGAGGGTTTCTGACTTCGATATTCATTCCCTTACCGTTAATAACGTACGGAATCGTAGCGATTTTAGGCGGACTTTTGCTAATCACTTATAAGGGAAATAAGACTGCTTAACGGGCAGCTCTATCAGGCATCTATTCTAAAAACTTTATTGGATTTAATACCTAAATATACTCTTTAGTTCCTTCTGAAAATATTCCAGACAAATTTTGATTTTTTCACTCTCTACAAGTTCCTTTTGGGTAATCAGCCATATGGGAGAGCTGAATTTCGGATCCGGCTCGCTAAGCTCAACCAGGGAATTGTCCATACTCTTGTAAACAGACGGCAGAAGCCCGATTCCAAGTCCTGCCTTAACGCCGGAGTATATACTCTCCATTGAATTTGCTCTAAGAGCGATGTTGTCATCTTCGATTTTAGTTCTTAGCCACTTTGTAGATTTTATATTGCCGATCTTCTCACTACCCAGTATGAAATAATTGTCTGTAAAAAATTTAGGAGAACCTTTCTTCGGCTTAGCTTTTAAGTAATCTTTTATCGCATACATCGCCCAGGTGCCTTTTCCAATTTTTACAGCATGCTCGTGGGGCTCCACTTCCTCTGATGATCGAATAGCCAGGTCGGCTTCTCTCTTGTAAATATCAAAGAATTCTTCCGCTACCGTAATCTCTAGTTTTAATTGCGGGTATAGCTGATGGAACTTAACAAGCAGGGGTGGCAATACTACATTCGCTATGACATTTGTGGTTGTAATGTTTACCGTTCCAAAGATACCTGAGAGATTTTCTGTTAAGTACATATCTATCTTGTTTATCTCTTTGCCCAAACCCGCAGACTTTCTTGCGAGACCTTCCCCCCAAGGGGTTAGTATATAACCCTGCCCTGTCCTTTTAAGGAGCTTCCTTCCGGTTTTCTTCTCAAGTCTTAATATTCTCCTGTAGACGGTTGTCTGGTCTATATCCAGTTGCCTAGCCGCTTTGGACAAATTTAGTGTTTTAGAGACTTCGAGAAATACTTTTAAATCGTCCCAATTGTACATAGCAAATCTCCCTGGAGGTGAATTTCGTGTTCTGCAATTATGCAGCATATAATCTGCAAACAAACTGATTGACTCGCAAACATGCAGGGCATATTATACTACTAAAACCAACGATGGGACAACTTTAAAGGGCGAGGCAACTTTAAAGAAGTCGAAATAAGGGCTTAAGAGGAGAAAAAAGGAGTTCCATCAAAATGGGCACAGCATAAAATCAATCAAGGAGGGATGATATGAAGAATATCATTAGTAGACTTAAAGTTAATCTGTTACTAGGCTTAGTTGTTTCTGTATTTTTGTTGTTGCCAATGAGTAGTTTAAGGGCAGAGGAAGATGTGTTGCCAGCCCCCCAATTGGTGACTAACGCATGGATGTTCATTGTTGGATTTGAGGCGGATCCTAAAGCCCTAAAGGCTTTTTTACCCGAAGGACTAGAGCCTCATCCCAACAACAGAGTAGTTTTAAATATGTATACGGTACCCGATGGTACAGAGACATCGGGTTTTGGAGACTATACGCTGACCTATGTAACGGTTGAAGTCAATGGACATGACTCCTACACAAAAGACGCTCCCGCTGGATATCCAGGCCGTTACTTCACTTACTATTTTAATAGCTCCCCCAAAATGAGGGCATTTGCCAAAGCCGCTGGAATACCCGCTGAGCCCGGGTTTACAACGACAACGGTTAAAGACGGGAAACTCACGGCAACGCTCAAAGTGGACGGAAAACCTTTTATCGTATCAACAGCGGATGTTGGATCTGAGTTTCAGGGAGTTGTAGGCGGACATTTAAATTACTTTGGTCTCTTAGAAACCCCGCAGACCCGTCAGGTTGTTAAATACCCTATTCCATGGATCGGATATCCGGTTACGACTGAAAACGCGACTGTTTCTTTCGACATGCCCAAGGATAATCCCCTGTATAAATTAAAGCCCAAAAAAGTAGATTGGGCAGTCTGGATAAAAGGAAGTTTTGTCTATCCACAGTATCAGGTTATTCACGAGTCAAAAACGACAACAAAAAAATAATATAACAAAGCACCGGCCTCGATTGAGGCCGGTGCTTATATGTGATGAAACATGCTGTGCTCATTTTGATAAAGACTATCGAATATAAAAAATAGCGGGAGGAAAATTAAATGAAATTTGGAATTGGATATTACAGCTTGCAATCACCATCCCATAATCCAAGGGATCATAAGGATCTTTATTCTGAAATGCTGGAGGAAATTACAGCGGCTGAGGATTTGGGTTTTGAATCCGCGTGGCTTACCGAGCATCATTTGCTTGACGATGGTTATTGTCCGTCATTGTTGGTCACAGCGGCTGCTATAGCTGCTCGTACGAAAAAAGTTAGAATAGGGACGGGAATTTACTTAATGCCGCTTCATGACCCCATAAGGACCGCGGAGGACGCGGCGATTGTGGATTTGATTTCGAATGGACGGTTGATATTGGGTCTCGGTCTTGGTTATAGACAGGAAGAGTTTGATCTTTTTGGAAGGTCTTTAAAAGAGCGAAAGGGTCGAATGGAAGAGAGTATCGAGATATTAAATAAGTGCTGGTCCGAGGGCGAATTCAGCTTTAACGGACGGTACTACAATTATGGGAATATAAATGTAACGCCAAAACCTGTTCAGAATCCCCTGCCGATATGGATAGGCGCTTTTTCTGAGCCTGCGATAAAGCGCGCGGCACGCATGAACGCTCCATTGTTTATAGCCGCAATCGGGATTATTCCGATCATAAAATACTTAATCGATATGCACAGAGGATTTCTAAAAGAGTTCGGCCACGATCCGGATAAAATCGAACAGCCCGTTGTCCGGGAAGTCTATGTTTCCTCAGACGGCAGAGCGAAAGCATGGGATAAGATAAAAGAGAATATTACATATACGGCAAAAGGTTATGCCTCTTGGGGGTCTTTTGTTGACAGAGAAGGTAATCTCATCTCTGATCCTGCGGATCCTTCAATTGATGATATTGCTCTTGAGCAATCAATCGTCGGAAGCCCTGAGGAATGTATAGAAACCATTAATAAATACAAAGAGGCAATTCCTATGGACCCTCTTATCTGCAGGTTTAAGTTCCCCGGATTAAGCCACCGTGACGCAATGGAGTCTATGAAGCTGTTCGCAAATGAAGTCATGCCGTATGTGAAGTAGTATCTAAAGTATTTTATTGCAGGTTCGTTTATTCCTTAACTATCAGACAGGTTCCTATTGCCCAAAATAATTCCTGGTCTTGATGATAGATACCACCCTCATTTGCCACTATGTACCCGTTTAGTTTTGGCTTAGGTACTACAGTTTTTGCTACCCATCTAATTTGCAGTTCCAAATCAGGCTTTACCGGGGCCCTGAATTCACCTTCAATCCTCATTCCCATAACGAGGTATCCCGGAGCAAGATATGTGGCGATTGATCCCATAAATAAAGAGCTGCTCTGGGGTCCGCTTGCAATGATACTTCCAAACCGAGTTGATTTAGCTGTTTCTTCATCATGGTGAAGAGGATTAAAGTCTCCAGAGAGTTTAGCAAAAGTGGAAATCTCTTCTTCGGTAAGTTTAATGGTCTTCTCAAACTTGAGACCTGCTTCTACCGGTGAAGGAAAATCAACTTTGTCTGACATATTTTTAATATACTTATTACCGATTAACTCATCAATACGAGGCGGTATGGTGTCTACTATATAAATTTGATGGAGGCGCAGGGAATCCGGGACGGGTGCGGGAGATTATTGGACGAATGATTGATTGCTTTAAAAAAGAGTAATCAGGGCTTTTTTTCTATCCCCGGTCTAAATAGCATGGGGAGATAAACAATTGCGAATATAAGGAAGGATAAAAGCCACAGCAGCTGTGAGACTCCGATCCAAGTCTGATAAAGGCTGATATCTATTAGCGGAAAGAATACTCTTACAATGGCTCCCGCAAACAAAATACTGAAGATCCAAAATAGTATCTTCGGCGGATCAAATACGTTTCTTCCGGTATGTCCCAGAATCACACGGGACATAAAGCCGATTGTCATAATGCCTATTCCCCCATAGGTAAAGCTGTGAAGGGGCAGGAAATCTAAGATATTAAAATATGGGGAGAGGAATTTTAGACCGAACCCGACGGCAATCCACGAATAGGCGACGAAAAGGACCCAGAGAAGCGGCTTACTCCATATCCTGTTTGAGTACCACCCAAATAATCTGATGGAGTAAATTATGGCGAGTATGCCCGAGATTATTGATACGGCGAAAGGGTATGTAAAAAACAGATCCAAGATGAAAAATATTAAGAAAAACACCAGGCTTAGGATATCGATCACACGCCAGTTCTTAGGCTCGAATTTAAAATCTAATCCGTTCCTGATAAAAATAGGTATCATTCTCCGCCCCATTAAGAGAATTATCGATATGACCAGGTACAAGGCCGAGTACACTCCGAGGTATTGGCCGTTTGATATGAGCCCTGCCATGCCGAGATAAAAAATAACATTAGCCACAGCTACAATCGCTATATGCGAGACCAGTCCCATCTTGTCCCATGCGCCTGCGCTTATTATCGGATATGCCACTCTTATGCTGAGAACAATCATGAATAAGCAATCAAAGATTGCCCCGATTTCATAGGGGATATAGGTGATTAGGCTAAGTGAGATTGAGACTCTCGCCGCGATCCAGAGGATTATTAATGCTACGAGTACTGATTTGTTCTCTATATTTTTGCCTAACCAGTACTTCTCTACCGTTAACACAAAGCCCGCTATAACAGCCATCGCATAGCCGAACAGCATCTCGTGCGCGTGCCACATCGTGGGGGATATGTTCTCAAAATTAAGCGGGAGCTTAATGGTGTAGAAGAGTGTCCAGATTGTCATATAAAACAGCGATGATATCGCCGCCAGTATAAAAAAGGGCCTGTATGGTGATTCTAATATCGTAAATGGCTTATCGTTGCTTGTGTTTATCCGCTTCATCGCTTGTTTTTATATACCTCTCAGTGATAGGTAGCGGAAATATTACTTGTCTATTTAATCTAGTAAAGTTTCTATAAGAATTAGTTTGGGAGTACAGAGGGGATTGGTATTGTTAAACAATATTGTTAAACAGTAAGGTGCAATTTTAGGTTTATTGCTATAAATCATGACTGGTGGAGGCGCCGGGAATCGAACCCGGGTCCGAGAAAGAGACTCACAAGGCCTCTACATGCTTAGTCTATTATTGAATCTCGCAACGAAGTTACCAATAGACAGGGTTTTCGCCGCCAGCTCAAAGTGAAGTCTCGTCATCAGGCGCCTTGAGCACCACCATCGGACCAGCCCGTATAGTTGTCGCCTCATTTAAATCCACGGGCAGGATTTAAGGAGCCGTCGCCGCTCTATTTAGGCTGCGAGTGCATAGTCATTTTCGGCACTTGTGTGT
>JGI24023J19991_10000625_pt1 | contig 27587 bp, 28 predicted proteins | sample Cruoilmetagenom1_FD_19991 | JGI IMG/M metagenome (IMG submission 19991) | reverse complement strand
AGCTACAATAAGTGGTTGCTTCAGAATGAGATCGCTCAATATGCAGATACGACTATAAAAGGCATCAAAATTACTGAATCTGGACTGATTGCTGCTGCTCATCTATCAGGTGCTGGTAGCGTCAAGCGGTATTTACGATCAAAAGGTCGAGGCAAAAGAATTGTAGATGCCTATGGTACCAACATTGAACAGTACTTGAAAAAATTTGCGGACTATGATATTTCTGTAATTAAAGCTACGAAATATCCTAGCTTAAAATGAAAAGCTTAAAATTTATGGAGTATAAAAATCGTAGGACGTTTGTGTAAATCTATTTTTTGACCCTTCCACTCTTTAACAGACATGGTTCTAATATATTCCGTCTGTAAACTGATATCAGTAGCCACACATAGTTGAGTTGTCAGTGTTAGATTTTGCAACAAACTTGTGAACATCTTTTCGTTTCGGTAAGGCGTTTCAATAAAAACCTGAGTTTGATTCAATTCTTTAGACTTGTTCTCTAATCCTTTAATGGCAGCTTTACGCTCAACAGTATCAATCGGTAAATAACCGTTAAAAGCAAAGTTTTGCCCATTCATCCCAGATGCCATCATTGCCAATAAAATCGAAGATGGTCCAACAAGTGGAACGACTTGTAATTTTAGTTGATGCGCTTGTTTAACAATACTAGCACCAGGATCAGCAATTGCTGGAACCCCAGCTTCAGAAAGGATACCTATATTAAAACCTTTGAAACAAATATCCAAAAAATGTTTACTTTCATATGCATCGGTATACTTATCTAACACAAATAAATGTAGGGATGATTGTGATTTTTTGGGACTAATTTTTTTTATAAACCTGCGAGCTGATTTTTCATTTTCAACAATAAAATATTGTAATTGTTCAACCATTTTCTTAACAGATAAGGGTAAAACTTCTAAAGGTTCGTTATCTCCTAGTGTAGTAGGAATTAAATATACCTTCCCATATTCATCATTCATAATTAAGGGAGTTTATTAGCTATTATTTCACAGGCTTCATCCAACATTTTGTAAACGTTTCTAAAAGCAGATACAGAATCATAATATGGATCTGGAACATCTTTTTCTTCATCTGGGAAAACCTCATCTAAAATAAGCCTAACTTTATTTTTTGCATTTTCGTTTGGTGCTAATTCGAGTAATGTAAGCTGATTTTTTTTGTCCATTGCATAAATCAAATCATACTTATCAAAATCTGAAATTTCAAAATGACGAGCTCTTTGGTTTGTTATGTCTAGTAAATTTTCACTAGCAACCTGTATAGAACGTTTATCTGGAAGTTCACCCGCATGATAATCTACCATACCTGCAGAATCAACTTGAACTTTTGAATAATCTACTTTAAACTGTAAAATTCCTTCTGCTAAAGGAGATCTACAAATGTTACCCAAACAGACCATCAATATTCTGGTCATAATTTTTTTATTGGAAAGTTAATTTTTGTGTCAATTCCTCCACATATTTACGGAATTGCTTATCTGTTTCACTTAAATTATCAACGGTTTTACAAGCGTGTAATACTGTTGCATGATCACGTTTACCTATTTGTGCGCCAATGCTTGCAAGAGAAGCCTTCGTCATACGTTTAGAGAAAAACATGGCTAATTGACGTGCTTGAACAATATGTCGCTTACGTGTTTTAGATTGCAAGGTAGCCACATCCATATCAAAATATTTGGAGACTACTTTTTGGATTAATTCAATAGATACTTCTCTCTTTGTATTCTTTACAAATTTATCTACAATTTGCCTTGTCAATGCTAACGAGAATTCCTTTTTGTTAAAAGATGCTTGAGCAATTAAAGAAACCAGAACACCTTCAAGCTCTCTCACGTTTGATTTAATATGTTTAGCGATATACTCAATCACATCACGAGGCATATCAACTCCATCTCTGAATAATTTTCGCTCTAATATTGATATACGTGTCTCAAAATCAGGAGCTTGCAATTCAGCAGATAAACCCCATTTAAAACGTGATAACAACCTTTGCTCAATGTCTTGCATATCAACAGGCGCTTTGTCAGATGTCAACACAACCTGTTTACCATTTTGGTGTAAATGATTAAATATATGAAAAAACACATCTTGTGTACCTGTTTTACCAGATAGAAACTGCACATCATCAATAAGCAGCACATCAATCATCTGATAAAAATGAATGAAATCATTACGAGTATTATTCTTGACAGACTCTATATATTGTTGTGTGAATTTTTCAGAAGAAATATAAAGTACCGTTTTTTCAGGATATTTATCTTTGATCTCTACACCAATAGCATGTGCTAAATGTGTTTTACCCAAACCTACTCCACCATAAATCAGCAAAGGATTGAAAGATGTTCCACCTGGTTTATTTGAAACGGCCATTCCTGCAGAACGCGCTAAACGGTTGGAATCACCTTCAATAAAATTATCAAAATTATAATTGGGATTGAGTTGTGATTCAATTTTAATTTTTTGAATACCTGGTATCACAAAAGGATTTCTTAATTCTCTTTTATCAATCCCTAAAGGAACGGTAACACCTTGAGAGTTTATGGGGTTTCTATTCGAACTTGGAAATTTTACCGTATGCGCATTATTGCTACTATACGTGTTTTCCATTTTTACATCATAAATCAATTTTGCATCAACACCTAATTCTTTAACTAAGCTAACACGTAATAATTTGATGTAGTGTTCTTCTAACCATTCATAAAAAAATTTGCTAGGCACTTGAATTGTTAAACCATCTCCTTTTAGACCAACAGGAACTATTGGCTCAAACCAAGTTTTATAGGCTTGTGGTTTGATGTTGTCCTTTATGAATAAAAGACAGGAATTCCAGACTGTTTCTGCAGTTTTGGTCATTTAATTGGTTAATTACAAGTATTTTTTATCAATTTATCACCTAAAATGGTGTCCCCTTTTGATACTACAAAGATGTAAACAAATTAGCTAATAAAAAAATGGATTTACTATTGATTTTTAATTATTTTTTTCTTACTATAACAGCAAATTCTGAAACTGACATATATCAATTTTATTATGTACAAAAACACACTATCAACTCGAGTCAGATATGGAGAAACAGATCAAATGGGTTACGTACATCATGGTAATTATGCACAATTTTTTGAAATGGGTCGTTTAGAATGGTTACGAGATTTAGGAATTTCCTATAAAGAAATGGAAGAAAATGGTATCATGCTTCCTGTATATTCTTTAAATATTCGATTTGTAAAATCTGCATTTTATGATGATATTCTGAGCATTACGACGCATATTAAAAAAAAGCCTGCTGTACGTATTGAGTTCGAATATGAAATTCACAACCAAAAAGGCGAATTGATTACAACAGGAGATACTACTTTAATTTTTATTGACATGAAAACTGGCAAACCCATAAAATGTCCAGAGTATATTTTAGAAAAATTAAAATAGCACTATTTAAGATTTTTAACCTCCACACAACGCAACTCTTTAAAAGCATTAATTATTTTTTCAATCGCTCCTTTTCGTATAGTAATTAGATATTCACAATGGAGCTCTAGATTTTGATTTGAAATTGGCACTTGATACTTTTTAATAATGCGTTGTACCTTATTCATATCCTTATATTCAAAAGTGAGCGAGAATTTTTGATCAATCGTTTTTGTCACAATTTCAACAGACTCTAGCGCCAATTGCGCTGCTGTTTTATAGGCTCTAACTAATCCTCCAACTCCTAATTTAACACCTCCAAAATACCGAACCACCACAACCAAAACATTTGTTACATCTTTAGAAAGGATTTGCCCATATATCGGTTGCCCAGCACTATTACTTGGTTCTCCATCATCATTTACTTTATAAGATAACTCTTCGATACCCAATTGCCATGCATAACACCAATGTCTTGCCTTATGATGTTTCGCTTTCACCTGCTCTAAAAAATGAGTTATCTCTTCCTCGTTTTTTACTGGAAATGCATATCCGTAAAATTTACTCCCTTTTTCTTTGTATAACGATACAGGTGATTCCGCTACAATTGTTTTATAAGTATCTTTCATTCTTTATATAAAAAACAACACCATATGTATTTATTGTGGTATTTTTGGCTTTTTAAAGCACAAATATACACCATATATATAATGACAGAAACTATAGAAATTAGAACTATAGAATTAAATGATAACAAAGCGATTGCTTCTATCATAAAAAATACTTTAATTGAGTTTGGCGGCAACAAACCAGGCACTGCCTTTAATGACATAAGTTTAAATAATATGTTTGAAGCCTACAACTACCCTAAAGCTGCTTACTTTATTGCTACACTTAACAAAAAGCCCGTTGGCGGATGTGGAATAAAAGCCTTAGATGGCGGTGAAACACATATTTGTGAGTTACAAAAAATGTATATTGCATCGAATGCTCGTGGCAAAAAAATTGGAAAAAAATTACTAAATACATGTTTAGAATTTGCAAAAAAAGCAGGCTTTAAGATGTGTTATATAGAAACATTCCCACATATGTATGCTGCCATTAACATATATAAAATGAATGGTTTTGAGATGATTGATCATCCAATGGGAAACACGGGTCATAACGCATGTGAAGTATGGATGCTCAAAAATTTAAACCAATAGAGATGGTTTTAAAAGAAATACGTATTCTATTTCAAAAAGACTTAAGCGCAGTATATCCTAAGGATGAAATTACTAGTATTTTTAAATTGTTAGCCCAATTCTATCTTTCTTTTGATGCTGCTGAACTAGTATTATACGCAAATAAGAATTTAACTAAACATGAAGCTAACAATTTTCTACGGGCCTTAGAAAGGCTCAAAAACAAAGAACCCATTCAGCATATTATCGGTGAAACATCATTTTTTGATTTGACATTCAAAGTAAATTCTAATGTGTTAATTCCTCGTCCTGAAACCGAAGAATTAGTTCAATGGATTCTAACAGACCTCTCAAAAAATACAAGTAATCAAAAAATACAACTAGTAGATATAGGTACAGGCAGTGGCTGTATTGCCATTAGTCTTGCAAAAAACATCCCAAATGCAAGTGTTTATGCGCTTGACATTTCAAAACCAGCTTTGTCGATTGCAAAAGAAAACGCGATTATTAATGATGTAAATATCCATTTTTTAAACGCAGACATTTTAAAGACTAAAGAACTACCTAAAACTTTTGACCTAATCGTGAGCAATCCACCTTACGTAAAACACCTAGAAAAGGAGTTGATGCACGATAATGTTTTAGAGCACGAGCCTGATAAAGCACTCTATGTTCCTGATGACATGCCATTGGTTTTTTATAAAAAAATCACCGAATTAGCACGAAAACATTTAGCCACAAACGGGAAACTCTATTTTGAAATTAATCAATACTTAGGAAATGAAACACGGCAACTCATTCAATCAAAAGGATTTAAAAATGTCATTTTAAAAAAAGATTTTTTGGGAAACGACCGAATGATTAGAGCAGAAAGCAGCTAATATTTTTGAAAACTTGTTGACATCCGTTAATCAATAACACTAATTTTAACAAATCTTTACGCCTTTGCGCCTTAGCGGTAAAATATACCTTATTTTTGCCCAATGCGAATTGATATTATAACCGTTGTCCCTGAATTATTAGAAAGTCCGTTTGGGCATTCTATTATAAAACGTGCACAAGAAAAATCATTAGTTGAGATTCATATTCACAATCTCAGAGACTATACTGACACAAAATATCGCCAAGTTGATGATTATCAGTTTGGCGGTGGTGCTGGTATGGTTTTACAAATTGAACCCATCGATAAATGTATTTCTAAATTGCAATCCGAAAGAACCTATGATGAAATAATCTATGTCACACCTGACGCCCCTGTTTTAACACAGCAAACTGCAAACAGTCTTTCGCTCTGTAAAAACATCATTATATTAACAGGACATTATAAAGGAGTTGATCAACGAGTTAGAGATCTATTTGTAACCAAAGAAATTTCAATAGGTGATTATGTTTTAAGCGGTGGTGAATTAGCAGCAGCTGTCTTATGCGATTCAGTCATCAGACTCATACCAGGCGTTTTAGGAGATGAAACCTCTGCCCTAACCGATTCTTTTCAAGATGGACTCTTAGCTCCACCTGTTTACACAAGACCTGCAGAATACAAAGGTCTGAAAGTTCCTGAAATACTACTCTCAGGAAATTTTCCAAAAATTGAAGAATGGCGTCAAGATCAGGCTGAAAAAAGGACTCAAAAATTGCGTCCTGATTTACTATAAAAAATATTTTAACGAAGACTTGCAATAAATAAAACTAATTGTATCTTTGCAATCCGTTTTATGCACCTGCTTAAAAGGTGACAAACTAATATACAAACATTAAAAACACCAGGTAATGAAAAGAACTTTTCAACCATCCAGAAGGAAAAGAAAAAATAAGCACGGTTTTAGAGAGCGTATGTCTACACCTGAAGGTAGAAAAGTACTTGCCAGAAGACGTGCAAAAGGAAGAAAGAAACTTAGTGTTTCATCTGAATTAAGACCTAAAAAAGACTAATATACTAGTTCAAAAAAATTAAAAGCGCCCACAAAATATTTTGTCGGCGCTTTTTTTATTAACTAAAACCAATTTTTAAGTACTAAGCATAAGACGATACTTAAAGCAAATTGTTACATCACCAAACTCAATGACAAAAAAAACTTTGGTTCTAGGCGCTTCCTTAAAACCCAATAGATACTCTAACTTAGCGATTCATCGTTTAGTTACTAACAACATACCAACAAGTGCCTATGGCTTAAAAAAAGGCTCTGTATTTGGAATACTAATTGACAACCAACTAGTTAACCTCAAAGACATCCATACCATTACTCTCTATTTAAACCCTAAAAGGCAGGAAGCTTTTTATGACTATATTCTCGCATTAAGACCGAAAAGAGTCATTTTTAATCCTGGAACAGAAAATCATGAATTAATGTCTTTACTTCAAAAAAACAAAATAGCATTTGAAATAGCCTGCACTCTTACTTTATTAGCGACTCATCAATACTAATAAATCATACGTTAAAATTATCTTAAAGCCATCTGAGCTTTTCAAGAAAAGCTTAAATTTGGTACTTATTATAAACAAATCATCAATATGAAAATTTTTAAATATTTTTTAGTGCTACTTCTATTTGTAGCTCAAACTACTTTCGCTCAAGAAGGTATGTGGATGCCAAATCTTTTATCGCAAAATGAGGCTGACATGCAAGAAATGGGCATGAAAATTAGTGCCGAAGACATTTACAGCTACAACAACGAAAGCATTAAAGATGCCATCGCAATTTTTGGTCGTGGTTGTACCTCGGAGGTGGTATCTCCAAATGGGCTGCTTTTTACGAATCACCATTGCGGTTTTGATGCCATCCAATCCTTATCATCAATGGAAGCCAATTATTTAAGAGATGGTTTTTGGGCAAAATCGTTTGCAGAAGAATTACCCTCCGAAGGCTTAACCGCTACCTTTATCAATAGTATAACCGATGTTACCGATCAAGTTTTAGAAGGAGTAACCGAAGAAATGGAAGCTAAAGAACGTCAATCTTTGGTAGATCAAAATATGCGAAAAGTTCAAATGGGAGCTAAAAAAGAAGCCTATCAAACGGCAAAAGTGAGCTCTTTTTATAAAGGGAATCAGTTCTTTTTAGCTATACAAACCACGTATCGTGATGTGCGCTTAGTAGGAACTCCACCTCAAAGTATTGGAAAATTTGGTTCAGACACCGACAACTGGATGTGGCCACGACATACTGGTGATTTTTCAATTTTTAGGATTTATGCAGATGAAAACAATTTACCTGCTGAATATTCTGAGAATAACAAACCTTACAAACCCAAACACTTCTTACCGATTTCAATTGATGGAATTGAAGAAGACGATTTTACGTTAGTTGTAGGTTTTCCAGGTAGAACAGATGAATATTTAACCTCTTTTGCGGTTAAATCAAAAATGGATGCTCGTAATCCTGCTCGTGTAAAAGTTCGTGAAACTTCTTTAGCTGTTTTGGATAAAAAAATGCGTAAAGACGAAGCTACGCGCTTAAAATATGCCTCTAAATTTGCTGGTATTGCTAATTATTGGAAATTCTGGATTGGTGAAAGTAAAGGCTTAAAAAAGTTTAATGCAGTTGCCGAAAAAGAAAAATACGAAGCAGAATTCACCAAACACATCAATCAAGATCCTGCTCTGAAAGCTAAATATGGTGAATTACTNCCACAACTTAAAGAACTTTATGGTGGTATTGAAAAATACGGAGTCTTATTAGACACTAATTCTGAGATGTTCTCTCGAAATACCGAGATGACCTTAATCGCTACCATCCTATCTCAATTAGTAAAATTATATGATGATAATGGTGATAATAGGTGAAGCCATCTACAATCAATATAAAGGTCGTTATGGAGATTATATCAAAGGAATGTACAAAGATTTTGACGCAGAAGTTGACCAAGAAGTTTTTGCCGCTTTAGTGAATGAGTATGTTAAAGATACCGATGAAAAATATATTAGCAAAGCCATATCTGATGGACTAGCAAACCAAACCGCTGCTGAATTTGCCAAAGAAGTCTATACAAACTCTGTCTTGACTGATGGCACAAAAATGTTAGCCTTAATCAATGGAGATTACAAAAATTTAAAAGAAGTTTTAGCCAATGATACAGCCTATCAAATCGCTAATGCACAACGTACTTTAATTGACAAAGAAGTTAGTGCTCCTTATAATGAAATGAATGCAGAAATTAACAATTTAATGCGTTTGTATATGGAAGGTCAAATGGAAGTTTTTAAAGACAAAAAATTCTATCCAGATGCGAATAGTACTTTACGTGTTGCTTATGGAAAGGTAAGAGGCTATTCTCCAAAAGATGCGGTTTATTATACACCTCAAACGTATTTAAGTGGTGTGATGGAAAAATACAAACCAGGTGATTATGAATTTGATGTCCCTAAAAAATTGATTGAATTATATAAAACGAAAGACTACGGTCAGTATGCAGAAAACGGAAAAATGCCTGTATGCTACCTAGCAACAAACCATATTACTGGTGGAAATTCTGGAAGCCCAGTAATCGATGCACATGGTAACCTTATCGGGCTTGCTTTTGATGGTGTTTGGGAAGGAACAATGGAAGATATATTCTACAAGCCTGAAGTTTGTATGAGTATTATGGTAGATGCCCGTTATGTTTTATTCATCATTGAAAAACTAGGTGGTGCGCAAAATTTGATTGATGAATTGACCCTTGTTCATCCTAAAAAGAAATAAATATATTTTTATATTTAGATATAAAATCCCATTCCATTACTAATAATTGGAGTGGGATTTTACTTTTTAAATAGATTGATTTATAGTATATTTGCAGTCTTATTTTTGGGATATGGCACTGAAACAAGTTCCGTATAAACTGCACCACACAGTAGTTTAGAACAAGTATTAAGTTGTCACGTTAAAATATAATTGCTTGGAAAAAGTAATTTCGGGATGTGGCGCAGTCCGGTAGCGTACTTGCATGGGGTGCAAGGGGTCGCAAGTTCAAATCTTGTCATCCCGACAAGTTTAAAACAAGGTTTATGTAATAAACCTGATAAAAGAGTCATTAATTTTTGTGGGTTGTTTACAATTCTAATAAAATTAATGACTCTTTGATTTTAATGCGTAGCATTGTTTTAAATTTCCAGCAATAGAGATGTAATTAGATTCATATTTATATAAATCTTGTCATCCCGACAATATTTAAAAGCCCTGATACTATTGGTATCAAGGCTTTTTACTATTTTTTAGCTTAAAATATATTACAAAGGAATATTCCCATGTTTTCGTTTTGGTTTATTGATATCTTTACCTTCTAACATAGCAAAAGCTTTGATTAGTTTTCGTCTGGTATTTTTAGGATAAATAACTTCATCGACAAATCCTCGTTCAACTGCACTGTATGGATTAGCAAACTTATCAGCATATTCTTGTTCTTTTTCCTTTAGTTTCTGTTCAGGATTATCAGCTGAAATGATTTCTTTTCTAAAAATAATCTCACTGGCTCCCTTTGCTCCCATTACAGCAATTTCGGCACTTGGCCATGCAAAATTCATATCAGCTCCAATATGCTTCGAATTCATTACATCATACGCTCCACCATAAGCTTTACGAGTAATCACCGTTATTCTTGGGACAGTTGCTTCACTAAAAGCATATAGTAGCTTTGCTCCATTTACAATAATTCCATTCCATTCCTGGTCTGTACCTGGTAAGAAACCTGGGACATCTTCTAACACTAATAATGGAATATTAAAACCATCACAAAAACGCACAAAACGTGCTGCTTTTTTACTCGATTCTACATCTAAAACACCGGCTAAACTCATCGGTTGATTGGCAACTATCCCAATACTTTTACCAGCTAATCGTGCAAAACCCACGACAATGTTATCTGCATAGTCTTTATGAATTTCAAAGAATGAATCATAATCAACAATCCCATCAATAACCAACTTCATATCATAAGGTTGATGGGCACTATCTGGAATGATAGATTCCAATTGTATACGTACTTCGTCTCCCAGTTTATAAGGTAATGATGGGGTCAATTCACGATTATTTTGTGGAATATAACTCAACATTTTCTTGATTGATTCTAAGGCTTTAATATCATTGGATGCCGTTAAATGCGTCACACCCGATTTACTAGCATGTGTATGTGCGCCACCTAACTCTTCTGATGTTACCGTTTCGTTGGTCACCGTTTTTACCACATTAGGACCTGTTACAAACATATAACTGGTATGTTCAACCATAATGGTAAAATCAGTCATCGCAGGTGAATAAACAGCACCACCAGCACAAGGTCCCATAATGGCAGAAATCTGAGGAACAACTCCTGATGATTGCACATTACGGTAAAAAATATCTGCATAACCACCTAGTGATCGTACACCTTCTTGAATACGCGCTCCTCCTGAATCATTTAATCCAATGACGGGAGCACCAACATTAACTGCCATATCCATAATTTTACATATTTTCTCAGCATGCGTTTCAGAAAGTGATCCACCAAAAACGGTAAAATCTTGAGCAAAAATATACACTAATCTACCGTTAATAGTTCCATAGCCCGTAACAACACCATCACCATAAAATTTTTGTTTATCCATACCGAAATCAGTAGTTCGATGTGTGACAAGAGCTCCGATTTCTTCAAATGACCCATCATCTAACAAATAGCTTACTCGTTCTCTAGCTGTTAATTGTCCTTTGGCATGTTGTTTATCTATCCGAACTTGTCCGCCTCCTAAATAGGCTTCTTGCAGTTTATCTTGGAGTTGTTTTATGTTATCTTTCATATTTTTAAGTGGTTTCTCGCAAAGGCGCTAAGGCGCTAAGCTGGTTGTTAATCATTTCATTCAGTGTTGAATCCTAGAACATAGATGTTTCATTCTAAAGTTTATTATTTGTACTTTAAATGATGTCAAAAAGTATTATTCTACTTATTAAACAAAAATTTGATTGCAGATCTAGCATCGACACACGGTGGTTTAATCACTTGCTTTTCTGAAAGATATAATTTCATTGCTAGTTTTGCAGCAATCAAAGCTTCATCATTGTATTTTTTAGTCAGAATTTCAGGTGTATAATACTTTTTGACAAAATGGGTGTCAAAATTGCCCGATTGAAAAGCTTTATGTTGACACACATATTTACCAAAAGCTAAAGTCGTTTCGATTCCTTCAACTTTATATTTATCGATTGCATCAATCATTTTGCTAATTGCTTCTTCTCTTGAACTACCATAAGTAATTAATTTTGAAAGCATTGGGTCATAATAGATGGGTACATCCATACCTTCTCTAAATCCGTCATCAACTCGTATATTCTGACCAGTTGGCGGCTTATAAACTGAAAGGCTTCCTATGCTCGGTATAAAATCATTTCTTGAATCTTCTGCATAAACACGCAACTCAATTGCATGGCCTGTAATTTTCATATCAGCTTGTTTGAACGAAAGTTCTTTTCCTTCGGCAACTTTAATTTGTTCTTCGACGAGATCTAAGCCTGTAATCCATTCTGTAACAGGATGCTCTACCTGTAACCTGGTATTCATTTCTAAAAAATAGAAATTCATTTGTGCATCTACTAAAAACTCAACAGTACCTGCACCTACATAATCACAAGATTTAGCCACATTAACAGCAGCTTCTCCCATTTTTTGACGAATTTCTGGAGTCAATATACTCGACGGAGCTTCCTCAACAACTTTTTGGTGGCGGCGTTGAATACTACATTCCCGTTCAAAAAGATGCACGACATTACCATGCGTATCGGCTAAAATCTGAATCTCTATATGGCGCGGTGACTCGATATACTTTTCTATAAATACGGCTCCATCTCCAAAAGCTGATTCAGCTTCACTAATCGCACGTTGCATTTGCTCTTCTATTTCTGATGCTTTATCAACTACACGCATCCCTTTTCCTCCACCTCCAGCAGCAGCTTTTATCAAAATAGGGAATCCAACTTCATGCGCTATTTTTACTGCTTTTTGAGGATCTGTTACCGCTTCATCAAAACCTGGTACCATCGGAATATCATACTCTTTAACAGCATCTTTTGCTGCTAATTTATTACCCATCATCTCAATTGCTTTGGGTCTAGGCCCGATAAAGATGATATTTTGGTCAGTGACTTTCTGTGCAAAAATAGCATTTTCACTTAAAAATCCATAACCAGGATGAATGGCATCAACGCCTAATTCTTTTGCTACTTCTATAATCTTATCTCCTAGTAAATAAGATTGGTTTGACGGTGGTTCACCAATACAAACCGCTTCATCTGCCATTTGAACATGAGGTGCATTTCTATCGGCTGTAGAATATACCGCAAGCGTTTTAATACCCATCTTTTTAGCCGTTTTAAAAACACGGATAGCTATCTCACCTCTATTGGCAACTAAAATTTTATTAATTTTTCTCATCATTTCTCCATTTCAATTAATAGTTCTCCTTTTTCTACAGTAGCTCCACTAACGACACTTATGGTCTTAATAGTACCATCTTTAGGTGCACTAAGAATATTCTCCATTTTCATGGCCTCTAAAACCATTAATCCATCACCTTCTTTAACTTCTTGTCCGTTTTTGACCAAAACTTCTAAAATAATTCCTGGCATGGGTGCTTTTACATTTGAATCTTTTTGTTTACCATTAATTGTCAAACCTAAATCTTTGATCAATTGGTCTAGCGCATTTTTGAGTTTAACCTCATAATGATTGCCATTTACAGCAATTTGAAAGGTCTTATCTTTAAAACTAGATTTTATGACTTCAATTTTATGCGATTTATTATTAGCTACAGCATGAAACAAATTTTCATCATTTTGAATAACATCAAAATTCTTGAGCGTGCTTTCATCCATACTATACGTATAGCTTTCATTTACTTTAATTGTATACCTATTATCCATAAAAAAGTGGTTTTATTCTGATTCGATTGATTTAAAGGCTGTCACGATTTTTTTAACTAAACTATGTCGCATGACATCCTTTTCATCTAAATGTATGATCTTAATGCCTGTAATGTGTTGCAAGGTTATTATTGCTTCTTTTAAGCCAGAAATTTGTTTTTTTGGAAGGTCTATTTGACCAGGATCTCCTGTAATAATAAATTTAGCATTTTTACCCATTCGCGTTAAAAACATCTTCATTTGGTTATGGGTTGTATTCTGTGCTTCATCTAGAATTACATAACATTCATCGAGTGTACGACCTCTCATAAAAGCAAGAGGTGCAATTTGAATGACTCCCTTTTCAATATAAGATTCTAGCTTTTCAAACGGAATCATATCTCTTAGAGCATCATATAAAGGCTGCATATAAGGATCTAATTTTTCCTTGAGGTCGCCTGGTAAGAAACCTAAATTCTCTCCTGCTTCAACGGCTGGTCTTGTCAAAATAATTTTACGTACTTCTCTGTTTTTAAGCGCATTAACAGCTATAGCTACTGCCGTATAGGTTTTGCCAGTACCAGCAGGTCCCACCGCAAAAAGCATATCATTTTTTTTCATACTATTGACCATTTCGCGCTGATGTTTGGTTCGTGCCTTTATAGTACGACCACTCACACCATGTAAAATAGTGTCTTTATCTACTTTATTTTTTTCTAAAACATCATTTCCATTTGCTACTAACAAGCGCTCAATGCTATTGGCATCCATACTATTAAAACGATGAAAATAATCGATTAACATTTGTAATCTTTTTTCAAACTCATCTAAAACCTCGGCTTCTCCATAGGCTTTTATGACAGAACCTCTTGCTACAATTTTAAGTTTGGGAAAGTGTTTTTTAATGATTTGTAGATACTTACCATTTACCCCAAATAGTTCTGAAGGGTTTACTTCAATTAATTCAATAAGTCTTTCGTTCAAATGTGTATAATATTTAGAATGTTACCTATAAAAATCTATAATTTGTGTAGTTTTGTATGCTAACAATTTGGTAAAGTTAGTAAAAAGGGAGCATATAAAACGGACTGTTTTAAAATTTATACGAATACATGTCAATCATCACTTTAACAACAGATTTTGGTTCTAAAGATTATGCCTTAGCAGCTGTTAAAGGTCGTATATTTAGCGATTTACCTTTGATCAATCTTGTAGATATAAGTCATCAAATTGCACCTCATAACATTATAGAAGCTGCCTTTATTATTAATGCATCCTATCCTAATTTTCCTAAAAATAGTATACATATCATCGGTATTTCAGCAGAACAAACAGTAGAAAACAAACATATTGTTGCCAAAATAAAGGGTCAATTTTTTATAGGAGCTGACAATGGTATTTTTTCTCTTTTAACAGAGCATAAAAAAATAGATTCTCTCATTGAAATTAAACATCCTAAATCTGATACTTCTTCTTTTCCTGTACGCGATGTTTTTGTGGATGTTGCTACAGAAATAGTAAATGGTACTCCTCTAGAAAACATTGGAAATCAAAGAACATCTGTAAAATCATGGATAAAAAATAAGCCCAATATCTCTGGTAAAGATGATTTAATAGGACATATTATTTATGTGGATCGCTTTGGTAATTTAATTACTGATATTTCTGAAACCTTTTTTAAAAAACATGTTCAAGACAAACGTTTTAGTATTATAGCTAGTAGTGCAAAAATTTCTAAAATTCATGCTAATTATGATGCTATAATTGACTTTTCTCAACCTTTAAAACAGAGACAAAAAGCTGGAAAAGCACTCGCAATCTTTAATTCACTCGATTTACTGGAAATTGCTATTTATAAAAGTGATCCTAAAAAAGGAGGAAGTGCAGCGAGCTTACTAGGTCTAGGGGTCGGTGATAGTATAAAAATAGAAATTACTTAACTTATTTAACATCTTAAAAGTAAAATCAATATGTTTACACGAATCGTAAAAATGCGTTTTAAACAAGAAAAAGTAGCTGCTTTTAAGGCACATTTTGAATCTGTGAGAGAGCGTGTAGAAAACCAGCCCGGTTGTAGTTTAGTTATTTTATATCAAGATAAAAAAGATACTAACTTATTCTTTACCTATAGTATCTGGGACAAAGATTCTGATTTAAACACTTATAGAAATTCTGATTTTTTTAAAGACGTTTGGCAAGAAACAAAGCAACTTTTTGATGGGAAACCAGAAGCTTGGAGCATCAACGAGATTCCAAGTTTAAATGCTGAAAAAAACTAATAACAAATAAGAAATGTTAGCTATTCTAAAAAAAGAATTTACTGCTTTTTTCTCGGGTCCTGTTGGGTATCTAGTTATTGGGCTTTTTTTACTTTTTAACGGATTACTCCTATGGTATTTTAAAGGAAATTGGAATATTTTTAACACTGGCTTTGCAGATATGCAAGCGTTTTTTGACAGTACACCTTGGTTGTTTATACTCTTAATTCCCGCTATTAGCATGCGTTCTTTTAGTACTGAATATACCACTGGTACAATAGAAATTTTAAAAACAAAACCTGTGATTGAATGGCAAATAGTTTTTGGAAAATTCTTTGCAGTGCTTTTCTTAATTATACTAAGTTTGACTCCTACACTTTTATATGCATTTAGCATAGCTCAATTAGCTCAACCTGCAACAGTCGATTGGGGAACAATACTGGGATCTTATTTTGGTTTGGTCGCGTTAGCAAGTGTTTTTACTTCTATTGGCTTGTTTACATCTATACATTCTAAGAATCAAATTATTGCTTTTATACTCGCTGTATTATTTAGTTTTTTACTTTATTTCGGACTTGAACAATTGATTCTTTGGGAACCAAATACTCCTAGTTTTTTTCAAAAAATAAGTCTTTTAGAACATTATAGCAGTATTAGCAAAGGTGTTTTGGACACACGAGATCTTATCTATTTTGCAAGTGTTGGTTTTGTTTTTTTATATTTCACTAAAACTAAATTAGCTTCGTGAAAAAAAACCTAAAACATAGTGTTATTGTAGTAATTGGTATATTGCTATTAAATATCGTAGCATCGTATTTTTATAGTCGATGGGATTTAACTGCTGATAAACGACACACACTAACTGAGACTTCTAAAGATCTAGTTGAAAAAATTGATACCGATATATTAATTAAAGTCTATTTAGAAGGTGATTTTCCTTTAGATTTTAAAAGATTACAACAAGCCACTAAACAACACTTAGAAGAACTAAAAGCTTTAAATGCACATATACATTATCGTTTTATAAATCCGTCGAGCATTGAAGAAGAGCTGATTCAAAATGGCATGCAACCCAGTCGTTTAACCATGGAAGAAAATGGCGTGGTATCTGAAGCGATTATTTTTCCTTGGGCTAGTATTCGTTTTAAAGATAAAGATGTTCAAATAGCATTACTAACTGAATCACAAACCGATCAAAAAAATCAGCTACAAAACTCTATTGAACATATAGAATATGCTTTTAGCGAAGGTATTCATAAACTCACTCAAAAAAAACGTAAAACAATTGCCATATTACGTGGCAATGGTGAATTAGACGATATTTATCTTTATGATTTCCTAAAGTCATTACAAGAAAAATATGATTTGGCTCCCTTTATTCTCACTAAAGAAAATGCGGCACCACAAGAAATTTTAGCAGATTTACAAAATTTTGATTTAACCGTGATTGCAAAACCAACGCAATCTTTCTCTGAAACAGAAAAACTTGTCCTTGATCAATATATCGTTAAAGGTGGTAAAAGTTTATGGCTTCTTGATTACGTATATGCTGAGATGGATAGCTTACAACAATCAGGTGCGGCTTTTGTAACCCATAGAGATTTGAATCTTACCGATTTATTATTTGCGTATGGCATACGAATAAATCATAATTTAATACAAGATTTATACAGCAGTAAAATTGCACTTGCTACTGGCAATGTGGGCAACCAAACACAGTTTCAACAATTTTTGTGGTCTTATTATCCGTTAGTAACTTCAAAATCTGATCATCCTATTACTAAAAATTTGAAAGGTGTAAATCTAAAATTTCCATCTAGTATTGATACGCTTAAGAATGCGATAACGAAGACCATCCTATTACAGAGTTCGCCGTTGAGTAAAAAAAATGGCTTACCTATTTTGGTCAATTTAGCAAGTATTGCTGACGAAGTAAAACCAGAAGAATATGCTGAAAAAGAACACGTATTTGGTGTGTTATTAGAGGGTCAGTTTGAATCTGCTTTTCAACATCGTACCAAGAGCTTTGAAACCGATTTTACACCAAAGGGCATGCCGAATAAAATGATTGTTCTATCGGATGGTGATATTATCGCGAATCAAGTTCTTAATGGGCAACCTACACGTTTAGATGTTGATAAATGGACTGGACAACAATTTGGCAATAAAGATTTCTTATTAAATGCTGTTGACTATTTATTAGATGATACTGGTTTAGTTGCCATTCGTGGAAAATCACTAGATATTAAACTCCTAAACAAAGAAAAAGTTTATGAGGAAAAAAGATTTTGGCAGTTTTTGAATATTGTGGTTCCCTTAGTACTTTTAGGTTTGTTTGGTGTGTTTTTTGGGTATTATAGGAAAAAGAAATATGCTTAATTCATAAAATTGTTTCATAGAGATACACCGAGAATACCACAACGGCACACAGAGAATACAAACAAGATAAATAGCTAAATGCTACTATATTGAATACTTCGCTTACATTCTTTCAATAACCATCGCTCCAGCTCCACCACCACCGTTACAAATGCCAGCAGCTCCTATTTTTGCATTATTTTGTTCTAATACATTATACAAAGTTATCATAATACGAGCTCCACTCATTCCCAATGGATGTCCCAAAGAAACCGCTCCACCGTTTACATTTACTTTTGCAGGATCTAATTTCATCAAGTCCATATTTACTAAGCCAACTACAGAAAAAGCCTCATTTAATTCAAAAAATTCTACATCTTCCATATTTAAACCCGCTTTATCTAATGCTTTTGGAACTGCTTTTGCGGGTGCTGTGGTAAACCATTTTGGATCTTGAGCCGCATCAGCATAACCTGTTATTTTTGCTAAAGGTTTTAGCCCTAATTCATTCGCTTTTTCTAAACTCATCATCACAACTGCTGCCGCACCATCATTTAAGGTGGAAGCGTTTGCAGCTGTTACTGTTCCATCTTTTGTAAATACGGGTCTAAGCGTTGGGATTTTTTCCATTTTCACACTTGTAAACTCTTCGTCTGTATCCACTATAATAGGTTCGCCTCTACGCTGTGGAACTTCTACAGGTACCACTTCGTTTGCAAATTTGCCTTCTGACCAAGCTTTTGCAGAACGCTTATAAGATTCCATTGCAAATGCGTCTTGACGTTCCCTTGATATCTCATATTCTGAAGCACATAAATCTGCGAATGTACCCATATGCACTTTGTTATAGACATCGGTTAAACCGTCTTTGACCATACCATCTGTCATTTTAACATCGCCCAATTTGGTGCTTTTACGAGCATTGTAATAATGAGGGATCATCGACATATTTTCCATTCCACCAGCGACAATTACTGAAGCATCTCCACATTTAATTGCTTGTGCTGCTTGCATCATTGCTTTTAAACCCGAAGCACAAACTTTATTGACTGTTGTACAGGGAACTGTTGCTGGGATTCCTGCCATAATTGAAGCTTGCCTTGCAGGAGCTTGTCCTACATTTGCTTGAATCACATTACCCATTAAAACTTCATCAACCAATTCTGGTCTTAAATTTATCTTCTCTAAAGCTGCCTTTATCGCAACTGCTCCTAATTTTGGGGCACTAACAGATGATAGACTTCCTAAAAAACTTCCTATAGGTGTACGAACCATGGATACTATTACAACTTCTGACATTATATTATTATTTTTATATTTATTGCGAATTTAATCAATTTACAGCAAATAAAGGTTGCGACTCTAAGGTTCATTTAAAAAATTGTTCACCTATTGATTCATGGCATTTGTAAATTCACTTATACTCAATCAAAATTGTAACTTCATGGAAGTAACTATACACATTAACCTACTTAAAACAAACAAGTTGAACTATAAAAATCAGTAAAAAAAACTTGGATAAACAGAAACCTACCTCTTTAGAATAGCTTCTATAACAAAAGAAGTAGGTAATTTACAAAATAGCATCTATCTTTGTAGCTTAAAATCACAAGTTGAAGTCTTTATTAAATAAACTTTTCGAAAATCATTCTTTAATCTACAAGACTGTATTATTTATACTTTCTGTAGTTGCTATCGTCTATTTATTTCCAAAAGGGAGTCAATTCAAATACCAATTTCAGAAAGGCAAGATTTGGCAATACGACGATTTTGTAGCTCCGTTTGATTTTGCTATTCAAAAATCTGACGAAGAATTAAGTGCTGAAAAGCAAGAGATTATAGATCATCAAATGTTATTTTTTACCTACAATGATGGTATTGTTTCAAAAGTTAAAGAAAACTACAAATCAAAATTTGACATCACTTTTGATAATACCTCGATACCTTCACAAGAAAAACAAAAGTTATTACGGATCTCAAAAAAATTCATAGACCAAGTATATAAATGGGGGTTAATAACTGCAAATAATAGCTATACTATAAAAGATACAGAACGATTAATTTCTCTAAAAAAAGGTAATGAGGTACGTACTATACCTTATAGTTTACTATTCGATTCTAAAAAAATAGACGAAGAACTTCTTCTGTTTTTTAAATCACAACCTAATTCATCATACAAAAAAAAGAACATTCACGTTATTCAAGCTGTTCTTAAACAGAATGTTTTCTTCGACAAGACATTTACTGATAATGCACTTCAGGAAGTTCTAAATGCCCTCTTACCAACCAAAGGATTTATCCCAAAAAACAGCACCATAATCTCTCAGGGTGAAACTGTTGAAGGCAATAAATTTAGACAGTTAGAGTCTATTAAGAAAGAATATGAATCAAAAACCTGGTCTGCATCTAACTATCTGTGGCTTGTGACCGCCTATACCTTTTTAATCAGTCTCGTTCTGATCATGTTATTCTTATTTCTCAAAAAATATCGACCCGAAATTTATGAAAATAATAGTAAGTTAAGCTTTTTATTTATCAACATAGTACTGGTCATTTTACTCTCAACCTTGGTTTTAAACTTTAGCATCAACTACCTGTATGTTGTTCCTTATGTTATTTTACCATTAATAATCAAGGCCTTTTTTGATGCACGTTTGGGTTTATTTACACATGTTTTAACAATTTTATTGGTAGGTTTTATTGTACCCAACAGTTTTGAATTTGTTTTTATTCAGATTATTGCAGGTATTGTGACTATTCTAACTGTTTCTGAGCTAAATAAAAGAGCCAACTTATTCATTTCTGTAGCTCAAATAACGGGGATCTATCTACTCTCTTATTTTGCTTTTTCGATTACGCAAGAAGGAAATGTGTCAAACATCAATTGGTTAAACATAGGTCTATTTGCATTGAATGGTATGATTACAGCATCAGTTGTTATTCCTATAATTTTTACTTATGAAAAGCTTTTTGGTTTAATTTCGGATGAATCGTTACGTGAGTTTTCTGACAGCAACAATCAATTATTGCGGGAGCTCAATGAAAAAGCTCCAGGAACCTTTCAACACTCTATGCAAGTTGCTAATCTAGCCGAAGCAGCAGCTAAAGAAATAAATGCCAATGCTATTTTAGTTAGAACCGGAGCTTTGTATCACGATATTGGGAAAATGCTAAACCCCATGTATTTTACAGAAAATCAGTCTACTAGCGTCAATCCGCATGATGAATTAAGTCCTGAATACAGTGCTCAAATCATTATCGATCATGTTATTAAAGGCATTGAATTAGCAAAGAAACACAAGCTACCTGATCGTTTAATTGATTTTATAAGAACGCATCACGGCACTAGTTTTGTCTATTATTTTTATAAGAAAGAGTTAGACATCAATCCAGATGCTATTAATATTGCCAATTTTAAATATCCTGGTCCGATTCCATTTTCAAAAGAAACCGCTATTTTGATGATTTGTGATGCTGCTGAAGCTGCTTCAAAAAGTCTAAAAGAACCGACTGCTTTGGCGATTGATAATTTAATTAATAAAATTGTTCGAGGACAAATGGACAACGGACAATTTCAAAATGCCACTATTACTTTTAAAGAAATCGAACAGGTCAAAAAAGTTGTAAAGAAAAAACTTAATAATATTTACCACGTACGAATAGAATATCCTGAGTAATAGTCAGGCTTAGCATAACAAACTACATATAGCAGAATTAGTATAAGAAGCTTAGTTTTACAAATTCAGCACATTAAGTATTTAGTATTAATCTATTAAATTTCTACTATATTGTTTTTAACAGCATACATGACCAACCCGATTCGGTTTTTTACACCTAAAACCTCAAATAAGTGCTGACGATATCCGTCAATAGTTTTTGGACTCAAAAACATCTCTTCCGCAATTTCTTTGTAGGTCTTTTCTTGACAGGCTAGTTTTATAAATGTAATTTCGTTTTCTTTGAGTTTATTAGGTTCTTTTATGTTTTCTTTGCCATTTAATGAATTCATCAAGGTTTTTGCCACTTGTTCGGTATGAAAATAACCTTGATCTACTACCGTATCTAAGGCTTTTTTTAGCAGGTCGGGTTGTATGTCTTTTAACAAATATCCTTTGGCACCATTTCGAAGCATACTCAATATTGTTCGCTCATCATCTTCCATCGATAATGCTAAAACTTTAGCTTCTGGCCTATTTTCTTTAAGCCACTTCATGGTAGCGATTCCATCCATTACAGGCATCTTAACATCTAATAGAAATATTGCTGGTAATTCCATACCAGCTTCAAATTTATCTACCAGCTCAGCCCCATTTTTAAACGTAAATTTAACGCTATAATCCTCATAAGAATCAACTAAACTGGCAAGTGATCGTGCNAATAANACATGATCGTCAACTATTATTACATCATTTGTTTTCATNTGTCTAAATTTTNAATTTTTATAGGTGACACATGTTGTTCGCTATTAGTCATCNCCTTATGTGTCAAAATCTGACATGCTCGTTTCATAATTATACATTTTTAGTTGGATAGATTAACTTCATTTTAGTTCCTTTATCACTAGACTTGTATTCTAATATTGTATTAATTAAAGCTGCTCTACTCTTTATATTGAGTAAACCTGAACCTTTTTTTGCCTTTGATATATCAAAACCTTGCCCATTGTCATTAACATAAATTTTAAGCTTTGTAGGCAAATAATCTAATGTTACTTCAAGCTTCGTTGCTTTTGAATGTTTTATCGTATTTGAAAAGAATTCTTGTATGATTCGAAATAAGATAATCTCATCTTTTTGCAGAATAGCATATTCGGTTCCCTGAATATCAAATTTTGTCTCAATAAATTTTAATCTATTAAAACGATCAATTTCTATTTGAATGGATTCCACAATACCTAAGTTATTGATTACTTCAGCATTTAGCGTTTTAGATATAGCTCGTATCTCTTGTAAGCTATCACCTATAATTGTGCTTACTTCTTGCAGTTTATCTGCGTTTTGAACAGATTTCTGTTGTATAATATTCAGCTCTAAACGAGCTAACGACAAGAGTTGCCCAACATTATCATGTAACTCCCATGCAATATTTTTTAGCGCATTTTCACGAATCTCAATTTGAGAATGTTTTAAGGTCTCTTCAAACTCTTTTTCTTTTTCTTGTTCACGTAAGATAAATGCCACTTTCTTTTTCTGAAACAGATAAAAAAGTGTAATACTGACCCCTAACACTGTAAACAGTACAATAGAAGAAAAAATTATGACGATTTGTAAGTCATCGAACTCCATATAAAACCATAAATAAATGAAAAATACATCAAAATATTTGATGCAAATTGAATATTGAACATATATAACTTCAATTCTCTTGAAAGCCCATGTTGACTAAAAAATGTCTTACCTATCAAAAAAGGTAAAGGAATAATATTGTAGAATAATAAGCCTAAACCAATCCAAAAGATTAAATACTTTCCTACATACAAAACCTTATCAGACTGAAACATTTCTATTAAAAATAAAAAAACAACTAGTATTACAAGAATACTTCCTACTACAAAAGGATATGTTTGATTTGTGTTCCAAGATGCTGACAGCAACAAATAATTGATTAGAAAATAGGCTTCATAGATTATACCTCCAATTAGTATAAAAGCTTTTGTATTTCTATTTGCTACGTATTGGTAAAACAAGTATAGGTAAAATAATATTTCAATATTTATACCAATATTATACCACCAAACATTATACATCTGCCGAATATACAACTCATTAGCAACAACCTCAAGAACTACTGCATACCACAAGTAGTATGGCAAATATCGCAATGATGTATGTTTATATTTTTTATAATATAGTACTGCAATTATTGCAGTAATTATTAAAATATAACGGCTCATGTCTGCCAAAGATATATTCATATACAACTATTATTCTGGTTGTGGACAAAAATCTGGGCAATTAATACCTCTATTTAGTATACCACCTACTTCTTCACTTTTTTTGGTATCTGCTTCTATACTTTTTAATGTAGCAGGTTTTTCTTTTGAAGAATGTATAGGATCAAAATCAATATGCTTCATATTACTCTCAAACGTTGGTGTCAGAGCTAAGGTCAATTGTTTCTTGTCTTTAGTTTGGGCAACCATGTGAAAACGAATACCCGAAACATTAATATTATTAGCTAAAGCTGCTTTCTCTACATATGCAAAATACTCTTTTAAATTTTCAAAATCAAACCAAACTGATTGGGTTTCTTGACTTCCTAGTTTTGTCTTAATACTAGAATCAAACGATTTTTTCATAGCTGAAAACTCGGCGTTACTGATTAAATTCTTTGGTACACTCATAATAATTTAGGTTTAATTATATATCTATCAAAGGTATCTAAAAATTTACAACATAAAAATTATTTTTGTTTGATTTGATTTTACGAATATCAAAAATCTTTATACACATTTGATTATCAAGTTCTTAATGATTAGGTAAAAAAATAAACAGGAAAAGCACTTAATAAAAGGGGAAAAACCCTGTGTAAAAAAAGGGGTAATATCCTCTATGTTTTCACCTTATTTTTTACAAATATTTGTCATGAGAATACAGCGAGGTATTTCTTAGGGAGAAATTGAAAAAAAGAAAAACAAAAATTGCTATTGAAAAAACAGGTTGCCTCATACTTTAGAGGTTAAGTTATATTTTGGGGTAAAGGGTTGAATTTATTTCGACCCTTTTTAATTGTAAAAGCGGAAAAAAAACAAAAAGAAATAGGTTTTTTCCTATTGTATGAGGCTAAAATCAATTAGATATTTGCACCATTAAAAACAATAAGAAAAATTATAAACAATATAGAGTAATTATTTTGGGGGTAAGGGTTGTGAACTTTCTAATAGTGTAGCAACCCTTTTTTTATGAATTGTACTTCATATAAATACAAAAAGCCTCCTATATACAGAAAGCTTTTTTCAAAAATTAAAAATTAATTTCTTACTTAAAAGTATAGGTAAAGTCATTTTGATAGGCTTCCCATTCTTCTGCTGTTTTTAATTTTTTATAATCATCTGTTGCGAAAAGCTTTAAATACAGTTCTAATTGTTGAGGTGTTCTATATCCTTTAAGCGGTGTTAAATAATTTGCCTGTTCATCTAGAAACAAAATGGTTGGATACGCCTGTATTCTGTAATAAGCTGACAATTGATGCGATGAATTACGCGAATTAGATTTCGCTGGGTTATAACGTGGATTTGTATAGGTTTTTCCGTTAAAGTTAATAGATTCATTTCCTTCTGCATTAAACTTTACCGCATAATAGTTCTCATTTACATATTTTACCACGTTCGGATCTTGAAATGTATTCTTATCCAATAATTTACAAGGACCACACCAATTGGTATACGCATCCATCATTATTTTTTTTGGATTTACTTTTTGAGCTGCAACTGCTTCTTCAAAAGTCATCCAATTAATGGTTGCTGCTTGTGCATTAACTTTTTCATCGTTTGTTGTAAATGCAATTGTAGTAAATGCTACTAGAGCAATTAGAAATAATTTATTCATTTATTTTTTATTAGTGTTAATTCTTTTCTTTTGTCGCAAAGGATATGCCAAAATTACAAAAGCCTGAGGAAATCTCATTTCTAGTTTTTGTAACTTTAGTTACTTATATGAAATTTTACTACTTATCGACACCATGCATCATACGTTTAATCGATTTATTTAGAGCAAGAATCCCCATGCCTGCTGCAAAAGGAATAATCGTGAAAATTAAGAAGAAAGATGACCAACCACTGGTTTCTTGAATTGACTCAGAATACTCTGCAAAAATAGAGGATATTTTTCCTGCCATTCCTGTAAATACATACCAAATACCAAAGAGAAATGCTAACATTCTAGCAGGAGCCAATTTACTAACATAAGATAAACCAACTGGTGATATTGATAATTCGCCCATTGTATGTAATAAGTAAGCTAGTATTAACCACATCATGCTGATTGAAGCTGTTTCAGCTCCATTTGGAATACTACTTGCCCCTAATGCCAAAGCACCAAATCCTAAGGCTAATAAGGTAAGACCTATAAAGAATTTTTGTGCAGCTGAGAAAGTGGTTTTTTTCCAAAGTATAGAATACAATGGTGCCAACATTACAATAAAGAATGGATTTAAAATTTGAAACCAAGAAGTATCAACTAGCACCGATCCCGTAAACATGTTACCGACACTTGTTTCTGTAAAACTTTCAACTACTTCTGAAAAGTTTGCTGTAGTAATTCCTAATAGTTTGTTTAATACTCTTGTAATCACTAAATACCAAATAATTAAAAAGCTAATAGACGTTGAAATTATGGTTAAAGGATTTGTTTTCCATATTGCTTTAAATAATTTGTAGATAAATCCTGTTAGAATAATCATAGGTGTAAATGATAAGATTGTATCAATAATCTTATAAATCATACTCCAATTTCCTTCGAGCATTCTATTCGTAAAATCTTTTGCAAAAACATTTAGCGTAGTTCCAGCCTGTTCAAAACTTGCCCAGAAAAAAATTACAAAAAATGCTATTATAAAGATTACTTTCAAACGATCTCTTTCTACAATTTCAAACCTATTTAATCTTGATAAGCCCGCTATTATAAAAATAAGTAATGACAGTGTGAAAAATATTTGAGATAAATCTATAGACATACTGCCTATGGAAAATAAATTTTCAGTTAAGAAATGTGTTCCTCTAGTAATGGCGGAAAGCACACCGTCCACAATCCATGTTACGGCAAAAAAACCTCCAAAGCCAATCATTAGCATATCTTTTTGCGTAAAAGGTACATTTTTGGCTATCTCTTCTTCAGATAATTCGACTTTAGAATTCTTTCTAACTTCGGTTGCCTCTTTTCCAAAAACAGTACGAGCAAAATAGAATTGTAACAAACCAAAGAACATAAAAATACCTGCTAACCCAAATCCATAGGTCCAGCTAAAAGTTTCACCAATCCATCCCACTAATAAGGTTCCAATAAAGGCTCCAGAATTCACACCCATATAGAATATAGTATAACCTCCATCTTTTTTATCACTTCCTTCAGGGTATAGTTTTCCTACAATAGAAGACATATTGGGCTTAAACAAACCTGTTCCTAAAACAATTAGGAATAATCCTATATAAAAGACAAATTTTAAATCGATCCCTACTTGTAAATCAGATACTGCCATAGAAGCATGTCCCATAGTTATTATGGATGCTCCTACAATTACCGTTTTTACATGACCCCATTTATTGTCTGCTAACCAACCACCAAGTAGTGGTAATAAATAGACTAGCATCACATACCATCCATAAAGGTAATAAGCTTCACTTTTTTCCCAGCCCCATCCTTTATCATCTGTTTTGGCAATCAAAAACAGAATTAACAAGGCACGCATTCCATAATACGAAAAGCGTTCCCACATCTCGGTAAAAAACAGCACGAATAAACCTACTGGATGTCCTAATATTTGTTGTTGACTATTCTCGTTTGCGTAATCTGACAT
>JGI24023J19991_10000623_pt1 | contig 27628 bp, 26 predicted proteins | sample Cruoilmetagenom1_FD_19991 | JGI IMG/M metagenome (IMG submission 19991) | reverse complement strand
GATCATAGCGAGTACCAGCCGGAGAAGGCAAAGGATGAATGCAGGGCATTATTTCATTCCCTTTGGGAAGAGCATTTTAAGGAAATGGGGTTTGAGACCGGTCCGGATGTTGTAGATAGCTATGTAGCCGGTTGCATGAAAAAATATAACAAAAAATTCGGGAAGTAAGTTTCGTTTATAAACAATGGCGGGCGATGGGGGATTCGAACCCCCGACCTCTGGCTTCGGAGGCCAGCGCTCTAATCCACTGAGCTAATCGCCCCGGTCGGTTATTTCTTAGGAAGTGGGAGCCTAAGCTCCTTCATTACGGCCTGCATGTCTTCCCAGGCGGGTTTCTTAAAATGAGGATTCCGAAGTAGCGCCGCAGGGTGGTAGGTTACCATAAGTTTCGTTCCGCTGTAGCTGTGAAACTTTCCTCTCAAGCTGCCCAAGCTGTTCTTTGTTCTCAGTATCGACTTTGCTGCAGTCGCTCCAAGACATACTATTACTTCAGGTTTAATAGTGCGAATCTGCTTAAACAGGAACTGCTCACAAGTAGACATTTCATCTGGCTCGGGGGTTCTGTTGTTGGGCGGGCGACACTTCACGACGTTACAGATATATACGTCTTCTCTGGTGAGTCCCATTGCCTCGATAATTTTGGTTAACAGTTGCCCGGATCTTCCCACAAACGGTTTACCCTGCATATCCTCGTCCCTACCCGGCCCTTCTCCCACAAATACCAGCTTCGCCTTCGGGTTCCCGGCTCCGAATACCAGATTGGTTCTACCTTCATGGAGCTGACACCTGGTGCAATCCCCAATTTCCTCTCTGATTTCCTCAAGAGTCATAGTCTTCGAACCGTCAAAAAGCGTCGAGGGCTCTTCTATTGTTATGATATCTTCGTTCGTGCTCATTTTGCTCTCTGGCTCAGGATTTTTACTTTGTTTTCTCTCTTCATTCTTTACAGGCTCACTTTTTTTCTTTATGCCTCTGAATACACTCTTTATTCCCATATCTTTTTGAAACCTTAGATACGTTGCAAGCTCAGAAACAATCTCTTCAAGTTCGTTATTTTTATTACTCATCCTATTGCTCCCTAATATAATACAAGACCGCATAATATCAAAACCGGTGCGCTATAGAATCTGAATCTTTGTGTGTACCTTGAGTTTCTTCCAAATAAATCTATCCTAATACAAATTTCCAAACAGGCGAATACACCATGAAAGAGAGCTATAACGCACAAGATATAGAAAATAAATGGCGGAAGTACTGGGATGATGAGGATCTATACACAGTCTCAATTGATCAGGATAAAGAGAAATACTATGTGCTAGAAATGTTTCCCTATCCTTCAGGGCGTATACACATGGGCCACGTACGTAATTATACGATCGGCGACGTAATAGCCCGTTACAAAAGGACCACAGGTCTGAACGTCATACACCCAATAGGCTGGGACGCTTTCGGTCTCCCTGCTGAGAACGCGGCAATTGAGCGCGGTGTACACCCTGCGAAATGGACCTATCAGAATATCTCTCAGATGAAGGAGCAGCTAAAACTCCTCGGATTCAGCTACGACTGGTCAAGAGAAATAGCCACGTGCGACCCCACTTACTACAAATGGGAGCAGATGGTTTTTACACATATGTTCAGACAGGGTCTCGCTTATCAGAAATCTACTACTGTCAATTGGTGCCCTTCGTGTGAAACCGTGCTCGCAAACGAGCAGGTAGAGGACGGGCTTTGCTGGCGCTGCGGCTCTGAAGTCGAGCTCAAGGAAATGAACGGCTGGTTTTTTAAAACTACGGAATACACCCAGGAGCTTCTCGATTGGGCCGATAAGTTAAAATCAGGCTGGCCTGAAAGAGTGCTCTCCATGCAGAAAAACTGGATTGGCAAAAGCACCGGTGCTGAAATCGAATTTCCTCTTGTTGACCCGATTGCTGGTGAATCTAGTCTGAAAATATTTACTACCCGACCCGATACCGTTTACGGAGTGACATACATGAGCATTGCTCCCGAGCATCCTCTTGCCGAGCAATTGATAAAAGGAAAAGCAGAGGAGAAGGAAGCGCTTTCTTTTATAAACAGGGTTAAAATGGAAAGCAATTTAGAGAGGATTGGAGAAGGGGCGAAAAAGGAAGGCATTTTCACGGGCTCATACTGCGTTAACCCTTTTACAGGTGATGAGATTCCGATATATATCGCAAACTTCGTACTGGTAGAATACGGCACGGGAATAATTATGTGCGTACCCGCGCACGACCAGAGAGATTTTGAATTCGCCACCGAATATGGTCTTCCTATCAGGATTGTGATATCTCCAGAGGGTCAGGATCTGAACACCGGTGATATGACAGAGGCCTATGAGGAGCCCGGTATGATGGTCAACTCGGGCGAATTTACGGGACTCCCGTCAACAGAGGGCAAAGAAAAGGTCATCGAATACTCCGAGCAAAAAGGAATCGGTAAAAAACAGATCAACTTCAGACTGAGAGACTGGGGAATATCCCGTCAGCGCTACTGGGGCACGCCGATTCCTATCATTTACTGTGACACATGCGGTGCTGTTCCGGTCCCGGATGAAGACCTCCCTGTAGAGCTACCGCTCGATATTGAATTCACAGGCAAAGGCGGATCACCTCTCTCAAAAGTAGATAGCTTCGTCAATGTAAGCTGCCCCGAATGCGGATCGCAGGCCAAGCGCGAGACCGATACGATGGATACCTTTGTAGAGTCCTCATGGTATTTCCTCCGCTATGCATCCCCACACAATGATAATGAGATCTTCTCTAAAAGTGATGTCGCGTATTGGCTACCGGTCAATCAATACATAGGCGGCATAGAGCACGCAATACTTCATCTCCTATATGCCAGGTTCTTCACAAAATCCCTGAGGGACCTCGATATGTGCGATCTGGACGAGCCCTTCACCAACCTCCTGACCCAGGGAATGGTAATTAAAGATGGAGCAAAAATGTCAAAGTCCCTCGGAAATGTAGTAGACCCGGACGATATGATAAAGATTTACGGCGCGGACACTGTAAGACTCTTTATGCTTTTTGCGGCGCCCGTTAAAAAGGACCTTGACTGGAGCGAAGAGGGTGTCGAAGGAGCTTTCAGATTCCTTAACCGACTCTGGAGACTCATACACGAGTCCATGCCTAATATACAAGGCCGGCATGGCAAGTCCCCCGAAGTAGATAAGTTATCGGGAGGCGCCAAAGAGCTTCTCACAAAAGTGCATAAGACCATAAAGAAGGTCACTGACGATCTGGAAAGATTTCAATTCAATACCGCAATCGCAGCCGTAATGGAATTACTAAACGATACCTCTCGCTTCACACCCCAAAACGATGAAGACCTTGTCGTGCTCAAGGAATCTATAGAAGCTATGGCAAGACTCCTCTACCCTATGGCNCCACATGTCGCGGAGGAGCTCTGGGAAAATCTTGGCTACNCTGAATCACTCGTAGACAAGCCCTGGTTAGAGTGGAACAAGGAGCTTATCTCGAGCGCCACCATAAACATAGTAGTGCAGGTAAACGGTAAGGTAAGGAGCCAGATATCTATGGACCCCGACTCTGATCAGGAACAGATGAAAGAGGCAGCTTTTGCTGATGAGAAAGTGATTAAACACCTGTCCGGAAAAGAACCCAGAAAGGTAATCGTAGTTCCCAAAAAACTGGTCAATATAGTTATCTGATCTCAGGACCCAGAAACAAATTTTCCATCTTTTTTGAAATTTGCCCCCCCTCAGGTATCTTCAAACGCTTCGTGATTTCGATAGCGATCAAGATACGCACATAACGGAGGTAGTAAATCGCATGGCCAATGAAAATAAAGATGGAGCCGGATACGGGAATTTACTTGGGGATAAAGTAAAGGCAATCGAAGTTGATGCCCCAAAAACGGTATCGGAGCTCCTATCCGAAATGGCACAAACCGGCTTTCAGGGAAAGAGTCTGGCGCGTGCTGTAGACGTGCTTGAGAAGATGGTAAAAGATGAAGACGTAACAATCCTGCTCGGGTATACAGGCTCACTTTCCACAACCGGGCAGTGGAAGATAATAAACTGGCTCATAGAGAACCGCTACATCGACATACTCGTTCCGACCGGAGCAAACATTTCTGAGGACATCATTGACGCCATGGGTTTTGACTACTGGCAGGGCTCGCCTACTGAGGACAATGAGCTTCTATTTAAAGAAGGGCTCAACAGATACTACGACGTATACGGGAAAGAGACCGATTATCTTGTAATGACAGAGCTTCTGGCTGAATTCATTCTAACACTAAATGAAGATTATAATTATTCCTCTAGGGAGTTTCTGTTTGAGTGCGGTAAGTGGCTAAGCGCTAAGGGAATCGGTAGCATAGTAGCCAAGGCTTCTGAGCATGGAGTCCCGGTATTTTGCCCTGCGATTGCCGACAGCCCTTACGGCGATGCTGCGCTCATTGCCAAGAGCAAAGGCTTCAGCCTCACTATCGACGCCATAAAGGACTACACAGAGTTTATGACTTTAGGCGAAAATGTAAAAGATACGGGTGTCATTTATATCGGGGGCGGAGTACCGAAGGACTTTATTCAACTCTTTGCAGTCACGGGCGATCTTATGTATGAGGACAGGGTCGTCCCCAACAGAGACCCCGGCTTGAACAGGAAAGGTACGGGCGATCAGGAGACATATTATCCCCACAAATACGCTGTTCAAATAACTACCGACTCGCCTCAGTGGGGAGGACTCTCGGGGTGCACGTTTGATGAAGCGGTGTCCTGGGGTAAAGAAGATCCTCAGGGTAGCCTGGTGCAGTGTTACTGCGATGCTACGATTGCTTTACCTATTGTCACGCATGCTTTGGCTGAAAGAGTAGGTTCTAAAAGGAAGGGGAAAGACTTCTCAGGCGCTTACTGACGTTCTTAAATTAATCTGTACATCACTTGCTGGCGCGGGCTTCTGCAGCCAATTCCCTGGCGGCCTGCTCCGGGTCATCCGATCCGAAAATGGATGTTATAACTGCGATCCCGTCTACTCCCGTATCCATAATAGTCCGGGCATTATCCACTGTTATCCCGCCGATTGCGAAGATCGGGATTCTCTTAATTTTCTCAACGGCTTCCTTTAACACGTCTACTGACGTAGGCTCCCTGTCCGGTTTTGTCGGAGTATAATATGAAGTTCCAAAAGCCACGTAATCCGCCCCTTCACGCTCTGCATTAATGCCCCTCTCAATCTGACCGTAGCACGATACGCCTATTATGGCATCTTCTCCGAGAACGCTTCTTGCGTATGCTATGGAGCAGTCATGCTCGCCCAGATGAACGCCTTCTGCCCCGATCTCCTTTGCGAGCTCGGGGCTGTCGTTAATAATAAGCGGCACTCTGTGACTCTTCGTAATCATAAGAATATCTTTGCCGAGTCTTATTAGCTCTTCTTGATTGGTTTCCTTTTCTCTCAGCTGTATTATGCTTGCTCCGCCTATGAGCGCTTTCTCTACTGCTTCTATAAAATCCTCTCTCGCAATTAACTTTTTATCCGTAATCGCATATAGACCTCTTAGGCTCTCTTTCATAGCTTATTTACCGGATTTTTTCTGTGGACTCTTAAGGTAGGTGCTCAATTTGAAGATATCTTACTAAAGATAGCGTCCCTTACAGTGTCGTAATCAGCCGGCAGCTCAAGCGGGGTGTTGGCGTATTTTGAGCAAACTCCCTCAAGTTCCTTTTTGTGGTAGCCGATCTTAAATTCGACAAACTTAAGTCCATGAGCTGTAGATATTATTACCACCCTGTCTTTAGGATCGAATACACCCTTTTCCTTAAGTTTTAGAAATGCTCCCAATGCCACTCCTGTATGAGGGCAATTGAAAGTGCCTGTCTTGTCCACAATCGCCGCGGCATTCGCAAGCTCGTCCTCACTTGCCTGCTCCACAATGCCGTCAAACTGCTTTAGTATGTTGATTGCCTTATTTACACTCACGGGATTACCTATCTGTATTGCGTTTGCGAGGGTTTTCTTTGCTTTTACCGGATGAAACTCCTCAAAGTTGTTCAGGTAGCTCAGGTAGAGCGGGTTTGCATGCTCGGCCTGTGCGCATACCAGCCTCGGGAGCTTATCGATAAGCCCGAGATCTTTCATAATGAGGAACCCTTTTCCAAGTGCCGAGATATTTCCCAGGTTCCCGCCCGGTATGATAATCCAGTCAGGCACCTCCCAGTCAAACTGCTGGCAGAGCTCTATACTAATCGTTTTCTGACCTTCTATCCTAAGCGAGTTAATCGAGTTCGCAAGATAAATATTATTTTCCGTGCATACTTTCTGCACCATCTCCATGCAGCCGTCAAAATCCGTATCCAGTGAAAGCACGAGCGCCCCATTGGAAATGGGCTGAACTAACTGCGCAATCGATACCTTGTCTTTAGGCAGGAAAACTATTGCCGGAATTTCCGCCGAGGCGCAGTAAGCCGCAAGCGCGGCAGAGGTGTCTCCAGTAGATGCGCAGGCCACAGCCGGTACTTCTTTACCTTGTGACATCATTTGCTTCACTACCGATACCAGCACAGTCATGCCCAGGTCCTTAAACGATCCGGTATGACTGTTCCCGCACATTTTAATCCAAATATCTTCCATCCCGATCTGCTTTCCGAATCTTTCCGCCCAAAAAAGGTTGGTAGCCCCTTCATACATCGAAACTATATTGTCATCTTCAACAAATGGGCAAACCCATTCCTTCTTACCCCATACAGAGCTTCCGTGCGGCCATAGTTGCCTTCGGTAACGGCCATCGAATATATCTCTCCATTCCTGTGCAGATTTCTTTTTTAATGCAACAGTGTCGTGCCTTACCTCCAGCAGGTTATCGCACTTTCTGCAGCGGTAAATTATTTCATCAAGGGGATAAGTCTCCCCGCACTCATCGTCGATACAGCTAAACCAGGATTTATACTCACTCATAGCTAAAGAAAATACACCTTCGCATTTTGACTGTCAAACATCTACTTACGGGCTTTTATCGTTTTTATCTATTATCGGGACTCACATTAGAATAATTATTTCTACCCCTGGTATATTTAGAAAAAATAATGTAGGGTATATATTAAAGCTATTCTTTAACGTATCCACCTAAGTCCTTGGAGATCAGTCATAAATTATTTTACAGAGCTTGTGTTCTTTGACACTAATTTCTGGCTTTGTTAATCTCTGCAAGAGATATGGAAAACAAGAGAGTGCATCTTTTAATTCACGGCAGGGTTCAGGGAGTTTTTTTCAGAGCTTCGGCCCAGCAAAAAGCCCAAGAGTTAGAATTAACCGGATGGGTTAAGAACAACTCCGAGGGTTCAGTAGAAGTAATGGCTGAGGGTGAAGGAGATAATGTGGAAAGTATGATAGAGTGGTGCCGTACCGGTCCCAGCCAGGCCGTCGTAAAACATGTCAGTGTAGACTGGGAGCCGCTAACAGGTGAATTTCAAGAGTTTAGGATTGAATATATTTGACGGAGTTTAAATATTATGATCATTAAATGTATACCGGGGGGAATATTCCTCACTAACTGCTATATCCTCGGAGACGAAGATACGAACGAAGCAATTTTAATCGATCCCGGCGAGCAGGTTGAAGAGGCTCTAAAAGAGATTCAAGAGTCCGGATTAAATATTACAAAGATAGTTAACACTCATACTCACATAGATCATGTAGCGGGCGTGCAGAAGGCTAAAGAGGCTCTAGGTGTGGGGTTTTACCTCCACCCAGAAGAAGAGCCCGTACTCAAAGCTCTGCCCGAATCAGCTCAGCGCTTCCCTCAGTTCGGCGATGTAAAGGTGCCCAAGATTGATGGCTACATCGAAGAGGGAGATGAGATTGAAATTGGCTCACTCAAAGCGAAAGTTCTTCACACCCCTGGCCACACCTGGGGGGGTATCTGTCTTGTAATTGACGATCAGGTTATCTCGGGCGATACGCTATTTGCAGGCAGCGTGGGCAGGGTGGATCTTACAGGAGGTACTTCTATGAGAGAGCTTGTCAGCTCCATCAAAGCAAAGCTCATGGTGCTTCCGGATTCTTACGCTGTACACCCCGGGCACGGTCCTTCAACTACAATTGGAATAGAGAGAAGGTCCAACCCCTTTATTGCAGGAGATCTTTTAATATTATAAAATGGAAAGAATAATTATAAGAGCCCTTCTTATAATGGGCGTAGTATCACTCCTGGTATATCTATTTGCCAGGGAGATTTCTCATGTGTACGCGCTTCACACTGAGAATGAGAAAATTAAAATAGAAACCAAAGAGTTAGTCATAAAAAATGATGAGCTTAGAAGGAAGATAAGTTTCATCGAAAAAGACAAGCAGTATGTGGAAAAAATTATCAGAGAAGAGTTAGGGATGATCAAAAAAGGTGAAAAAGTCTATAGATTTAATGATTAATATGAAGCTCCCCGGCGGTATGTCCGGCAAAGTGTTTACCTTACTTCTATCGGTTCTCACTTTGGTGCTTATATATAGAGGCGGATTTGCAAGCCTTAATGTTTTTTCTATACTGGTGTTCCTTATCGTTGTGTCTGCAGTCTCATACAAAACTTACTTATATATTAAAAACGGTATGCGCTCAGACTCTTTATTCCAAAAGCTCGAGCTCACTCTCCTCATTACGCTTTTGTTCGAGATATTTCTTGAAGTATTCGGAAACGGGTTATTCCCTCTTGCTTATATCATTCTTCCCGTAGTTACGCTCTATTTCGGATGGATAGGCGGCGGACTCTCACTTGCCATCATTTCCATGCTACAGATTACCCGTTACCCCTCTTCCCAACTCCTGTACGAAATATTCTTTCTCATCATGTCGGCAGTTTTATTAGGGCTTCTTGTTAAAGGGAGAAAGGGAGGTCTCAGCTCATTTATCTTTAATCAGAGCGGTGATAGTTCCTCGCCACTATCGGGTCTGATAAGTGCGGACGCATATAAAGACGAGCAAAACGAAGCGGTCAATGTAAAACAGCTCAAGGCCGAAATCATGGATTCCATGAAGATTTTAGGTGAGCTTGTCCCCAACCACAGCGTCGTTCTTTATCTTAAAATGGACGATGGTATGTTCCTCCTTTCAGATGCCGTCTCTAAAACAGAAGACTACATAGATAGGGGGCAGCGCCTGAACTTCAGAGGCGGCTACATGGGCTGGGTCCTAAAAACCAAGACACAGGCTCATATAACAAACGTAAAAAATATAAGGAAAAACCTGATTTACTATACTAGGGACGTAGCTATTAAATCCCTTCTCGCAACGCCTCTTTTTATGAAACCTGAAAAAAACCTGACTGAAGGGGATCAAGAAATATTCGGCCTACTTGTTGTAGATAGTCTCAACCCAAACACATTCGGTGAAAAAGAGAAGCTCATAGTCTCTCTCATCTCCGAGAGAATTGTCGAGATCATAGACCGCTTCCAGCTATCTGAAAAAGTTAAGCTAAGCTCAAAGGAGCTAAATTCTTACTACGATTTTACTCAGAAGCTTCACTCCACTCAGAACGCAGACGTTATCATGGATCACATAATGGAAACTATGGAGGGACTGTTTGAAGCAGATTTCTTCGGACTTACTATTTTAGAGAGTGAAGAGCAGGGCAGTGTTCTAAGGCGCGTTAATGGAGAATCTCGACAACATGTAGAAGGAAGCGATATCCCCCATTACAACACGCTCATTGGTCTGGTAGATGACAGCGGAAAATATTTTCACTCAGACGACCTGAGCTCGAGGTCAAAATTCAGGACTATATTCGGAAAGGAAGTCGACTTTGCACTGGGTATGAAAAATATAAAGTCCATTCTCATCTACCCTCTTTTCGAAAACACTTCCGAGCACACGGACACTGAAAATAAAGTAATAGGGTGTGTGATCCTGGGTAGAAAATCTAAAGCCCCGTTCAGTAATGGTGAGATAAGTCTCGCAAAGATCATATGCAGTGAGGCCTCAAAGTCCATCTCGGCCACGTTTAATTACCTTATGGTAAAAGAGCTTGCGATTAAGGACGGGCTCACCGGTCTCTATAACCACCGCCATTTTCAGGAGATGCTCACTTACACCATCGCCCACTCCGAACGTTATTCCTCTCAAGCATCTTTACTTATCATAGACTTGGACGACTTAAAATCCATAAACGACAACTACGGCCATCGGGCCGGAGACTCGGCTCTATCATCTGTCGGCACTGTAATATCTCAGACACTCAGGAAAGTCGATATATCCGCACGTTACGGCGGGGATGAATTTGCCGTAGTCCTTCCGGATACGGACAAAAGAGGCTCTCTCATAGTCGCTGAAAAGATCAGGAGCAGTCTTAAGAAGATTCCACTCAAGTTTAAAGGGGACGAGCTCGTTTTAACTCTAAGCGTAGGGATAGCAACTTACCCGGACAACGGCTCCGAGCGTGAAGAGCTCATCGAAAAAGCAGACCGCGCACTATACGAGTCAAAGAACGAGGGTAAGGATAAGATTACCCATTTTGAGGATATATCTCTTGAGGAATTGGGTACTTCATAAGGCTCTGCTTACTTCCGAAGTATTGAAGCTGTATAAGCTGCATTTGTATAAGAAAACAATCTTCCCGGCTTTTCTATCGCATATCATATGACAGAAAATAAAAGTAAGAGAAAGAATCCAAGAGAATTTTTCTCAGATCATGCAGGATCTCCGAGTAAGTCTTTAGGGCAGAATTTCCTGAAAGACAAAAATATCCTGGATAAGATAGTCGGTCTTGCTGAGCTTAAGGAGCAAGATGAAGTGCTGGAGATCGGCCCCGGCCTGGGCGCGCTCACAGAGGGGCTTGCCAAGCGGGCAGGGAGAGTGGTTGCCGTTGAGAAAGATAAAAAGCTCATCCCTCATCTAAGTGAGCTATCAGAAACATACGGCAATATAGAGCTGATATCGGAGGATAGCCTTAACGTAGACTTCAGGAGCCTATTCAATGGCAGCGGTATTAAAGTTGTCTCCAATCTTCCCTACAGCGTATCCACTCCGATTCTCATTAGGCTTCTTGAGCAAAGGGATATTTTCACCTCACTCGTGCTCATGCTTCAGCTCGAAGTAGGCGAGAGGATCGCTTCGGGTCCGGGGTCTAAAAAGTACGGTTCCATCTCTGTTCTTCTTCAGACTTATTTTGATATAACTCTTGAGTTCCGCGTGCCCCCTGCCGCGTTCTGGCCAAAGCCCAAGGTGTATTCAGTTGTATTGAAGATGATACCCCTCAAGACGCCGAGGGTGCAGATCAGTGACGAAAAACTATATGAGAAAGTCATACGCGCGGCCTTCTCATCACGAAGAAAAATGCTCGGCAACTCCCTTGCGTCCGCTTTCCCCAAAGACTCCGTGCTCAAAGCCCTTGAGTCCTCCGGCATAGACCACAAAAGACGGGCGGAGACCCTTTCGATTGAAGAATTCGCAAAGCTAACTGAACATATTTCAATATAATCGTAATTATGAATAATCGAACAAATGTTCTTTCATCCGGGTAGAAATGGCTTTATTTATGAGCATATATGGATTATAATAAGTAAAATATAGTTAAAACCTTTTGGAGGGTGATAAATGAATACTATTCAATCGTTTAAACGCTTTATGGGTGTTTTTGTTTTAGTACTTTCTTGTGTTTTCATTGTCCCCGCGTTTGCTCAAGCAATCTGCGGAGATCCGGTACTTGATCCTGGTGAGGAATGTGACGACGGAAACATGAGCAGTGGTGACGGTTGTAGCGACAGCTGTCTTGTAGAGCCCGGATACACATGTGACAACAGTAATCTGCCTTCTATTTGTGATTTGGGATGTGATATAACCGTAGTAAATAGTGCTGCACCGGCTTACAATACGGAATTCCCGTTCTTAAGATTAACGATACCTCTTTTTGACCCTACAGTGTTTGATCAATTTATGCTTGCGGATGGTATCTCACCTCAAGATTCTTTTTCCGTACCGTTTCTCTCATTAACTTTCATAGCCGAGCTGCCGCCCACGGGCTGGAGCCTGGATAATATTCAGTGCGGCCCCGCAAACAGAGTAGGAGATGGCAGCTTTGATCCGGGTGATGTTCCGAATGAGCTTAGCGGTGCAAGTCTCGATAATATAGTTCTCGCGCTCTGTCTTTTTACAGGCGAGGCTACGTGTACCTATACTAACAGCGCTAATGAAGATCAGAGATGTAACCTCACTGTTGAAGAGGAAGTTGTTCATCCTACTGTTAACACCGTTAACACACTTTTCCCATTTAATGTATCAGCCGGTGAGCTGGACGAGTCATTTGAGATAAGCGATGGAGAAGACAATACTACTCCTGATCTGCCGCTCAGTACCGACTATACGATCACACAGACTATTCCGGAAGATTGGTTGCTTGACAGTATCAGTTGTGACGGTGATGCCGATTTTACATCAACCGTCACGGATAATACTGTAGAAGTAACATGTAACTCCCCGGGCGAGGTTAGCTGCACCTTTGTTAACAGAGCTATCATAATAAGGAATGTACCGACCTTAAGTGAATGGGGTTTAGTGGCTACCGCCGTTTTTATGGGTATAGCAGGAGTGTTGTTTTATAGACGGCGTATGTTAAAGATATGATCTTGAAATAAGAAGTGTTAANAAACTAAGGGAGCTTCGGCTCCCTTTTTTATTTGTGAGTACTACTGGTTTGGTATCGGCGGTTGCCTTAGTGTTTATGATTTTTTGCCGGAAAGAAATAAATCAGGGTCCTCAAAATACTTTACTTACTCAGAAGACACAACCAACAACACGGTCCCGGCTTCGACGGCGTCTCCCTCGTTTACGAATACGTCTTTTACCTCTCCCTTTATCGGCGACTTAAGCTCGCTCTCCATCTTCATAGCCTCGACTACTACCACGCCCTCGTCTACATCCACTTCGTCTCCCTGCTTAGTCAGTATCTTAACCACACGGCTCGGCATAGGGGATTTTATCTCCTGCATTCCTGACGCAATCTGAGACGTCTTACGCTTGTCCCTTTCTGAAACAGACTCTATCTCGTATAGCTCGCCGTTTAGGAAAATCTGTAAGTTATGGCCTTTTTTGACAACTCCAAGAGTTATGGATTTCCCCTCATAGATAATCGAAAATAGGTTCTCTTCGATTTTCTGAAACTCAACAGGCACTTTTTTCCCGTCAATTTCAAGACTGATCTGCTTGTCATCTTCCTCAATTTCGACTTTATATGCCTGACCTTGATAATTTAGCGTATAACTCATAGTACTTGCCCCCCTGAAAGGCCGAGCTTCCTTCCGTAGAGCTTCCAGTTTGAAGCAGGTCTTTGCTCTCCACTTTCCACGCTGTCGGCATTATTCATTGCAAGCGCCGCCGCGATCAATACGGGTTCTATATCTATATCCCCGGGCTTAAGCAGCTCCGGGTGGCGTTCTATATATCCGGTATCGATCTTGCCCTCTTTAAACTCTTCCTCTCCCATCACGCGCAGCAGAAATCCGATATTGGTCTTTAAGCCGATCACTATATACTCTCTGAGTGCCGAGGCCATCTTTTCAATCGCGGCTTCTCTCGTATCGGCCCATACGACGAGCTTTGAAAGCATCGGGTCATAGTGAGGGGTTATCTCACAACCGCTGTAGATCGATGAGTCGTCCCTTATGCCCGGCCCGCTCGGGACCCTCAGGTAATCGATCGTTCCGGGTGAAGGCATAAAATTAGTCTCGGGGTCCTCTGCATAAACCCTGCATTCGACCGCATGGCCTTTCATCTCAATTTGACTCTGTTTAAACGGCAGCTTCTCTCCGTCCGCTATCCGTATCATCCATTTTACTATGTCGAACCCGGTAATCATCTCCGTTACCGGATGCTCCACCTGCACCCTCGTATTCATTTCAAGAAAGAAAAAGTTTTGTTTCTGGTCCATTATAAACTCGACCGTTCCCGCGCCCTGATAATCCACCGCCTTTGCTATCTTCACCGCAACAGCGCCCATTTTCTTACGAGTCCTGTCGCTTATGGCTGAAGAGGGAGCTTCCTCTATAACTTTCTGGTGCCTTCTCTGTATCGAGCACTCACGCTCGAATAGGTGAATCACGTTTCCGTAAGAGTCCGCAATTATCTGTATCTCTATGTGTCGTGGCTGCTCGACGAATTTCTCAACGAACACCGAGTCGTCTCCGAAAGCAGAGCCCGCTTCGCTCCTTGCCATACGGAGAGCGCTTTCGAATTCCCCCTTTTCCCTTACGAGCCGCATACCCTTACCGCCTCCCCCTGCGGATGCTTTTATCATCACAGGGTAGCCGATTTCGTCCACGACCACCGAGGCTTCAACATCGCTAACGGCCCCCTCAGATCCGGGTACCAATGGCACTTTGGCCTCATGAGCGATTTTTCTCGCTGTTATCTTATCGCCCATCAGCCTTATTGCCTTTGCCGAGGGTCCAATGAACACGATCTTTGCCTTTTCGCATCTTTTAGCGAACTCTTCGTTCTCCGATAAAAACCCGAATCCCGGGTGTATGGCCTCAGCTCCCGATTTCTTGGCTACGTCAAGGATTTTATCTATTACCAGGTAGCTCTCTCCAGGTGCCGAGCCTCCTATGTGATATGCCTCGTCGGCAAGCGCTACGTGCAGCGAGCGTCTGTCTGCGTCTGAGTAAACGGCGACGGTGCTTACCCCGAGCTCTTTACAGGCCCTTATTATCCGTACCGCTATTTCTCCCCTGTTGGCTATAAGTATCTTATTAAACATGTAGTTTTCCTTGGCTAATTAGAGTGGAATATTCCCGTGTTTTTTGGGCGGATTCGTGAGTCTCTTACCATCGAGCATTTCAAAGGCCGCTATCACCCTCGGTCTCGTGTCTTCGGGTCTTATCACCTCGTCCACAAACCCGAGCTCCGCAGCCCTGTATGGGTTAGCGAATCTTTCTCTGTATTCCTCGATAAGCCTGGCTCTTTCGGCCTCCGGGTCTTCAGCTCCCGCTATCTGAGCTCTAGAGATAATGTTCACAGCTCCGTCTGAGCCCATCACTGCAATCTCAGCAGTCGGGTACGCGAGCACTAGATCCCCCCGTATGTGTCTTGAGGACATTACGTCATACGCCCCGCCGTATGCTTTTCTGGTAATCACAGTAACCCTTGGCACTGTAGCCTCGCTGTAAGCATATAAGAGCTTTGCCCCGTGAGTTATTATGCCTCCCCATTCCTGCGAGGTTCCCGGCAGGAATCCCGGCACGTCTTCTAAGGTCAGGATCGGTATATTAAAGCAGTCGCAGAACCTTACAAACCTGGCTCCCTTAAGAGAGGCGCTTATATCCAGACACCCGGCCAGCATATTTGGCTGGTTCCCTACAATTCCGACCGACCTTCCTCCGAGTCTGATAAATCCGATAACTATGTTCTGTGCAAAATGCTCCTGTATCTCAAAAAAATAGCCGTCGTCAGCAATCGAGCCTATTACGTCCTTCATGTCATAAGGTTTGTTCGGGTTTTCGGGGACAAGCGAGCGGAGCCCCATTTCTGTTCTATCACTCGGATCGTCCGTGCTTACTCTCGGAGGGTCTTCCATATTGTTTGACGGGATAAAGCTAAGAAGCTCTTTTATAGTTTCGATACAGTCCTTATCATCCTCTGCTGCAAAGTGCGCAACGCCGCTCTTTGAGTTGTGAACCATCGCTCCCCCGAGCTCCTCGGAGTTTACCTCTTCGTGTGTTACTGCTTTGATTACGTCCGGGCCCGTGATAAACATATAGCTCGTATCCTTCACCATGAGGGTGAAATCGGTAATAGCGGGGGAATAAACCGCCCCTCCTGCGCATGGGCCCATAATTGCCGATATTTGCGGCACTACTCCTGAAGCCAGCACGTTCCTGCAGAATATCTCAGCATATCCGGCAAGGCTCTCCACCCCCTCCTGTATCCTGGCCCCTCCGGAGTCGCTGAGGCCTATAACCGGGGCGCCTACTTTCATTGCCAGGTCCATGAGCTTACATATTTTTCTGCCGTGCTCCATTCCGAGCGAGCCGCCAAAAACGGTAAAGTCCTGGGCATAAACGAATACCTGTCGGCCCTCCACTTTGCCGTATCCCGTTATCACACCGTCCCCCGGGATCTTCTTATCCCCCATTCCAAAATCGTTACAGCGGTGTACAACGAACTTATCAAGCTCAACGAATGTGTTCTTATCGACTAATAGCTCGACCCTCTCCCTGGCGGTCAGCTTTCCGGCATCGTGCTGCTTCTTTATTCTGGCCTCGCCGCCACCCTCCGCGGCCTCTTTCTCTTTTTGCTCTAATATTTCTATTTTGTCCTTCATTCTCGGCTCCTTTGAAGGTAATTCAGAATCAAAAAATCTACTACGTAATACTACAGTTGGCAAGTAGCCGGGATGAGTTAAGGATTGTTGGATTGAGCTAAGAAAACAGCCTCAGATTCTATAGTTTCATAGCGAGGAGGGTTTAAAGCTAAGATAAATGGAGTTAATTACCATCTGTAATCTTTTCCCAGATACTATTTGCCTGCTCCTCAGTGGCCTCCGGGCTCCCGGAATTATCTATAACATAATCCCCTTGCTTCTCTTTCTCGGCGCTCGGCATCTGAGAGTTTATTCGTGCCAGCGCCTCCTCTCTCGTGTACCCGTTCCTCGACATAAGTCTTTCAATGCGGGAATTTTCTGAAGCGCTGACAACGATTAGGCTCTCGACTATCTCTCTGAGCCAGCCGCCTTTTTCCACTATTAGAGCCGCCTCAATTATTATTACCTCTTTTCGGTTACTTTCTATAAGCTCCTTAATCTCATCGACGATCCTTGGGTGCGTAATATCATTTAATAGATCCCTCTTGTTCTCATCGTTAAAGATTATCTCCCCAAGCTTCTCCCTGTCTATGGTGTCGTCAGGGTTAAGGATCTCGTCTCCGAACTTATCTCTTATTTCATTCCAGGCCGGACTATGAGGCTCTACAACAGTCCTGGCTACACTGTCGGCGTCAATTATCTTGGCTCCGAGCTTCTCAAACATTTCCGCTACAGTAGTTTTCCCCGATGCGATGTTGCCTGTAAGTCCAATAATTTGCACAACTGGTATTGTAAGCTGCGGACAATCGGGTTTCAAATCATAGTTCCATAATATCAGTCGAAGTAGGGAGCTAACGAGTGAAACTTGATTAAATATAGATTTGGGTATAATAAGTATTCGTAGTTCGCATCTGCGAACGTTTGGGGACAGAGGCGAGCGTCTCACAGCGATGCCAGGGAGGATAAAATTAGAGATAAGGAGAGCAACATGTCGAGTAAAGTTGAGGATATAAAAAAAGTAGGTGTAGTGGGAGCAGGTACCATGGGCTCTGGAATAGCTCAGGTTGTAGCTTCAAACGGTAGAAACGTTGTTCTTGTCGATGTTTCAGACGCAGCCCTCGATAAAGGCATGAAGGGTATAGAAAAGAGCCTTGGAAGGTTGGTAAAAAAAGAAAGCATTAGCGAAGAAGAAAGCACCGCAATTGTGTCGAGGATTGAGACTGCAAATGATTTCGGCAAGCTTTCAGATGTGGATTTTGTTATAGAAGCAGTCTTTGAGGACATGGGTGTTAAAAAAGATATATACAAAAAACTTGATGAGACAGTACCCGGGCACGTAGTTCTCGCCACTAACACATCTTCGCTTCCCATTGTGGAAATAGCCGTAAGCACCTCAAGAGCAGATAAAGTGGTAGGCATGCATTTCTTTAACCCTGCCCCGTTAATGAAACTGGTCGAAATTATAAAGACGCTTGCAACCTCGGATGAGACAGCAAAGCTCGCTTATGATTTTGCCGTTGCGCTCGGAAAAGAGCCTGTCTCGACTAAAGACTCTCCGGGGTTTATTGTGAACAGGATACTCATACCTATGTTAAATGAGGCCGTCTTCGCTTATCAGGACGGAGTAGGCAGCGCAGAGGACATTGATAAAGCCATGATGCTAGGCACCAACCAGCCTATCGGTCCGCTTGCCCTGATAGACCTTATTGGGCTTGATGTCACCATAGACGTTATGGATGTGTTCTATAAAGAGTTTCAGGACTCAAAATTCAGGTCGGCGCCACTACTCCGCCAAATGGTACGCGCCGGATGGCTCGGCAGAAAATCAGGCCGCGGCTTTTATGAGTATTGATATTGGAATAAGTTTTACTACATTTACAAAATAAAGAGCCCAAATTCGGTTTTGGAGCCGGATTTCCGTTACAGTGATTACAATATAAGACTGTTCAGTATTTCGAAAACGGTAATTGATAAATAGGACGATTAGATGAAAAATGATAATACCAAAATCAATATAAATAGGACAACAAAAGCCCACCTGGACCAATAGTCCAGCTCTTTAGCCTGCCCCTTTTTCTCCATACTCATTAGCCTGGCGACTATAGAGGTTTCGACCAGCACCGCAAAAACTAAAAACATCGATCCGAACAGAAAATAATCCATATGAGTCAGATAGGAAATCTTGGGTAAGAGGGTTCCCAGGAGAAAACGATATGCAATAAGCGTAAGTATAGATGTAATTGCAATGCTGAACTTCGGCCCCACATGCACAGGGTCAATAAAAAGCACGATCAACGACATAAACACTATCATTATCAGCGGCACCAGTACCTTAATAATATAAAAGTTCACTTGCCGTTTAGCTTCAAATTCGAAAACTACGCCCGGGGGAACCGGCAATTTGGGCCCGATTTCTACAAGCTCGGTATATGCTTCCCATCCCAGAACATCCCAATCCGTTACTGTCAGTACTTCTCCCATACCTGTTCTATCTTCTGCAATAGTAAAATCGATATCTTTGGCGTTATTTCCAACCGTTACGATTTTGATCTGAAGAGTATGCTGATCCAATGGAAAATCTTTCAGGTTCATCGGGTACGACAGGGTCCCCCAATAACGCTGTCGGTAAATTACTGTCCCGTCGGGTGAAACCTCAACTTTCTCTGGAAAAGTTTTAAATAGCTTTTGCTGATTTAAAATTTGTAAATTTGGAGACCATATATTGTTCAATTCCATAATACGCACGGAATTGGTGTCTTTGGCCAGACGAGGGTCTTTCCACTGAGCGGATACAGCGAAATTAGCCACAAAAGATTGTTGTGCCCCGTCGATATTGTCTATATCTACAACAATTACACCAATATTCACCGGGGTCTTCTGATCCCCATACCCGGGGCGGACTTCAGCTAGGTATTCATCTTGAGATTCTTCTTGGGCCAGAGTGGGCACAGCTGCAGACACGGCAAGAAATAATACGCAGCATAAATATAAGAGTATCTCTGAATAATCCCTATTAATTTTCATATTTTATTATAACTCTTTAGGAGGGTACTAACCGCTCTTACTTATTCATATACCCTGTATTAAAATATCATCTCAAGAATTATTACACCTGTCAATAGCTGCCTACCCAAATACTAATATAATGTTAGGAGGCTTATAATCGTAGTTTGGTGACGTAGGATTTCCGTATAGTAATTATTTAGCAGAAATATGTGAGACCGCTTTATTAAGCCTATCAAGCACTTCGTCCTTTCCAAGTATATCCATAACCTCAAAAATTCCCGGGCTTACAGTACCTCCGGTTAATGCCACTCTTACAGGCTGGGCAATCTTTCCAAGCTTTAGCTCCCTTTCCGCCATCACTCTCTCGAACACTTCTTTCATGTTCTCTATTGTAAAGTCCTCAAGTGAGGTGAGTCCCTGTGTTATATCTTCGAGCACCGGGAGTATCTCGGGCTTGAAAAATTTATTGTCCGCTTTATCCTCGTAAGTGATTTGATCTGTATAAAAGTAATCGAGTGAATCTGCGATATCGTTAAGGGTTTTAGCTCTCTGTGTAAGCTCCCTTACTATCTTTACAAGCTTTTCGTCGACCTCGGAGTGGATACCTTTTTCATTTAGGAGGGGAATAAGAAGCCCTGCTATTTTCTCAGGGGGCTTACTGCGCAGGTAGTGGCTGTTAAGCCACTCCAGTTTCTCCGGGTTAAACACGGCGGCAGATTTCCCCACATTGTCGAGTGTAAATTTCTCTACCAGCTCATCCAAAGAAAATATCTCCTGGTCACCGAAAGACCATCCGAGCCGGACCAGGTAGTTTACTACTGCTTCGGGCAGGTAGCCCTCTGCTCTATAATCAGTAACAGATGTAGCCCCGTGCCGTTTAGACAGCCTCTTGCCGTCTGGGCCCAGTATCATTGAAACATGGGCCATCTGAGGCATTTCTAAAGATAGCGCTCCGTATATAAGAGCTTGTCTGGGTGTATTTATAAGATGATCGTCCCCCCTGATTACGTTAGTAATCTCCATAGTAGCGTCGTCTATTACCACCGCGAAGTTATATGTAGGGAATCCGTCCATCTTTAAAATTACAAAATCCTCTATCTCGGTTGCCTCAAAGCTCACTTTTCCTCTAAGCGCGTCGTCTACCTCTATAGTCCCCTCGTCAGGAGTAAGTAGCCTAATAGCATAAGGCTTGTCTGGGCCCGCATTCTCCTCTGCCCACTTACGGTCATATCTAAACACTCCGCCCCTCTCCTGAGCCTCTTTTCTTCTGTCCTGAAGCTCCTCGGGAGTTACGAAGCATCTATACGCCTTGCCCGACTCAAGAAGTTTTTCAGCGTGTTCTCTGTAAATGTCCAGACGTTCAGATTGCCTAAATGGTCCCTCGTCCCAGTTTAGGCCGAGCCACTCCATGGCGTCCAGTATCTCGTCAATAGATTCCTGAGTCGACCTCGTTTGGTCGGTGTCTTCTATACGCAGCACAAAGCTCCCGCCTGCGTGACGTGCAAATAAACAATTGAATATAGCTGTCCTTGCGCCTCCTATATGGAGCGAGCCCGTAGGGCTGGGTGCAAACCTAGTTCTGACTGTCATGGGGGTGTAATGTTAATTTAGAGACTTGAGTGAGTCAAATAACGATTAGTTGTCTATATCAATTTCATTCTACGCGGGATCTTTGTGCAGCAGTTTATCTATCCTCCCGCTTCTATCAAGCTCTGCCAGCTCAGTATATCCGCCGATCAAACGGTCGTTTACAGTAATAATAGGCAGAGTTCTCCAACTGTATTTTTCGATAAGCTTGTCTCTAAGCTCCGGGTCCCGTCCTATGTTCAGCTCCTCGAACTCATGCCCTCTTTTTTTAAGAAGCCTCCTTGCTGAGTAGCAATAAATACAAAACGAGGTTGTATAAATTCTTATCATATTTAATGTCCGGGTAGTTAAGTTTCTTGTTGGAGTTTTAGATGCTTGGTTTTTTGGGGGGATTCAAGTATTATTGAAAACCCGCCGTTATAATTAAGTAAGTTGTTTTTGACCTCAATTTTTTGTGTGCGGTAAATATAGCTCAAAGATCTAATTGTAAAAATGAACAGGCTGATTGTAAGTATACTTTTAAGTGTTTTACTTCTGAGCTCGTGCTCGGTTACCAGGTTTGTAGGGTATTACATATCCTCGGGTAAGGATAATAACGGCGAGCTGAGCGGAAACATATACAGGACGGATGACACCTCTTACAGTATAGGAACGCTCCCCGGGGGCTGGGAGAGAGCCAAAGTGAAGGGCGGTGACCTTGTTTTCCAAAATGCCGGGCTCAATGCGACAATTACCATTAACTCGGATTGCGATGGGAAAAAGGTTAAGTACAACCTCCCGGTTTTATCAGAATCCCTACTTATAGGTATTAATGATAAAGAGCTTGAGTCAAGAGAAGATGCCCAGATTGACGGTCAGCCGGCTCTGTATAGTATATACACAGGTACATTTGAAAATGTGCCTATAAAGATTGCCACTCTGGTATTTAAAAAGGGCAGCTGTTTGTATGATTTTACATACGCCTCGTCACCTGATAGTTTTGATACCGGATACAGGGAATTTAAGGCATTCACATCGCAGTTCAGAGTACTGTAACGATGATAGCAGATTATATTGTCAGACTAGGGTCCTATTTCACAACTTCAATCGAGCGCCTGGGCGAGATCGGTCTGTTTTTTTATCGTTCCGTGTTCGCAAGTGTTACCCGTCCATTTAACTTCAAACTCGTTTTGGAGCAGATAGACGAAATCGGCTTTAAGTCCATTCCCATTGTCATCGCTTCAGCTATGGCGATAGGCATGGTCATGGTAGTACAGCTCGCGTGGGGGTTTGCGTGGTTCGGCGCAAAAGGTGTTGTCGGTCCTGTTGTATCTCTGTCGTTCGTCAGAGAGTTGGGACCTGTTGTTACGTCTTTACTTGTAGGCGGTAGGGTAGGCTCGGGTATTACAGCTGAGATAGGCTCTATGAAAGTAACCGAGCAAATTGACGCAATAAGCACACTCGGAGCAGACCCTATTAAGAAGCTTGTTGCCCCAAGACTAATAGCAGCGGTGATAGCATTCCCGTTTCTTGCGATCATAGCGGACTTCGCGGGTATCTTCGGCGCCATGGTTATGTCCAATATAGACCTCGACGTTAAGCCCGCACTTTTTATCTCAACTATTCTAGAGTGGGTTACAATTTCAGACTTCGTAAGCGGTATATCCAAGACCTTTTTCTTCGGGATCATAGTAGCCATCACCGGCTGCTATATCGGTATGAGAGCCGAGGGCGGCACCCAGGGTGTGGGTCGAGCTACAACTTCCACAGTTGTTGTAGCCCTTCTTCTTATTATTATCGGCGATTTTCTCCTGACAAAACTCTTCTTACTTCTATAAACCCGTAGGCTTTTTTGTTAGAAATATTATGAAAGGGTGCAGTATCTTTGGTTAAATCAAACGGTTAGCTAAATTGAAAGGTGCCTGTATATACTAGTTACTACCGGTCTTACTTTTTATCTCGATTGCTTTTTCATAATCCTTATAGTTTGAGTATGCCAGGTTTGCGGTGCGGGACTGTCCCTGACTGCGTGCCTGTTTATATTGTTTGCTCCAATGTTTTAAATTTTCTTTAAGCGAAGCCAGTGAATTCACACTTGCCAGGTATACCGCTCGGTCGGATTGATGCTTATCAGATAATTTAGCCGTATCATAGTTTTGTCCCCAGATAGCATCGTTTTCTCCACTATTTTTATGGCTCTCTACAGCAGATACCTCAAAGTAAGTCTCACTTTGACGCCTTCTATCTTCAGGGTGGTTACTAGCATCAGTTGTTTTTTCAGGTGGTTCTTGCTCGTTTATAAATGTATCTGATGTGTATACTATAGGTGTTTTTTCGAGGAATGCTGGAAAAAAGTCAGAGTCGACCAAATAAACGGTTGCTGCTGCCGAGCCGAATATGGTGAGCAGTGTTAAGCTTAGAACTTTCCCGATAGTTTCCATTTTGCTATATCCTCACTGCAAACTGACAATTATTTGTACGCAGCTCCCTCCTGCGATAGCAATATAACAAAATTTTAAAGGATTTATCGCATATTGTCAATCCATTTCTATTTTTTCCCGTAGTTCCTAAAATTGTAACATTTTAGGATTTTTGGCCAATTTTGCTCTATATTTAGATATTATTCAATCTGAGCTATAATTGTTTATACCTTAACCTATAGTCAAATGAGCAAGGAACTATTTAAATCAGAAGACGGAATATTATTCACGGATCAGTATCAGCTGACTATGGCTCAGCTGTATTTCACCATGGGTCTCCACGAAAAGGAGGCTCAATTCGACCATTTTTTCCGCAGCTACCCCGATTACGGCTTACATAAAGCTGGTTATTGCATTAACGCAGGGCTTGAAACCCTGGTTGACTGGATAGTGAAATGCTCGTTCGGCGATGATGAAGTTGAGTATCTCCGCAGCCAAATAGGATCCACTGGAGAGAGAATTTTTAAGGACGACTTTCTCACATGGTTAAGGGAAAACGGTAATTTCAATGGCGTAACACTTTACTCAATCCCTGAGGGCAGGGTCGTTCACCCGAACACTCCCTTAACTGTGATAAGGGGGCCGCTAGCTATGGCACAGATACTTGAATCTGCTCTCCTTAATAAGCTCAATTATCAGACGCTCGTTGCTACAAAGGCCATGCGTATAAAAGAAGCCGCGCGTGCTAATACGCTCCTTGAATTCGGCATGCGCCGGGGGCAGGGCTCTGGGGTAAACGCCGGTGTAAGGGCAGCACTGATCGGAGGCGCGGACTTCTCATCCTGCGTAGGCATCTCACGCTCACTCGGCTACCCGCCTAAGGGCACCCATGCCCATAGCATGGTGCAGGCATTTATGGCTTTGGGGGAAGGCGAGCTTAGTGCTTTTAGGGCATACGCCGAGCTCTATCCCGATGATTGCCTTCTTTTAGTAGACACCTTTAATACTCTTGAAAGCGGTATACCCAACGCCGTTACAGTGTTTAATGAGCTCAGGGCAAAAGGGCATGAGCCCATAGGTATAAGGCTCGATTCGGGCGACCTTGCTTTCTTAAGCATTCAGTCTGCCAAGATGCTTAATGACTCAGGATTTCCCGATACCAAAATCGTCCTCTCAAACCAGCTTGACGAGCTTGTGATATGGCAGATCATCACCCAGATTGAGGAAGAGGCTCCGCGCTACGGGCTCGATCCGGAGAGGCTTATTAACCGCCTGGTGTACGGAGTCGGTACAAGACTCATTACTTCCGAGGGGTGCTCTGCTTTAGACGGTGTGTATAAGCTCGTATCCGTAAAAGACGGCGCAGGCTGGGCTCCGGCGATCAAGCTATCAGAGACTCCGCTGAAAACTCTTAATCCCGGAAACAAACAGGTCTTTCGTATCTACGATAAAAGGGGTCGTGCAACCTCGGACCTCCTTACTGTGGATGAGCCAAGCCCCGCAGAGTCAAAGGAGATTATTCTCCGGCACCCTATTGACCATTCGAAGCACAGGGTGCTCACACAGGATCAGGTTAGCGCTGTGGAACCGCTTTTAGTCAAGATTCTGGATCAGGGCAAGCTCGTCTATGATTTCCCGTCAATAGAGGAAATAAGAGAGCTTAGATCAAGGGACATGGAGCGGTTGGATTTGGGTGTAAAGCGCATAATGAACCCCCATATCTACCACGTATCGGTCTCTCAAAAACTCTGGGACTTAAAGCAGGACTTAATTAGATCTGTTAATGGCGAGGAATAATTTATAAAACTTCGTCAGCTCTCAAGCTTGTCTTCAAGACTTATTATCCTCGTATTAAGCTTATCGATGCTCTCTTGAAGTGAACCAATTTTGTCCTCTGATTCTACGCTCGTATCTCTCTCATTTATTTCAAGTCTCAGTATATCGGGCCTTGAAAAATGCCCCGTGGAGTCTATCGCGGCCTTAGCTCTCAGGATCAAATTCGTATCTATCTCTGCGTATACGATGTCCTCATGATCGTATACAGGTCCTGCAATATACTCCCCTCTCGGGTTTATAATGCCGCTTCCTCCTGGAAAATCCCAGAGAGTATTCTTTTTAAGGGGAAAGCTGTCAGGGATCATGCTTTCATTGATGTAGCCTGAGGATGCGATTACAAACACCTGACCTTCAAAAGCGTACTGTCGGCTAGCAAAGTCCATTGTAGGCTTCACAAATCCATGTCCGGCCCAGAGTCCTGCGTGTATCTGTTCGCCCTTTTGGTACATCGCGTACTTTGCGAGAGTAAGGTGGTGCTCGTAGCAGAAGAATCCCCCGAGGTTTCCTATTTCAGTCTCGAACACTCTTAAATCCTCAGCTCCGCCGTTTGCCCAAATACACTTCTCGCTGTCTATCGACATGAGCTTTCTATGCTTTCCAAGAACCTCTCCGCTGCTGTCTATATATAGAATCGTATTGTAGAGTGTCCCACCCTCTTTTTCATTTACGCCTATTATGACATAGGACCCGGCTTTCTTCGCGGCCATGCACAGCTTCTCTGTATCATCATCCGGTATCTCAACAGAGTTTGCGTGAAGCTCCGTATAAGCGTCGATTACGAGCTTCCTTCCCTCGATAGAACCAAGGTCTTTGGGCCAGTATGGGTATCCGGGCACCATTGCTTCAGGGAACACAATCAGGCTTGCACCCTCTGCCGAGGTTTCTTCAATCAAGCTTATTACTTTTCCTATAGTCTCGTCTTTATTTAAAAAGACCGGAGCCGTCTGCACGGCCGCCGCTATATACTTTGTCTCCCCGTTATTCATATTTTATTCCCCTTATTACTAATATTTTCAGGTACTAAGTTATGCCCCCATTATCCCACGAACCGGAACTCCATGTCAACGGTGAAGCTATGAATAAAGACCAGATACGATCATTGCGAGCGAACGTAGCGGGTGTTGCAATCTATCTCACAAATAACTGATTCTCTCCAAAACTCTGAAACCTTTTCCCGAATTAGCCGTTTATATCTATAAGTTCCATATGCGGAGGTAGTAAAGTGAGAAGATACATAGTTTTACCTCTATTGTTGCTTTTAGTTATGTCAGCTTCAGCTTTCGCGAAGCACGGTCATGGGAAAGGTGTGTGGAAGTGGTGGGAAAATGAGAAAATTACCCAGGAAATCAACCTCACAGATCAGCAGTCGGCAGAGCTTGAGAGGATCTACGAGTCCTACGAGCCCCGTTTGGAGGAGCTCGGCGGTACGTATAAAGAGAAAAGGACTGCCTTTCACGACACTATGTCAAACGCACAGGCCCCGCGCGGCGATGTAATAAGCGCATTTGACGCAATGTCGGAAGCCGAGTACGACGCTCAAAAGGTTAAGCTCGATATGAAGCTCGATATGCGGCAGGCTCTATCACCCGAGCAGATAGATGGTGTGAACGAGTTTGTGCAGAACTGGAAAGAAAAACACCGCGCAAAGCACCAGGAAAAACAAAATAAGTAATCACTACTAGATACTATCCTGCCCTGTCTAATTCCTTCCCCCGAGCAAGGGGAAGGATTAAGGGTGGGAGTCTATATTACTCACTCCCCTCAGACCACTTCTTAATCATCTCTTTATCCTCTGCCGAGAGTTTCGCCTCAGGGTGCATTATAAGGTAATACCATAGCGGCATATGCCGCTCTTCCACCTCTTCCCATATCTCTTCACGGTTATCCTGGCGGTCCTTAGCGTTGTAACTACTCCATTCGGAGAAGTTGTAGTGGTCCCTGGCCTCGTTCACGTCATAGGCCACAAGCCATGAAACGGGTGCCACTCTTGAGTACCAGGGCCATACCACCTCGTTTGAATGACAATCGTAACAGGAAGTCTTAAAGACTTTCATTACATTCTCAGGCGCGTTTATCTCTCCCGTCACTGGCGGATTGGTTTTGCTCACAGGAATAAACTGAATTACAACTAAAGCGACAACCAGCACTACCACTATTGTTTTGATATACATTTGTCATATTACCCCCTGTTTAAATTCTATCTGATAAACTCTTCAGAAAAAAACCTCATTGTCTTAAGTAGCTCCTTAAACTCTCCGCTAAGTAGATGAAATATAATGTATGTTACCCCTTCGTCCTTATACTCCTCTATCCCGCGGGCGATCTTCTCGGGAGTCCCTCTAAGCGTCTCATTCTCGTCTATATCTTTTCTGTCCGTTATCTCCAGATTCCTTCTTATAGATATTGTAAATTCATCCGGGTTTCTGTGCGCTTTGTCTAATTGCTCCCTTAAATACTCGACCTTAATCTTTAACTCTGTGGGTGTAAGTCCTACAGGGTGCCAACCGTCGCCGTGCTTAACAGCCCGCTCAATAGC
>JGI24023J19991_10000622_pt1 | contig 27630 bp, 26 predicted proteins | sample Cruoilmetagenom1_FD_19991 | JGI IMG/M metagenome (IMG submission 19991) | reverse complement strand
TGCTTGGGGCATGCTGCTGGTGGTGGTTCAGCGTGTGGGGGGGGGGGCGGTGAGTTGGCTGTCACTGACCACGTCAGCCGTTTTTCTTGCGCTGATGTACGTTCCCGCCATTCCCGTACCCCAACGATTTTTCCCTATCTCCACCATTGCCGGTATCGCCGGCGCCCTGGCCCCCATGGTCGCATAGCCGGGGATGCGTAAGAACGGATATAATTATGGATGGACACGCACAGGCGCCATTTGCCATGGGTAACCTCATATTCGAGCAGGCGCTGGAAAAAGGATCCCGCTGCGAGCGGCTCTCCCGGAAAGCGGCTTATTGCCTGGCCGAAGCGATTACCCCGGACCGCCTCCACCGGTTGGGGGAGGCGGCCCTGGCCAACCGTCGGCGGCGTTTTGGCCGGCAGGCCACCTATGTATTCAACATGCAGATCAACCCCACAAACATCTGCGGCAGCGGCTGCACGTTCTGCAACTACGCAGCTTCAAAAAATGCGCCCCATGCATACGTCCTGGAGGAAGCGGAGATAATTGAAAAGGTGAAACGGCTTTGCCCCACCGAAGTGCACATCGTCGGCGGACTGAATCAGATCTGGCCCTTCCAACGAAATCTGGAATTGGTCCGATCCCTGCGCTCCCGGTTTGCTGGTCTTCACATCAAGGCCTATACGGCCGTGGAGATCGACTATTTTGCCAAAACCGTCGGTCTGCCCGAATCAGCGGTGCTGGATCAGCTCAAGGCCGCCGGTATGGACGCCATGCCCGGCGGTGGTGCGGAGATCTTCTCTGAGCGGCTCTACCGGCAGCACTGGAAAAACAAGACCAGCCCGGAGGGATGGGTACGCATTCACCAGCTGGCTCACGGCAAGGGGATTCCCACCAACGCCACCATGCTGTTTGGATTCGGCGACACTTGGGAAGAGCGCATTGAACATCTGTTGATATTAAGACGGGCCCAGGAACAATCCGGCGGTTTCTCCTGCTTTATTCCGTTGCCCTTTCAGCCGGGAGTCGGCAATTTTATCGAAAAAGGACCTACCCCCCTGGAAACCCTTGCGGTATTGGCCATCTCGCGGTTGGTGCTGAACAATATCCCCCATTTGAAGTCTTACTGGCCCATGACCGGATTGGAAACCGGGGCGGCCGGGTTGAGCTGGGGGGCCGACGATATGGACGGCACCATCGGCGAAGAGAAGATCGCCCATCTGGCCGGTGCCGCCACGCCGGTGGGGCTGGCCCGGGACAAGATGGTGCAAACCATCAATACCGCCGGATTCAGACCGGTGGAGCGGGACGGTTCCTTTTCACCGATAGGATCGTCTGCATGAGTGTCCCGGTAGCCATGATCCCGTATACCAATATGGCCCCCTACCGCCAATTGGGTGTGCCACCAGGATGCCATTTTGTTCCACTGGTGCCCAGTGCCAGCATTGGGGCCTTGATGACAGGCGCGGTGGTGGCCGCCGCCGTTCCGGTGGGGGGATTGGCCCGGCTGAAAGGGGTGGTGGAAATGGTGGGGCGTTTCGGTATTGCCGCCAAAGGGCCATCCATGAGTGTGCTTTTTTTCTCGTGCGTTCCCTTTGAAGCGATGCATGCGCCGAGAACCCTTCGGGTTACCGGCGATTCGGCTTCCAGCGTGCGGTTGCTTTTCCTGCTATTGGGACGCACGCTCGGATTCGGTCGATTACCGTGCCTGGCTCCCGACGGCCAACAGCCGGATGCCGAACTGCTCATCGGTGATCGTGCCCTGATCAGAGGCGCGGTGACGCGGGTGGACGATGGATTCGCCCATGTGACGGATCTTTCCCAAAAGTGGCTCGATATCCAAGGTTTGCCTTTTGTCTTTGCCCGTTGGGTGGTCAGAAAAGATGCCCCTGAATCGGTAAAGACGGCCATCGGCCGGTGGCTTGACGACTTTAAGGAGAAAGAATCCCTTCTCGTGGCCCGGGCCGTTTCCCGGGCGGCCCGCAAGCTGAGCATCCCTCCCGATCTGGTTCAACGTTATTTTCGTGCGATCAGGCGGTGTCTGAACGAAGAAGATATCCGGGGACAGCAACGGTTTTTACGGGAAATCGAACCGTTCGGCCGGGCGCCCCTTTTTCAAAACCCCTGATAGGCAAAACAGCCAGGACACGCAGACCCATGACAGCACGATCCGCATCCGAGGAAAGACAACGCTACGACCGACACCAGGCACTGGCCCTGCTTACCGAACTGCCCATGGGAGAATTGATGAACCTGGCTCACCGGGAACGGGTTAGCCGGTTTCCCGAGGGCAGGGTCACCTTCGTGGTGGACACCAACCCAAACTACACCAACGTTTGTGTTACCGGATGCGCCTTTTGCGCCTTTTTCCGCAAGGCCGGTGACCGCGACGCGTATCTGCTCACACCATCCGAGCTGGCGGAAAAGGTCGAAACCGCCGCAGCCAAAGGGGCGACCACGGTGTTGCTCCAGGGCGGCCACAATCCGAAAGTCTGTTTGAAAGATTGGCAGGCCTACATTGCCGCCATTGGCAGCGTCTGTCCGAATGTGCACATCCATCCGTTCAGTCCGGCGGAGATCGCCTTCGTGGCCGAAAAGGAGAGGTGTTCCGTCTCCGAGGTACTGCAGACCCTATGGGATGCCGGAATTCGGACCATCCCGGGAGGTGGTGCCGAAATCCTTGCCGAATCGGTGCGGGAGGTGATCGCACCGAGAAAGGCCACTACCGACCAGTGGCTCGATGTTAACGAAACCGCCCACCGCATGGGATTTACAACCACTGCCACCATGATGTTCGGTCACGTGGAAACCGATGAAGACATTATCGACCACCTCCTGCGGCTGCGAGGACTCCAGGATCGCACCGCGGGTTTTACCAGCTTCATCCCCTGGTCCTTCAAGCCGGGCCGGACACCGTTGTCCCGACGGGTGAAACAGCTTGCCCACCCGGCCAGATACGTGCGGATCATTGCGGTGGCCCGGCTCGTGCTGGATAATTTCCCCCACGTCCAGAGTTCCTGGTTTTCGGAGAGTATATCGGCCGGACAACTGGGACTGCTGGCCGGGGCCGATGATTTTGGTGGGGTACTGGTGGAAGAACATGTCCACAAAGAGGCCGGGCACGACCGCAAGGCCAGTGTGGACAATGTCGTCACAATTATTCGTCGGGCCGGTTTTATACCGGCAAGGCGGGATTCCTATTACCGGATTCTGGAAACCTTCGCCCCGCCGGTTCCGGTCGGGGCCGACTGTGGCCGATGATAACCATTCCTGAACGGTCACGCGGCAAGTTGACGGCTATCCCCTGAAGGCCTTTTGCGCTTCCGCTTCCAGCATTTCGGGACAGTCCGAGTAGCGGGGGGAGTAGTGAAACAGGCTGAACCGTTTCACCCGGCAGGTCCGGGCCAGCTGACCGGCCTGGAGGGCCGTAAGGTGCTTCTTTTGCCGGGCAATCTCCCGGTGGATGTGGGAAAATGCCGCTTCCACGAACAGATGGTCCACCCCATCGGCCAGGGCGATTATTTTTTGCATGTTTTCCGGGGTGCCGGCCGCATCGGCAATGTACGCCAGGCGCTGACCCGGCGAAATGTGCACGATGGCATCTTTCAGATCTGCCAAAGAGACACTTACCACGGCCTTCCCCTTTTCAGATGCCGGAATTTCAATGGTCGTGTTCGGGTCGGCATTGCCGTGGATCATGGCCTTGAACCGCTTCAGCCAGGGACCCTGTCGAAGTCCCCGTTGGTCCAGCGCGGATTTGATAATGTTGATGTGAAAGCGTTCCTCCATGGAAAATGCCAGGACGGGTGTCCCGTGGTCCAGATGGACGGCCCGTACGGTCAGGGCCGGTTCGCTTAAGACCACACCGTAAAAGCCTGTCTCCCGGATGCGGCGATCGGCTAAAAATCCACTTCGGCAGGGATAGCGGCAATACAGCGCCCGGTCAGGATGCAGTTCGGTGGCATGCAGGATGAATCGGTTCCGATAATTCCCAACCAGATTCCAGCAGTAACCGGCCAGCTTGCCTGACAGGTTGGCCAGAAATCCCTGGGGACCGTACAGGAAAAGATCCTTGTCCCGACCCAGCATAATGCGCAGCACGCGGTCGAATCCCGCAAAGTGGTCCATGTGGGTGTGGGTGACGAAGATATGGGTAATCTTGAGAATATCACGGGCGGCCAGGACGGCGATATCGCCCAGATCGAACAGCAGCGCCCGGTTTTCGTGACGGAAGGAGACAAACAGGGCCGGATCTTCAAAAGGGCCATTGACCAGTCGCGGAAGGATGCTCGGGCCCATGCAGCGGCTCAGGGAAGGAGTTTGGCAACCTGTTTGTGGATGCACAGGTAGATGTCCGCATCCGATCCAAAGATGTCCACCACGGATTTGTGGTTGATCAACTTTTCAATAACAAAGGCGGTGAGGTAGAGACTGACCACGTTCGGCTGCTGGACCAGGTTCCGGAATGGTGCGATCTGGTAGTCCACGTCGAACTCATCGGCGTGGGAAAGGGTTTCCAAACATTTGACGAGTTGCTCTTCCATGGCATTTTTATTGGTGGTTTCCACCAGGTGGTCTTCCACCAGCTTCATGGCAACAGGACCGGCAAACCGGGCCGGATCGTCCCTCACCAAATTGATGGCAAGCCGCCGAGCATGCTCTTTGGAAGACTCTATTTTAGACAGAATGCTGGATTCGCGGTTGCTGGGTCTAAACACTTTTGCCATGCGGGTCACCTGTTGTTAATGGATTGGTCGAACGCCTTCTCAGTTTCTCCTTATAAAGAAGATGTTCGGTCCATTGCAAGCAAAAAAAGGAGATGACGATTTAAAAATTGTTGCGATGGGGATGCAGACAAAGGGTTGCACGGTCCGGCATTGCGGGGAAAGCGGCATCAGGATTGGGTGTCTTCGACCATCAGTTGGAGGTGTTTTCTTCCTTTCCAGTAATTCCATTGTGGTCGATAGGCGATCCTCTCAAACCGGTCGGCCACCAACGGGTCGCCGATCACGTTGAACTGAATGGCCGAAAGCTTACCCCCCTTGCCGGACCCGCATGCCAGGAGCATTTGGCGATGGCGCTCACCGACCGTTTTGGATGCGTGGATTCGAACCCCGGCAGCCATGAACAATGGGTACGGGTTGCCCTGACCAAATGGTCCGAGGCGATCCAGGTTGTCCATCAGTTCCGGGGTGATATCGTCTAAAGGAACCCGGGCGTCAATGGACAGCGCCGGTCCACCGGGGTGATCGGCTGCCATCCGACCCACAATGGTTTCCAGTCGGGCTCTGAATGCATTGATATTGGTGGATTTAAGGGACAGTCCGGCGGCCAGGGAATGTCCCCCAAAGCGATCCAGAAGATCTGTACATTGCTCGAGGGCTGCTGAGAGATTGATGCCGTCGATACTGCGACCCGAGCCCTTGCTCATACCGTTTTTGGTGCTGATCACCACGGCGGGCCGATTGAACTGCCGGACCAGGCGGGCGGCGACGATACCCAGAATTCCCTCGTGCCAGCGGTCGCCGTCCATCACCAGCACCGGCCGGTCCAACCGGTCGGGGGGACCCGCCAACCGACCCATGATCGATTCCAGAAGTGCGGACTCCATGGATTGACGTCGGCTGTTGAGTCTGCAAAGGGTACCGGCCAGGCGGGTGGCTTTTTGCCTGTTTTCGGTAAGCAGCAGTTCGCAGGCCATGCGGGCGTGCGCCAGGCGGCCGGCCGCATTGAGACGGGGCGCCAGCCTGAAGGCGATGGCTTCCGCGTCCACCGGTGCGTCCGGCGACCCGCTCATGTGCATCAATGCGGCAATGCCGAGCCGGGCGTCCTGGTTGATCCGTTGAAGGCCGGCTGCCGTCAGTGCCCGGTTCTCGCCGATCAGCGGAACGACATCGGCGACGGTACCCAAGGCCACCAAATCACACAGCTGTTTCAGGTTCGGCTCAGGACGGTTTTTCCAGAATCCTGTTTTTCTCAGATGGGCGCGCAGGGCGATGACCAGGTAAAAGGCCACCCCCACGCCGGCCAGGTGGGTAAGGTTGGTATGGCAGTCCTGCCGTGTGGGGTTGACAACGGCGACGGCATCTTCGGGAAGTTGGACAATCGGATGATGGTCGGTGACGATGGTATGGATGCCTTTTTTCCGGGCCAGGGTGATGGCCGGGCCACTGCCTGAGCCACAGTCGGCGGTGATGATCAGGCCCACACCGGCAAGCAGCGACCGGTTCTTGATGAAATCGGCACCCAGGCCGTAACCGTCGGCGATCCGATGGGGGATATAATAGCCGACCCGGGCACCACAGCGTCGGAGAAAGGCGGTGAGAACTGCTGTGGCGGTAACGCCGTCGACATCGTAATCGCCGAATACCAGAATTTTTTCGTCGTCTGCCAGGGCCCGGTGGATTCGCCGGACAGCATCATGCATGCCCGCCATTTCCAATGGAGGGGTAAGGCTGCCCAGCGACGGGTTTAGAAATCGGGTGGCCTGGGCCGTGGATCCAATGCCGCGAATGGCCATAAGCCTTGCGATTAGCGGGCTGCATCCAACCTCATGGGTCAGGATGCGAACGGATTCCGGATTCGGATCGAGGAGCTGCCATTGTTTTTCCATGGAAGGGGCATATCTTATTAGCCGGTTACGAACAAGCTCGAAAAAACGGCATGTCGATCAGGATCGACCGGCTGTTAAAGCGAACGAAAGCCTTACCCGGCCAAATTAAGGCTGTCGATCCGATGCGTGAACGATTAATATGAAAAAATGCATCTTCCTGAAACGGCTGGCCGGCCAATTTCGGGTTGTCAATGGGAAAGGTCAGGTGATAGGTGAGATTGGAAACCACAAGACGCTGCTACCGGTTGGACCGGTGCCAGATCGGTTTCGTTAAGTTTATCCTTGAGGCCTATGACAATGTGGCCGTCATGTCCACCCTGGATTCCCGGCAATCCATGGTGCAGGTGACCATCGCCCCGGGTTGTGAAACTATGGTGGCGGGCATCATGAACAGCCTTGCCGGGGAATTTAAATTGGTTCCGGTCGACGATGCCTCATCGGCCGGTGTGACGGGTGTCGGGGGATCGGAAACAATTGACGGATAGACGGCGGTTGAACAAAAGGAACCCTTACCATCAATGAAATCAAAATTGTTATATATCGGCACCATCGGCTGTCAGATGAACGTGTACGACACCAATCAGATTGCCGGCGTGCTGGCACCGATGGGATATATCGGCACCGAGGCCATCGAATCGGCGGACATGGTCATCGTCAACACCTGCACCATTCGTGAAAAGGCCGAGCAGAAGGCCTTTAGTTTCCTGGGGCGCCTGGCCAAAATCAAATCCACCAATCCGTCCCTCATCGTCGCGGTGGGCGGTTGCGTGGCCCAACAAGAAGGTGAGGCGATTTTAAAACGCATGTCCCATGTGGACCTGGTGTTTGGGACCCACGCCATTTTTCGTCTGCCTGAACTCGTCCGGCGTATCGAATCCTCGCGGTGCCGCATCGTGGATGTGCGCCTGTCGGATACCATCGAATTTGACGGCCCGGTGTACGGCCCCTTGACCGATGGGCAGGTGTCGGCGTTTGTCACCATCATGCGCGGGTGCGACAACTACTGCACTTACTGCATCGTTCCCCATGTGCGGGGACGGGAGGCCAGTCGTCATCCGGACCGCATTGTTGAGGAGGTCCGGATGCGGGTGGACCAGGGTATTCGTGAAATGACCCTGCTGGGGCAAAATGTCAACAGCTACGGAAGCAAGGAGGGGTTGTGCAGCTTTGCCGAACTGCTGGCGCGGGTGGATCGCATCGACGGGTTGGACCGGATCCGGTTTACCACCTCCCATCCCAAGGATCTGTCGGATGACCTGATTCTCGCCTTTGGCCATTTGGAAAAGCTGTGTCACCATATTCATTTGCCGGTGCAGTCCGGTGATGATGGGATCTTGAAACGCATGAATCGTAAGTACACTCGCGGCGGCTACCTTGAGAAGATCGCACGGCTACGCGCGGTATGCCCTGATATCAGTATAACCTCGGATTTTATCGTGGGGTTTCCCGGCGAAACGGACGATCAATTTCAGGCGACGCTGGACCTGATCGAAACCGTCCGGTACGACGGACTTTTTGCCTTTATTTACTCGGACCGGCCTCATGTACCGGCCGCCGCCTTTCCAGAAAAAATTCCCGAGCCGGTCAAAAAGGAGCGGCTTCAGACATTGCTGGCTCTTCAGAGGGGCATCACGCGCAAGAAGCATCAGGCCATGGTGGGCCAGGTCCGATCCATCCTGGTGGAGGGCCCCAGCCGGACCATGCCATCCGATGAAACGGGCATGGCTTCCCCCCGGATCCGGTGGACCGGCCGAACTTCATCCAACCACATCATCCATTTTGCCGTTCCCGATGTCTTTTTGAAAAAGAAAGAACTGTTGACAGGCTCATTTGTGGATATCATGATAGAAGGAGTCTACGCCCACTCTTTGTGGGGACGGCTGATTCACGGACCGATATGCGCCACACCGGGTAAAGGAGAAACGACTATTGCTGCATAAGGTGAATATTTCCGGCTTGGCCATGGATCCAGCGTCAAATACCCCTATTGTACTTTTGAAAACCGAAGAAGGGGATAAAACGCTACCCATCTGGATCGGGTTGCTTGAGGCAACCTCAATTGCATCGGCCCTTCAGGATATCCAGTTCGACCGGCCCATGACCCACGATCTGTTCAAAAACCTGACCCAGATGCTTAATCTGCACATCAACCGAATCGATATTTGCGACCTTAAAGACAATACGTTTTTTGCTGAGATTCATTTCGCCTTCGGAGAGCGTTCATTTACCATGGATGCGCGCCCCAGTGATGCCATTGCGCTTGCGCTGCGCTTTAAGGCCCCTATCTTCGTCGATGATCAGGTCATGGAAAAATCGCAAGCGAGCAAGCCGGGGGAGGCACTGGATGACAGCGAAGAGGGTAAAAAGTGGGCCGACTATCTTGAAAAACTCTCTCCTGAGGACTTCGGCAAGTACAAGGTCTAAGGGCCCTAATAGGAAAAACACCCGTTTTCGTAAATGGTCGTCCGACGCCCGTCGGCCAGGTGGGCCACGACCCGCTTTTTTTCCGTGTTGACAAGATCCCAGTGAAGCGCCGAATCATTGAACCCCAGTTGGGCCTTCTTCTCTTTGGTGAGCGACCGCCCATCTCCGCTGTAGGTGTCCGCGTAGCTGGCGCCAAGGGCCACATGACAGTTGCCCCACCGGCCGCCGAAGTTTTCATCGAACAAGGTGTTGGCCATAAACCGGTTGATCTTGGAAAAACGTTTATCGGTCAGCGAGAATTCACCGAGCCGGGATGCACCTGGATCCATCTTGAGCTGTTTTTTTACAAAATCGGCGCCGGATTCGGCTCTCACGGCTACAGCGACTCCCTTCTTAAAGGTCAGGTGCACTCCCTTGACCAGGTTTCCGCTGCGGTATGATGGCTGATTGGAAAAATAAACCCCGCTGGTCCCCCGCCAGTCCGGTGAGAGAAACAGTTCAAAGCTGGGGATATTGTGCCCTGAGATGCCGATCCATTGGCGCCTTTCGCCCGGCGTGATCTTCAGGTCAACGTTGGCTGACTCGATATGATAAAACTTGACCGACATGCTGTTCAGCCAGCCTTTAATTGCCCCGGCATTTTTAAATACGGTTTTCCACTGTTCCACCGGATTCCGGCGGCCTAAAAAACAGGCTTTGACGATCTGTTTGGCGTAGTCTTCTTCCGTTAAATCGGCGTGACGGGCCAGTTCAGCAGTGGGAAGCATGCACAGGGTCCATCCGAAATGTCCGGCCTGTTCGCGTGCTTCGAGGATATCCCGCAGATATTTCTTGGCAAGTGTGAACCGGCTGATCTTTTTCGGATCGATGGTGCTCAGATGGGTAATGGAAGCCGGTGCGTGGAGGAAGATGGAACCATTCAGGTTGCGGTAGAGCTCCGTTTCTCCGGGTGGGTCGAAGACCAACTGCCGGCGGTTGGCCAGGTCAAAGAAACTTCTCTCCATCTCCGGCGTCGGGTTCATACGGCGCACCGGGTTCATACCCATTTGCAGCAGGCGGCTTTCAAGCAATTCCGCCAGCCGAACGGCATCGAGGTTAAATCGCACCAGGATCACATCCCCTTTTTTAAAGGGCTTGCTCCTGGCCGTACGAAGGCCCCAGAGCAATACATCGGCGTAGCGTTTCAGTTGTGTGTCGGTGAGCATGTTTTCTCCGTCGGTTCAGTGGTTCTCCTTTAAAAAATAGTGGTGATATTCAGTTTCAGAGAGGTGCTTTCGCAACAGGCCCGAAAGTAAATCAAAAATGGTCTGACAATCCTCGTCGGTGAGCCGTTTTCTGAGTAGTTTCATCAGTTGGTCATCCGAAAATTTTTGGAGATAATAGACCACCGTATCCATGTCGGATTCCTGGTTGAGGCCGAATCCGATAAAACCATCGAATTCTTCGATAAAGCGGTGTGAATGCGCTGTCATGGTCACTTCCTGCCGGTTAAAGGTAATCGATGGTCGTACAATAGTTGAAAAGTTTGGTGAGGTCAATACGGACCAAAACCCTGAAAAGATCGATGCCGGCGGCTAAAGTGTGCTTTCCAAAGGTAACCGAAACCGGGTGGCCGGATATCGATTGCAGCGGCATGATCGCATGCAGCCGGTCGTTCCAGGTGCCCTGAGCGTTGCATTCATGAGCAAGGCGATGCCACCGACCTGTTAAAAACAGCGGAATTGGGGTTGATGTCAAATGCCCTTTTGGTTTATAGAGGAGTAAATTTATTGGGCATTTTGTAAACCCTCACAAGCGGCATAACGAATGATGGGGAGGAACGGCGATGCAGTGGAAGGATAACAGCGACGGTAGCGATGAACATGCCGTAAAGGGCGATTCTTACGATGAAGATGACGACTACGTATCCTTTGAACAAAGAGATCAGAAAGCGCCCGCCAATTTGTCGGGAAACCCGATGCGTTACCTGTACTGGGGACTCGGCATCGCCGTCGTGGTCTTGCTGGTGATGCTTATTTTTTCTAAGATCACCGGGCCCGCCGAATCGGTGCGGATTAGCGAATTGGAAAAGAAAATCGAACATTTGGAACAGCAGGTGGAAAAGGTTGACGGGGTCGATGAAAAAGTTACCCGAATCTGGGAACAGGCGAAGTCTTTTGAAAAGTTCAAAACCCGGTTTGATCGATCGGAAGCCTCCATGTCTTTGAGAATGGACCACTTGGCCATGGGCCTGGATGCGCTGCAAAAGAAAACCGATAAAACCATGAAGAAAGTAGAGACGCTTAAGCGGGCGCCCGCACGGGCCGGTCCGCCGCCGGTTAAGAAGGCGACGGCGAAAAAGACCCATACGGTGGCTGCCGGGGATACCCTTTTCAACATCAGCCGGCGGTATAATCTGTCGGTGGAAAAACTGAGATCCATGAATCAATTGACTGACAGGGCGGTGATTCATGTGGGGCAGATACTCACGGTGAGTTCGCCGGGCGGATGAAAAACGGGTGAACGGTGTTCCCCCGGCAATATTAACCCCTTGGAGAAAAAGAGTGTGTCATGAATGATTATTTTGCTCGTTTCAGCGCATCTCCCGCCAGTTTCAAAAAAAGCTTTGCCGTGCTGGTTGTGGCCTGGGTCTGCCACCCGATTTTTCTCTATTCGCTTTTCTTGGCCGAGACGGCGGTGGAGGGCGTCGATAACGAAATAAAGAAAATGGTGTTTGTTAGCCTTAGCCTATGTTTTCTCCATTTCACAGTTAAAAAATGGGCCAGAGCACTGGTGGTGGTGGGAAATCTTTTTATTGTGCTCAATGATTTTTTTTATTTTTATGTGACGCCCCACAATACCATCTCAACAATGCTCTGCGTTACCGTGGTGTTGTTTACGATCGTGGGTACCTACTGGCTATTCGTGAAAGACACGCGTGACTACTTCACCCTGGTCAACCCGAAGACGGAGGCGACGGAACCCACTGATTCGAAGACTGGACCCCCGCGTCACGGTTGATATGGACGACGCGATGCCGTCGATCGCTTCCACCCGTTCACGAAGCAACAGATATCGCTTCGGCCGGATACGCCGGTCTGCCGTTTGAAAACAGAAGCAGCCGAGGATAATCGGTTTGACAAGGGAAGGCGTAAAGACCAACAGTTTATAACCGAGCATATGCTTTATTGGAGGACTCATGGGAAGACCCAGAAAAGACCGACTCGTGGCATTCAACCCTAAAATCAGCTTTTTTAAGCCAAGGGGCATCCCCATGGTTGATCTTTCTGAAGTGTGCATTACTGTGGATGAACGGGAGGCACTCCGACTTGCCGATCTGGATAGCTTGTCCCACGAGGATTCCGGGCAATGCATGGGGGTTTCACGGGCGACTTTCGGTCGAATCCTCCACAAGGCGAGGCAGACGGTCGCCGATGCGTTGATTAACGGAAAAGCCATCAAAATCGATGGCGGAAACTACAAAATGGTTGATGAAAAGCGCCAGTTCGCATGCCGGAAATGTAACCATCGGTGGGATGAACCACTGGGTACCGGTCGACCGGAGAGTTGCCCCGCATGTGGGCAGGACGACTTCCATCGCTTTTTGGGAGCATAGGCGATCGAACCGGTACGGCCACGCTTTTTGGATGTGCCGTTTATTGAACCCAGCCGATTGGGTGCGGGTCATGAAAGCGGCTGTTGACGGGCCGGCCTGATATGGAGATTAAACATGGTAGAAATTCAAGGCAGTATGGAAGCAGCGAAGCAGCAGGCCAACCCGCAAGCCCAAAAAGATGCAGAAGTTAAGGGGACGCTGGGTCGGATCAAGAATAAATTCATCATCATGAGCGGCAAGGGGGGGGTCGGGAAAACCAGCACCAGCGTAAATCTTTCGTTGGCTCTGGCCGATCTGGGCCACCAGGTGGGAATCATGGATGTCGATCTTCATGGCCCCGACGTTCCCAGGATGTTAGGGCTTTCCGGAATGCTCGACCTGGGTCCGAACCGGAAACTGAACCCCATGCGTTATTCGAAAAATTTGGGCGTCGTCTCCATCGAGTGTTTGACGCCGACCAAGGATGAGGCCATCATCTGGCGCGGTCCGGTCAAATTTTCCGCGATCCAGCAGTTCATCGGCGATGTGGAATGGGGAGACCTGGATTTTTTGATCATCGACGCCCCTCCGGGAACCGGCGATGAACCGTTGACCGTGGCCCAGACGATTCCCGATGCCAAGGCCATCATCGTCACCACTCCCCAGGAGGTGTCCCTGGCGGATGTCAGAAAATCCATCAACTTCTGCAAAACTGTCAAGATGGAAATATTCGGACTGATTGAAAACATGAGCGGTTTCGCCTGCCCCCACTGCCGGTCGGCCATTGATCTTTTCGGTTCAGGCGGCGGGGAAAAAACGGCCATCGATACCGGCATTCCCTTCCTTGGAAAAATTCCCTTCGACCAGAAAATGGTGGAATGTGGAGACGCCGGTGTTTCCTTTCAGCAACATCATAAGGATTCCCCGATTGCCGAAGCCTTCGGGGTCATGGCTCGGAACATGGCCCTGTTACCCTAAAACAATCGATTTCGTCCGAATGGTAATCCTTTGTGGTACCATCTGACATGCGGCCATGGGTGGTGTCACCGGTGAACACCGGTTTCCTTTTACCTCCGTGTCTGCCAATCCCCCCTTACGCGATACATCAATGGCCCGGGACGTTGGTAATCTTACCGGCGACCCGCAACCGGCCAATCGGGCGGCCGACAACGATCATGGTGGTACGCTCCGGGCCCCTTTTATTCTAAAGGAATGACCCGATGAAACCGGACATTCTAAGTTTTCTTTTGGCAATGCCACACTTTTCGTTTCTCACCGAGGATGAGTTGGACATTGTTGTGTCCAAAGCCACCATGGTTCACCTGTCCAAAGGGCACCCGGTGTCTGTCCAGGGAAAGACGCGAATTGAAAATGTACTGGTGATCATGAAGGGGCAGCTTTCCCTTTATCAGGATGATCAGGAACAGCGGAAACTGACCGGATACATTAAGAAGGGAGAAGTTTTCGGCGGGATAACGGTGATGCTCAATGCGGGCATTTCCCTGCGGACGACAAAGGCGGACAGCGATGTCGATGCCATTTCCATCCCCGATACCGTTATCATGGAGGTATGCACCAAAAACAAGGCTTTTTATGAATATTTTCTGGCCAATTTCAGCCATAACATATTCGACAAATCCTTGGATGCGATCGCCCGGGCCGGCCAGGCGCGTCTCTTTTTATCCGGCGTCGATCCCTTTACCTTTCTGCCGGAAGAAGAGATAGCGCATGCTGCCGGATCACTCTCCAGGGTTTCATACCCGAAAGGAACCGTCCTTTTCGTTCAGGGAAAGACTCGGGTGGGTTATTTGTACATCCTTCAGAACGGTGCCGCAGAACGCTATTACGAAGACAATCGTCAGAAGACGATGCGCGGGATTATGTCCGAAGGGGATATTTACGGGGGTATCTCCATGCTCTTGAATGACGGGCTGTCCGTTCGCACCATGGAAGTGATCGAAGATTCCACGTTTTTTGTGCTGCCCCATCAGGTGTTTATCGATATCTGCCGGAAATACAGCGCCTTTACCGATTTTTTTTCCGACACCTTCGGAAAACGAATGCTCAGCCGATCCTATGCGGCGATTATTGCCAAGACACTTCATCCCAAAGAGGACAGCCTTCAGTTTTTCAATCAGCCGTTGTCCCAGATCTATTCACGGCATCCGGTATTTTGCGATGCCGATCTGTCTATCCGTGATACTGCCGATGCCATGGCCGTCCGGAAAAGCAGCTATGCCTTCATTCGTTCGTCAGGCCCGAAGCAGGTGGGCATCGTCACCGAAAAGGATTTTGCCCGTAAAGTGATTGCACGTGGCTATCCCATCGACAAGCCGGTGGGCAGCATCATGTCGGTGCCGCTTCGAACGATATCAGAAAACGCACTGGTGTTCGAGGCCATGATGACGATGATGGAAGAAGATTTCCAGCATGTGGGTGTCGTGGATGTGAACGATGACGTCATCGGCATGCTGTCTAACAAGGATATTCTGGTTTCCCAGGGGCAGTCCCCGTTGTTTTTACTTCGGGAGATTCAGATGGCATCCGGCATGGATAAAATCATCGAAAAGCATCATCAGTTGGCCGCGCTGGTGCGCAGCCTGATCCAAAATGGCGCCACAGCAAAAAATGTGACCCGCTTTATCACGACTGTGTCCGACACGATTTTAAACAAATTGATGTCCATGACCCTGGAGGAAATGGGACCGCCGCCGGTTCCTTTTGTGTTTATGATCATGGGCAGTGAGGGCCGGCGGGAGCAGACGCTGAAAACCGATCAGGACAATGCCATCATTTATCGGGATCCCGAACCGGCTGCGGCCGAAGAGGTGGGAGACTACTTCCGAAAGTTCGGTGAGATCGCCTGTACCTTGCTGAACCAAGCCGGCTATGATTTTTGTACCGGGGACGTCATGGCAAAAAATCGACGGTGGTGCCAACCCCTTGCCCAATGGAAGACCTACTTCAGCGAGTGGATTCATGCCGCCGAGGCCGAAGATCTCCTCCAGGCCAGCATTTTCTTCGATTTTCGGTGCGGATTCGGCGAAGCATCGCTGATCAATGAATTGCGAAGACACCTTTTTGTTTCCCTTAAGGGATGGTCTGGTTTTTTTAGGCACATGACCGAAAATGCCCTCAATTTCAAACCGCCCCTGGGTTTTTTTCGCAATTTTGTCGTCGAGTCCAAAGGTCGGCATCGCAATGCATTTGATATCAAAAGCGCAATGACCCCCATTGTTGATTTTGCCAGGCTGTATGCCCTTAAACATAATATCGAAGAGACCAATACGCTGGAACGGCTCGACCAGCTAAGGATCAAAAAGATTATCTCTGTTCAGGAATATAAGGAGTTGGAAAAGGCTTACAGTTTTCTCATGCAGATGCGGTTTGTGCGCCAGATCACTGCGGTGACGGACGACAATCAAAAACCGGACAACTACATCAACCCCAAAAAATTCACGCATATCGAGCAGACGATGTTAAAGGAGATCTTCAAGCGGGTGGAGAAGTTTCAGGCCAAGATGAATTTTGAATTTGTCGGCATCGCCTGACCGGCGATGTCCGCCGGTGCCGTCGGCGCAACCATATCTTAGTTAAGGGAACGATCGATAAGGCCGTCCAAAAACTTTGTCGAAAAACCATATCCGGCAGATCGGGAATGACATGACTACAATAAAGACGATGAACCGCGATGCACTATTGAAGCGGATTGGAACCATCGAGGAGGAGAACCAACAGCTTTCCCGGTCGGTGACCAGGCGACAGGAGGATTACTATGCATTGTTCAAGCTGGTCCGGCGCGTTGCCGATAATGCGCCGGATATGATCTGGGCCAAGGATATGGACAACCGCTACCTGTTCGCCAATCGTGCCTTGTGCAACAAACTGCTCATGTGTAAGAGCCCCGAAGCGGTGGTTGGCAAGAATGACACTTATTTTGCCGAGCTTGAGCGTGCCAACGGCCAACGGCACACCTTCGGTGAGGTATGTGAAGATTCGGACGAGATCGTCAAGAAAAATAAAAAAGCCTGTCGGTTTGTGGAAGATGGGCATGTACGCGGGCAGTATCTGGTTTTGGACGTTCACAAAGCGCCGCTTTTTGACGATTCCGGCAAATTGACCGGCACCGTCGGCTGCGGTCGCGACATTACCCGTGAGCAGCAAACTAAGAAAGACCTGGAAGAGAGCCGTGCCAGCCAGAATTTGCTCATGGAGACCGCTTCTGATTTTGCCGTTTTTCGGCTTTCGGTCGACACGGTTCATCCCAGGGGCCTGAAGGTTATTTTCGTCAGCCCTTCGGCCAAAGATATCGCCGGTATCAGCCGGCCGCTGTCACTGGATCGCTGGTTCGATGTTCACGCGGATGACCGCAAGGCCCTGCGTTACGCCTACGTCAAGGGATACACGGACCTCAAATTCAATCATCGATTCAGGATTTTTCATCCTGTTCTTGCGCAGTGGCGCTGGTTGCATGTCATCGCCAACTGCGTCAACGGACCGCGGGACAGCTACGTCAACGGCATCATGTTCGATATCAGCGACCAGATGCGAAGCAATGAAGCGCTGGCGGCAAAGGGCCGTGAACTGGAGACCCGAACCGACAATCTTTCTGAAGTGAACACGGCACTCAAGGTGCTGTTGAAAAAACGGGACGAAGATCGCACGGCCCTGGAAGAGAAAGTCCTGTACAATGTCAAATCCTTGCTGCGGCCTTATTTAATAAAAATGAAACGCAGCGGGCTGGATGCCAGACAAAAAGCCTATCTCGAAATATTGGAATCCAACCTCAATGAGATAGTGTCTCCGCTTAGCCGCAAGCTTTCCTTCGATTACCTGGGGTTCACGCCCACCGAGATCAAGGTGGCCACCATGGTCAAACAAGGAAAAAAGGCCTGGGAGATCGCGCGACTGCTCAACATTTCTACCCGGACGGTTGAAGGATATCGCTACGCCATCCGCGATCGGCTTGGCATCAAAGGAAAAAAAATGAACCTGCGTACCTACCTGCTCTCCATCCGGTAGCCGTCGGTCGGAAGTCGGCGGCCGCCGCAAGATACCATTTTTGGATGAACACTACCGAAGCATATTGACATACCAGACGATGATGGCATTGCCGAAAAACAGGTAGGTAATCGTGCCCATGGCCAGAAATGGGCCGAAGGGAATGGCCAGCCGCATGCCTTTTCCGGATCGGATCATGGCCGACACGCCAACCAAGGTGCCGATGGCCGAGGCTGCGAACAAGGTAAACAAAATTCCCTGCCAACCGATCATGGCACCGATCATGGCCAGCAGTTTGATATCCCCGCCACCCATACCCTCCCGGCCGGTTATCAATTGGTACACCCCCGCCACAACGAAAAGGCTGCCACCCCCTGCCAGGATACCGAGTGCGCTGGTGCGCCAGGTCATGGTGGGGATGACTAGGGCGGCCAGGAAGAAGATCGGGATTCCCGGCAAGGAGATTGTGTCCGGGATGATCCGGTGGTCCAGATCGATGAAGGTCACCACGATCAGGGTGGCGATAAAGGCGAAGACAACCAGGCCATGCAGCGTGGGACCGAATGACAGGAGGCAGGCCAGGGCGAAAAATCCGCCCAACAGCTCCACAAGCGGGTAACGGATGGCGATGGGGGCTTTGCAGGTGCCGCATTTTCCAACGAGCAGCAGATAGCTGAGGATCGGGATGTTGTTATAGAAAGGGATCATCGTTTTGCAGCGGGGGCAGCTCGACCCAGGATGAACGATGGACAAACCGGCTGGTATGCGGTAGATGCAGACGTTTAAAAAACTGCCGATGCAGGCGCCGAAGATAAAAGCCACGATATTTATGGGCAAGGTGGTCGTCATATCACTCCGGTTTTCGTGTTTTGCGATGGGAATTGGCCGCGCTGTAAACGCGCACGGCTCGATCACCGGGCACAGTTGCCCCCCTCTCATAAAGTCTCTTGCGCTTTTTAAAAGAACCCGCCTACCATTGTCAAAGAAAAATTAAGTCTTATTTTAGAAGACATTTTGCGATACGGTTCTTTTGGAAGGGCCGTCAATGATCATGGGTATTGATATCTCCGGGAGCAATAATGGGCGAAACAGATAAGGATGATCTGATCAGTATTATCGAAGAAGAGGAACCGAACGCGGTCATTCCAACCACCCTTCCCATGATGCCGGTGCGGGATGTGGTCATCTTTACGGATATGCTGCTTCCATTGTTTGTGGGCCGTGAAAAGTCGGTCAAGGCTATTGAGGAGTCGATCGCCAAAGACCGCTACCTGTTTGTGGCAACCCAGATCGACCCGGGTATTGAAAACCCAAAATCCGACGAAATTTACCAGATCGGAACGGTCAGCCGGATTCTGAGAATGCTGAAGCTGCCCGATGGCCGCGTCAAGGCGCTGGTCCAGGGCATCGCCAAGGCCAGAATTGCCAAATATGTACGCAAGCGATCCCTGTTTCGCGTCAAAATTGAAATTATTGAGGGGCCGGAATCGACTGGGGTTGATCTGGAAACCGAGGCATTGATGCGTAACGTGCGGGAATACTCCGAGAGGATTCTCACCTTGCGGGGCGAGTATACCAACGAAGTGGGATCCATTCTTACCAGTATTGAGGATCCCGGCCGGCTGGCGGATCTGGTGGCCTCCAACCTGCGGTTGAAAATCGAGGAAGCCCAAGCGATCATTGAAGTCATCGATCCCTTTCTGCGACTGAAAAAGGTCAACGACCTGTTGTTTCGCGAAGTGGAATTGTCTTCCATGCAGGCCAAGATCCAGTCCGAAGTGAAGGACGAGATATCCAAGAGCCAGAAAGATTATTTCCTGCGGGAACAGGTCCGCGCAATTCATAAGGAATTGGGTGAATTGGACGAACGCACCCAAGAGATTGAGGCGTATAAGAAAAAGATCAAGCGTGCGCGGATGAGCCGGGAAGCCAAAACGGAGGCCGACAAGCAGCTTCACCGGCTGGAGCAGATGCACCCCGATTCGGCGGAATCATCGGTGGTGCGGACCTATCTGGACTGGATGGTGGAACTGCCCTGGAGCAAATCCACCACCGATGTCATCGAAATAAAAAAGGCCAAATCAGTGCTCGACAGGGATCATTACGGCCTGAACAGGATCAAGGACCGCATCTTGGAGTACTTGAGCGTTCGTAAACTCAACCCCGAGAGCAAGGGCCCCATCCTCTGCTTCGTGGGTCCTCCCGGGGTGGGTAAAACTTCACTGGGGCGGGCCATCGCCAATGCCATGAAACGAAAGTTCGTACGCATTTCCTTGGGGGGCATACGGGATGAAGCGGAAATTCGCGGACATCGCCGCACTTACATCGGTTCGCTTCCCGGGCGAATCATCCAGGGGTTGAAACAGGCCGGTTCCAATAACCCGGTGTTCATGATGGACGAAATCGATAAATTGGGGTCCGACTTTCGGGGCGATCCCTCTTCGGCGCTTCTGGAAGCACTGGATCCGGAGCAAAATAGCGAATTCAGCGACCACTACCTAAATCTCAGTTTTGATCTGTCCAAAGTCATGTTCATCCTGACCGCCAATATTTCGGACACCATTCCGGGAGCGCTGCTGGACCGAATGGAGGTGATCCACCTGTCCGGCTATACCGAGGATGAGAAGAAACTTATTGCCCAAACCCATCTGGTTCCCCGGCAAGTCAAGGAAAACGGCATCAAGCCCCGCCAGATTCGGTTTAGTGACGGTGCCCTCGTTCAGGTCATTAATGAGTACACCGCCGAGGCGGGATTGCGTAACCTCGAACGTGAACTGGGCACCCTTTGTCGAAAAGTGGCCCGTCGAATTGCCGAGGGGGAAAAGGGCCCGTTCCATGTGACCCGTCACTCGCTTGGAAAATACCTGGGACCACCCAAATATTATCCGGAGATGGACAAGGAGCATAGCCAGGTGGGGCTTTCCACCGGGCTGGCGTGGACCCAGGTCGGCGGTGAGGTGTTATATGTGGAGGCGTCGCTGATCAACGGGAAGGGGGAGATGATTCTTACCGGTCAGTTGGGTGAGGTCATGCAGGAGTCGGCCCGGGCGGCCCTGAGTTTCGCCAGGGCCAATATCGACCTGTTCGACGTCAAGGATGAGATCTTCGACAACCGGGATATCCACATCCATGTGCCGGCCGGTGCCATCCCCAAAGACGGCCCATCCGCAGGTATTGCCATGGCTACGGCCCTGGTTTCGGCCTTGACCGAACGGCCCGTCAACAAGGATGTGGCCATGACCGGAGAGATCACCTTGCGTGGTCGGGTGCTGCCGATCGGCGGGTTGAAGGAAAAGGCCCTGGGCGCCCTTCGAGCCGGCATCAGCACGGTAATTATTCCGGAAAAGAACAAAAGGGATCTGGTGGAGATACCCAAGCACGTCCATCGTAAGCTCACCTTCGTCCCCGTTCAAAATATGGACGAGGTGCTGGCGATTGCCCTGGAGCCGGTACCGCTTAAAAAAAAGACCCCGAAGACGAAAAAGAAGCCTGCCGGTGGTCGCCGATCATGAACTTGCTTGCCGTGGACACATCCACCACCAGTTGCAGCGTGGCGCTGTTCAATGGCGACCACCTGCTTGCGGAGGCGGTTTATACGGCGGGAAAAACCCACTCCCGCCACCTGTTGTCGATGATTCACCGGATTCTTTCAGGGTGCGGATGCGATCCATCGGATATCGGCGGGATTGCCGTCGCCCGGGGGCCGGGAACCTTCACCGGATTGCGAATCGGCCTCGGTACGGCAAAAGGGTTGGCTGTTGCCACCCAGGCGCCGGTGGTGGGTGTCAGCAGCCTGATGGCGCTTGCTTTTCCACTCCGCCTGATGGATGGCCCCGTGGTTGCCATGATCGATGCGCGGCGGGGTGAGGTTTACCACGCCCGGTACCGCGGCGGCATGGGCGGCACCGACGCGGCGGCCGAACCAGTGTCGGTATGTTCGCCTGAAACGGTGGCGGCGGTACTGCCTGAAGGTGCCGTTCTGGTCGGTTCCGGTGCCCTGCTTTACCAGGAGTTGTTCGAGGCCCGCTGTCCGTTCATCCGGTTTGCCGATCCGACACAACATGTGATCCGGGCCGCATCGGTGGGCATGCTGGCCATGGCGCGGTTCAACCGAGACGATGTTGATTCCGTCGCGGAGCTGATCCCCGAATATATCCGCAAATCAGACGCCCGGATTCAGGTGTTCGGTAGCTGTTGACATGGTAGCCGGCATTGGATATAAAAGCCCTTCGAAAGGGTTGAAAATCGAATTTACCGGCAACTATTGACGCCGGGGAGAATGAAATGACACAATCGAACTGGTCTGATCCACCGAGTCAGACCGCCTTTCCGGTGGCGAAGGCCGGATATCCGTTTATTTTCGCATCCGCTTTCGCCACGGCCGTTTTCGCCTTGCTCGGCGTCGGCGTGCTCGCGGTCCTGGGACTATTTGTTACCGGTTTCATCTGTTATTTTTTCAGGGATCCGGATCGGATGGTGCCGACCGGTGAGGGGATGGTTGTCTCACCGGCCGACGGCAAGGTGATAAAAGTGGCGCAGGTGGACCAGACGCCTTATTTTGAAGGTGCCTGTACACGGATCAGTGTTTTCATGTCCGTTTTCAACGTCCACGTCAATCGTTCTCCCTACGAAGGGACGATTCGGCAGGTGACCTACCATCCGGGGAAATTTTTCTCCGCGAACCTGGACAAGGCGTCAAGGGACAATGAACACAACGCACTGCTGTTGGAAAGCCCTGCGGGGAAGCCGGTGGGATTCGTCCAGATTGCCGGACTGGTGGCCCGCCGTATCATCTGTTCGGTACAGCCCGGCGATCTGCTAAAACGGGGACAGCGCTTCGGCATGATCTGTTTCGGGTCGCGGCTGGATATCTACCTACCCCCGGAAACCGAGATTCGGGTGACTGTCGGGGATAAGGTCCAGGCCGGCAGCAGCATTATCGCCAGATGGTAGAAAAATGGTCGATCTGGCAGCGGGAAACCCGCCCGAGAAATCCATCATCGTAGTTTGAATCCGGAGACCGTTAATTCCCCAATGGCATGTGCCTTGGGGATCTGTTTTTCTTTCACCGGACGAAAAAGAAAACCGAGAATCCTTTAGGAGTTGCCCATTGGACAGAATACCCATAACCAGAATAGGGTACGAGAAGCTGAAAAAAGAGCTGGAATACCTCAAATCCACTGAACGGCCGCGGGTCATCCGATCCATTGAAGAGGCACGTTCCCATGGCGATCTCAGTGAAAATGCCGAATATGATGCGGCCAAAGAACGCCAGGCCTTTGTCGAAGGTCGGCTTAGTGAATTGGGTTACAAACTGGGGAACGCCGAGATCATCGACGTGGACGACCTGCCCAAGGATCGTGCGGTTTTTGCTTGCACGGTGGTGCTTGAAAATGTGGATACCGGTGAGGACGTAGAATACCAACTGGTCGGTCCCGAGGAATCCAACATCGAAGAGGGCCGTATTTCGGTCACTTCACCGTTGGGAAAGGCCATCATCGGCAAAAAGCCCGGGGAAGAGATTGTGCTTAACGCACCGGCCGGCAAGCGCGTCTACGAACTGGTGGATATATTGTAAACAGGAGGGTTGTTGTGGCACGAATTACTATTGAAGATTGTCTGGAAAAAGTATCGAACCGTTTCAAACTGGTTCATATGGTCTCCGAACGGGTACGTCAGATCCGCGAAGGCTCTGAATACTTGGTCAGTTCCCCGAAAAACGAAGACATCGTCGTCGCCCTTCGGGAAATTGCCGCGGGAAAGGTTGTGGCCAATACCGATACCGATCAATAGACGTTTGAACCGGAAACGACCGCCTTGCCCCGGCACAGCTACACATACAAAGCGCTGAACAGCCTGGTTGGAAAGGCCATCCACCGCTACGGAATGATCGAAGATGGTGACCGCATTGCGGTGGCCCTGTCCGGTGGTAAAGACAGTCTGACGTTGTTGTGGGCGCTGGCCGAACGGCGCAAGCGGGTTCCGGTACATTACGACCTGTGCCCCATCTATGTGGATCCCGGTTTTACGGGCGGTTTCGGCGACGACCTGGCCGACACCTGTCGGCAACTGGGCTTTTCCCTCACCGTCGATCAAACTGACAACGGGCTCGTCGCCCACAGTGCGGCCAACCGGGAGAGTCCCTGTTTTCTGTGTTCGCGTCTGCGTCGCAAACGGCTATTTGAAATTGCCGATCGTCTGGGGTGTCGCAAGCTGGCATTGGGCCACAACAAAGACGACATCATCGAAACGTTTTTTTTAAACGTCTGTTACGCCGGTGAGATCAGCACCATGGTGCCGCGGCAGGAATTTTTTAACGGTCGATTCATTGTGATCCGTCCACTGGCGATGGTTGATGAACAAAGCATCCGCCGTTTTGCCGCCTCGCAGCAGTTTCCCCGGTACGCCAATCCGTGCCCGTCGGCCGGCGGTACCAAACGAGCGGAAATCAAGGCGATGCTGGAAGGACTTTACCGAACCAACCGCAAGATCAAGGGCAATATCTACCGGGCCATGAGTCACGTGAAGATGGCGTACTTGTTGAAATAACCATTGTTTTTTCCAGATACGATTTCATGTTCAACTTAAACCGTGCGACCATTCCCGCCGTCAGGTAGACCGATCATGAAAGATGTACAAAATCAGCCGGATCACCGCAACATTCCGATCGACAAGGTGGGTATCAAAAACCTGCGTTATCCCATCCGCGTGAAAGACCGGCGTGATGGCTCCCAGAGCACCATTGCCTCCATCAACATGTACGTGGACCTGCCCAAAGAATACAAGGGGACCCACATGAGCCGGTTCGTTGAGATGCTCCATCTGCTCAAGCCGGAGATCTCACTGAAAAAATTTTCCGTGCTGCTGGAGGCCATGAAAAAGAACCTGAACGCTGCATCAGCCCACATCGAGATGAGTTTCCCCTATTTTATCGAAAAGCAGGCGCCGGTGAGCCTTGCACCCGGCCTGATGGACTACAACTGCCGGATCATTGGATCCAGCAATTCGTGCAACGACATCGACCTGGTTTCCGAAGTCAACGTACCCGTTACCTCGGTCTGCCCCTGCTCCAAGGAGATTTCGGAATATGGCGCCCACAATCAGCGCGGCATCGTTCAGCTTCAAACCAGATTTAAAAAGTTTATCTGGCTGGAGGATATGATTGAACTCGTCGAATCCTGCGCTTCCTGTGATGTCTTTTCGGTGCTCAAACGGGTCGATGAGAAGAATGTGACCGAACGTGGCTTTTCAAACCCGAAATTCGTCGAGGATATTGTCCGGGACATCTCCGAACACCTCATCGCCGACGGCAACATCACCTGGTTCTCCGTCAGCGCCGAAAACTTCGAATCGATCCATAACCACAGCGCTTACGCCCACATCACCCGGGGGGTCGAGCCGGCCAAGTAACTGCCGGAGAACAGACGCTTTCCCCTCGATGCCGATACATGGGGATGGGGCAGTTGAAGGACGCTGTTTTCGGAGGTGATGGCGCGGCGTGTTCCAGCGGTCGTTTCGGTCCTCTGCGTTATGCATAGGGTCCTATTCAATCAGGTTTACCACGCGCTGATCCAACTCCGTCGTGTAACTCATGGGTCGCTCCGGATAGGTGTTCTCGTTCATCTCCCCTTTGGTAATCCACCCGCCGCCCAGCGCCTTGTACAGGTAAACATAGGCGCTCAGGTACCGCTGCTGCAGTTCGGACAGTTGCAGCTCGGCGGAAAACAGGGTTCGCTCTGTGTCCAACACTTCGAGGTAGCTGCTCACGCCTTTGTCGTATCGCTCTTTGGACAGTTCATTGGCATTTTTTGCCGCCTTCTGCTGGCGTTCGATGGCGGCTCGCTCTTTGCGGTAGGTGGCGATCTCGACCAAGGCATCTTCCACCTCCCGAAAAGCGGTCAGCACCGTGTTTTCATATTGATAAAGGAGCTGCTGCATCTTTTGTTCTTCGATCTCCACCCGCCTTTTATTCTTGTTGAAATCGAAAATCGGCCCCAGCAGCCTCCCGCCCACCGACCAGACGCCTCCCTCGGTGGTGATGGAGGCAATCTCCGTACTGGCCACCCCCAGCGTTCCGGTGAGGGAGATAGCCGGAAGCCGCAGTGCTTCGGCCACGCCGATATTCTCCGTTTGTGCCTTCAGCAGGTACCTGGCCTGGGCGATGTCCGGGCGGCGCTCCAGGATGTCCGACGGCATGCCCACCGGGATCTCCGGTGGCGCCGGCTGCCCGGTCAGATTCTTGTGCGTCTTGATGGCAGCGGGCAACCGGCCGAGTAAAATGCTGAGGCCGTTTTCGGTCTTTGAAATGGAGCGCTCGTAAAGGGGGATGGCGGCGGCGGCGATTTCCTTCTGGATCTGGGCCTGGTTGACGTCGAGCTCGGCAATGATGCCCTTGTCAAACCGATGCTGGATAATTTCGAGGCTGCCCATCCGTGAATCGAGAGTGGACTCGGAGATGGCCAGCCGCTGGTGAAAATCCAAAAGCTGGTAATAGGTGGTCACCACATCAGTAATCAGGGCCAGCTGAATAACATTAAGGCCGTATTCGGATGCCATCAGCTCCGCCCGTGCCGCCTCGGTGGACCGTTTGAATTTGCCCCAGAAGTCGATTTCCCAGCTCAAGGGGGCGGCCAGGTATACGGTGGAGTTGGTGTCCGGAGATCGCGAACCGCCGCCGAAGTTTCCTGTCTGTACACCGGCTTCGACATCTATGTGAGGGTACTGGTCGGCCCGGGTAAAACCGACAGTGGCCCGCGCCTGCTCGATGCGGCTGACGGCGATTTTCAGGTCCCGGTTGTTTTCGAGGGCCATGGAAACCAGAGCGTGCAGCATCGGGTCGTCAAAAAGCGCCCACCATTTCAGATCGGTGATGGCGTCGGCCGGCATCACCCGGGTCCGATAGGATTCGGGTGCATCGGTAACCGGTGCTTTGAAGTCCGGTCCCACCGCACAGCCCGAAAGAAACAGCACCGCCGCCGATAGCATCACTCCCCTGAATCTCTTTATCTTTATGCGCATGTTCATTGTCTCTTCGCACCTACTCCTTTTGAAGTTCCCGCTTTTTCTCATACCCGGCGATCTTGCCGATGAAGACGAACAGCATGGGGTAGAAAAATACCCCCAGTATCGTGGCAAGGGTCATCCCGCCCAACAGCGCCACGCCCATGACCACCCGGGCCTCGGCACCGGCGCCGGATGCCACCACCAGGGGCATAACGCCGAGGATGAATGAGAAGGCCGTCATCAATATGGGCCTGAAGCGCAGTCTGGCCGCCTTGATGGCCGCATCGAAGAGCGACAGGCCCTTATTGAACTCGATATTGGCGAACTCGACGATGAGAATGGCATTCTTGGCGGCCATGGCGATCAGCATTACCAGTGCGACCTGGGCAAACACATTCAGCTCATAGCTCGGGCTGGTCATCCTGGCCAGAAACAGCGCCAGAAAGGCGCCGAAAATGGCAAAGGGCGTACCCAGCAGGATGCTGAAGGGCAGCGACCAGCTTTCGTACTGAGCGGCGAGGATGAGAAAGACGAACAGCAGGGAGAAGACAAACACAATGGCGCCGGTTCCCGAGGCTTTCTTCTCCTGGAAGGACATGTTGCTCCACGCGTATCCCATATCCGCGGGAAGGGATTCTTTGGCCACAGCTTCCAGGGCATCCAGTGCCTGGGCGGACGTGTAGCCGGGAGCCGGCCCGCCGGTCAGTTCGATGGCCCGGTACAGATTGAATCGGGTGGTGAAATCCGGTCCGGTGATCTCCTTGATGCCGACGAATGCACTCAGGGGAACCCGGTCGCCGTCTCTGTTTTTAACGAAGAAGAGGTTGATCTTCTCTTCACTGATCCGGTATTCCGGCTCCGCCTGGATGTAAGCTTTGTAGAGCCGCCCGAACCGGTTGAAGTCGTTGACGTAGGATCCGCCCAGAAAGGCGCCCACCGTGGTGTAGATATCATTCAGAGAGACACCGGCCTTGAGCACCTTGTCCCGGTTGATCTCCATGTAACGTTGGGGGACTGTGGCCCGAAAGGT
>JGI24023J19991_10000620_pt1 | contig 27644 bp, 30 predicted proteins | sample Cruoilmetagenom1_FD_19991 | JGI IMG/M metagenome (IMG submission 19991) | reverse complement strand
AGTTGGAGGAATAGATTATTTAACAAAACCTTTTAGACCTATTGAATTAACTTCTAAAATTAAAACTCATTTACAATTAGTATCTCATCAAAAAAAATTATTAAAACAATAGCTTAGAAGTTCTATTAAGTAAAAAAGAATCTCTTTTTATTGAGTTACTTATTAAAAATAAAAACAGTGTTACTTCTAAAGATGATATGAATAATTATATTTGGGAAAATGAAGTTATGAGTGAATCTGCATTAAAAAACTTTTTATTAAGAGTACGCAAAAAATTAGGAAAAGAGTTTTTTTATACTATTCAAAATATTGGATATAGAATATAAGTTAAAATATAAGTTTATAATCTTTTATCTCTTTAAATCCAATCATTGCATTGAGTAATGCAAATTTTGAAGATAACTTTATATCTTCAAGTGTCAAATCAGCCTCATAAATCACTTTTTCTTCAATTAATTTAGTTCGTGTAGTTCCCTCATGAAGTGGTTTTTTAGGTGTAAACCACTTTCCTTCTTTGAAAATGGCTATATTTGCAATAGATGTATCTGTTATTAAACCATTTTTTATAATAATAATCTCATCTGCTAAGCCTTTTTTTGCAAATAAAGTATCTAAAACTTCTCTATTGAGGTATTTGTATTTATATTCTATACTATCACTTTCAAGAACTTTAAATATTTTTATATCTCTAGGTTTATATTTATAATAATCTATTTTTTCAATACCATTTTTTGAATAGATAATTTTTGCTCGTAATAGATGATTTGTTGGTGGATAAAGATATTCTTGCAATTCTATATTTATACCAATAGTTCTAGAAACTCTTTGATTATGATAGTGTAAATTAAATACTTCAAAATCTTCACATTTTATAGTTTCAAAAAAATAAGTCATGGAATATACACCTTATCTAACATCTCTTGATATTCTTTTTTTGGGTCACTATCACAAGTTATCCCTCCGCCACTTTTATAGATATATTTATCATCTTTTTTCTCAAGAAACCGTATCATCACAGCACTATCTACACTTACACCATCAAATACTCCAAAAATGCCTGTAAAGTAGCCTCTTTCGTACTTTTCTACTTGGTCAATGATTTGTACTGTTTTCTTCTTTGGAGTTCCNGTGATGCTTCCTGCTGGTAATAATGAGCTAATTATATCTCCTATTCTATTTTGCCAATTATTTTCTAGTTTACCAGATATTTTTGAACTTATTTGAAAAAGCTCTTTGCCGCCTGCTTTTATTTTTTCACAGTATCTAAATTCTTCAACTTTTACTTTTTTCGCAACTATTGATAAATCATTTCGTAAAAGATCAACTACCATAGTATGTTCAGCTAACTCTTTTTCATCTTTAAGTATTATATTTTTAGCATCTTTAATATTTGCATCAATAGTACCTTTCATTGGATATGTAAAAATTTTATTTTCTTTAATTATACAAAAGCTTTCAGGAGAGAAACAAACAAACTGATTTTTGTAAAATAATTTATACTTACTATTTGCATTATCATATATATTTTTTAATTCTAATTTTGTATTAATTGTTGTGGGAGTTGTTAAGTTTATCAAATAGGTGTTTCCATTTTTAATTTCATTTTGTATTGTATTAAATTTAGTTAAATAGTTATCAAAACTTATTGGCTTTTTTTCTATAGATTTATTTTTATTAGATGATTTAATTTTAGTGTTTATTTTATATTGTATATTTTTTGGAATATCTTTTAAAGGAATTACCTCATAGTCTTGCAAATCATAACTAATCATAAAAAAAAAGGGCTCTTTTTTAGAGCCATAATTGTTAAGAATCTTTTGAAATTTCACTTTTGAATATTATTGATTTAGCATAAGTTTTTTCAAACAAGCCATTCTTACTGCTACACCATTTCTTACTTGTTCTAAAACTTTAGAGCGAGAATCTTCTAGCATCTCATCGCTTATATCTATATTTCTATTTACAGGACCTGGATGCATAAGAAGAATATCTCTATCACCTAACATTTTTTTAGTAATACAATATTTTTTACTATATTTTTTGGTGTTTTCTTCTAGTTCATTATCTGAGAGTGTAAAAGTATGTCTTTCATGTTGTACCCGTAAACTCATTATAATATCAAGCTTATCAATCACTTTATTGATATTTTTAACAGTTTTATATTGAGATACTACTCTAAACTCTTTAGGAGCTACGAGGATTGGTTTTAATCCAAATCTAGGTAATAGTTCTAGATTTGAAGAAGCAACACGTGAGTTGAAAATATCGCCTATTATAGCTATGTTTTTATCTTTAACATCATAATTGAAATGTTCCATAATAGTAAATAAGTCTAAAAGTGCTTGTGTAGGATGTGCATTTTTCCCATCACCTGCGTTTAGTATAGGACAGTTCACATGGCTTTTTAAACTGTTTGGCAAACCACACTCACTATGTCTTATAATGATAGCATCTGGTTTCATTGCATTAAGATTTGCAACTGTATCAACAACAGTTTCACCTTTTTTTGTCGAACTTGTTTGTACCTCAAGATTTACTACATCAGCACCAAGTCTTTTTGCTGCTATTTCAAAACTACTTCTTGTACGAGTTGAGTTTTCAAAAAACAAAGTAACAATAAGTTTTCCCTCTAAAAGTTTATTTGAGCTTAAGTCTAAAAAAAGTTTTGCATCGTTGAATAGTTTTAAAATTTCATCATTTGAGAAGTCAGCTGTTGTTATTAAATGTTTCATATAAAGTCCTAAATTTATTTTGGATTATATCATAAAGTATATTTAGATTTAAACTTTACATTGTTCTAATTTTTTCAAGCCATTCATTTAAAGTTTTTTCATAGCCTATTTTTTTAGTTTCATAAAATTTGAGATCTTTTACTAAATATTGTTGTTTTACAAATCCGCCAAAATCGTGAGGATACTTATAACCTATATGGCTATCTTGTAGATGTTTTGGTATGGGAAGTACCTCATTTGTATTTATGTAACTTAACGCACTATTTATAGCGTTATAAGAGCTATTAGATTTTGGAGAAGATGCTAGATAAACTACACATTGAGATAATATAATTCTAGATTCTGGATAACCTATTTTTGAAGTAGATAAATAGGTACTTGTAGCTAAGTTTAAAGCATTGGGATTTGCATTTCCTATATCTTCACTTGCAAGTATTATAAGTCTTCTTGAAATAAATTCTACACTTTCTCCACCATCAATTAAACGTGCCAAATAATATAATGCAGCATCAACATCACTACCTCTTATTGATTTAATCATAGCACTTATAATATCATAATGACTTTGAGAACTACTTACCCCATCTCCCATTGAAGTTTCTCTTAACTCTTTAAGAAGTTCAATTGTTATATCTTTATTTACTTTAGATGCAAAATCAAGTAAGTTTAATAAAGCTCTTCCGTCACCACTACTTGAAACTATAAGATATTCAAGAGCTTTTTCATTGATAGTGATATTAAGTTCTTTGATTGCTTTTTTGGTTAAATTTTCTAGTTCTTTATAGTTAAGTGGTTTAAATTCATATAAAAATCCACGAGAGCGAATTCCATTTGTTAAAGTAAAAAAAGGATTTTCAGTACTAGCACCTATGATAATTGCATCATAGTTTTCCATAATAGGTAGAAGTACTTCTTGTTGTGTTTTTGTAAGTCGATGTACTTCATCTATAAATATAAGAGGTTTTAACAAAGCATTTTCATATCTTTTAAATATTACGCGTAAATCATCTATTTTTAAACTTGTAGCATTCATATTATAAAAATCATAACCACTATTTTTAGCAATAATTTTAGCTAGTGAAGTTTTTCCAGTTCCTGGTTTTCCATAAAAAAAGAGATGTGGAATCTCTTTTTTTTCTATAAGTTTGTAAAGTGCTTTGTTTTTTCCAACAATGTGAGATTGACCTACAAACTCCTCTAAATTATTAGGACGCAATAAGTTTGCTAAATTAGTACTCATCTTCGTAAAAATCTTCGTTATTGTTTCGTCTATTTAGTTTTGTTTGTTCTTTCATAAAGTGTCTTAAGTTTTCATACTCATCACTTTCTAAGTATCTTACTTTTCCTGATGGGAGATTATTTAAGTTAATCCCACCAAAACTAACCCTTTTTAAATCAACAACTTTAGAACCAAAGTGTGCAAAAAATCTTCTAAGTTCTCTGTTTTTTCCTTCTGAAATCGCAACTTTTAATTTTGAAAACTTAGGTGTATTTGTTTGTATTTGGTATCCTAAAAAAGGTGAAAATTCCATACTGATAGTTTTTGTTTTATCCCAAGCACCTGCAGTTGCATCATCTAATGTAATACCATTATCCATTCCACTTATCATTGAAGCTGTTACTTCTCCTTCAATCTTAAGTTTATAAACTCTTTCCAAATTTGAGTTCATTAATGCTGTTGCAATGGTTGGATCATCTGTAAGTAAAAGCATACCTTCACTGGCAAAATCTAGTCGCCCTATTGGAATAAAGTGTTCAAATTTTTTTGGTATTGTGTCATAGATTATTTTACGACCTTGAGGATCTTTTTTAGATACTATTTCACCTTTTAACTTATTGTAAACAATTACTGTTGAAGCTCTTTTATAATCTACTTTTACAGTTCTTCCATTTACTTTTACAATTGTTTTATCATTTACTTTTGTTGATAAGTCACTGATAACTTTTCCATCAATTGATACTTTTCCTGCTTTTATAAGCTCATCAGCTTCTCTTCTACTAAATCTACTATTGTGTGAGATGAATTTATTGAGTCTCGTTTTGTGTTCATTATTGTCATTATTTACCATGATTATTTCCTTGATTTTAAATTTAATGATTGTTCCACATAGAACAATCATTAAATTTAAAAGGTATTGTTACCTTTTAAATTAGATTATTGTACAAAAATAGTTGGTACTATCATTGGATATTTTCTATATTTTCTTATACAATGTTTTCTTACTACTTTTCTTAGTTCTTCTTCAACAGCTCTTGTATTTTGTAAGATACCTTCTTTCATGTGTTCTAAGAAGTGTTCTAAAATATCTTCTATCTCTTTTGCAAAATGTTTCTCTTGTTTAGAATCAACCATTCCAAATGAACTTACTCTTGCAGGTCCTACAATTTTTCTGTCATTTTCATTGATTTGTGCTACTATCATAATAACACCTTCATTTGCCATTGTTTGTCTGTCAATAACAACATCGTCACCAATTTTTCTATTTCTTTGATTATCAATGTATGTTTTTCCAGTTTTAACTGTTTTTACTTTTTTGACAAATTTTGGAGATATTTCAACTTGCTCTCCATCACTTAATATGTGAGTATTTCTTTCTAATACTCCACATTCAATACCTGTTTGTATATGTCTTACTACATGGTTATATTCACCATGTACAGGTAAGAAAAATTTTGGCTTACAAAGTCTTAACATAAGTTTTTGTTCTTCCTGTGCAGCATGGCCAGATACATGTATATCAGTATAGTTTTGATATGCNACNTGTGCACCAGCTTTTTGTATTTGGTTAATGATTTCAGATACACTTGCTTCATTTCCAGGAATTGCTTTTGCTGATAATACTATAGTATCTTCTGGTTTTATTTTAATATGTCTATGTTCATGAATTGACATTCTAAACAAGGCACTCATTGGCTCACCTTGACTTCCAGTTGTTACTATTAAAACCTCTTTATCTAAATATTTATTTACTTCATGAGCATCAATAAATTTATCTTTTGGAAATTTTAAATACCCAAGACTAAGTGCTATCTCAATGTTTTTTTCCATACTTCTACCAATTACACAAACTTTTCTTCCATGATCAAGTCCACATTGTATTGCTTGTGCTACACGATGAAGATTTGAACTAAATGTAGACATAATAATTCTACCTTTTGCAGATGAAAAAATTCGCTCAAAAGTTGGTCCAACTGTTTTTTCAGTTTTTGTAAACCCTTGTGAGTGTGAGTTTGTACTATCACTTAAAAGTGCCATAACACCTTTTTCGCCATAATATGCAAGTCTATGTAAATCTGCAGGATACCCATCAACAGGAGTATGATCTATTTTAAAATCTCCAGTGTGTATTATTGTTCCAGCTTCTGTTGTAATTGCTAAAGATGAACTATCTATAATAGAGTGAGTCATATGCATCCATTCAACTTCAAATTCCCCTATTTTGATAGGTTTTCTTTTTTGAACTGCTCTGAAGTAACTTCTATGTTGTTTCATTTTATGTTCATCAAATTTAGAACCAATTGATTCTAAAGGTAAAGATGTACCATAAATTGGAACTTGAAGTTCTTTAAAAATATACGGCATAGCACCAATATGATCTTCATGAGAGTGAGTAATACAAATAGCAGTTATTTTACTTCTTATTTGTCTTACATATGTAAAATCTGGTATAAGAATATCAACTCCATGCATAGAATCATCAGGAAAACTCATCCCTACATCTATAATAATAGCACTTTTGTCAGTTTCTATTACCATCATATTTCCACCAATTTCACCTAATCCACCTAGTGGAGTTACTTTGATACTAGCTTCTGTTTTAAGATTGAGTTTATTATGTGGATTTAGTCTCTCTTTTTGAATTCTTTCATTTGTTTCAAATGCTTTTTTAAGATCATTTGTCCATCCATTTCCACTTACTGGTGGTTTTTTCTTTTGAGGTACAGTTTTACCTTTTTGATTTTGTTTTTCTGAAGGATTTTGTTTTTCCCCATCTTTTTGCTTAGTTATCTCTTTTTTTGCTTCGCTATTTGTTTCTTGTGGAGTATTATTAATAGCTGATTGTAATGTTTCAGTTGTTTGCGTAACTTTCGTTTCTTCCATTTTGTTTTACCTTTGTATAAATATGGCTATACAAAGATGCTTCAACTTCATGAGGTCTTGCAGATTCTTTTATATTAAGTTCATTAAAAATTGAGTTTATCATCTCTTTTCTATATGCAGANAANAGATTTTTACTTAATTTTTTTCTTGGTTGGGAAAAACACACTTTCAAAAATTTATTAAAATCAAAATCAAGTTCTTTATCCATATCTTTTTGAATATAGATAATGCTTGAATCTACCTTTGGTGGTGGATCAAAACTTTCAGGCGGAACAACTACTAGTGTTCGTACCTCTTTTGAGATTAATTGTGTTATTACACTTAGTGCAGAGTATTCTCTATCTCCGCACTTTGCTGTAAATTTATCCGCAACTTCTTTTTGTATCATAACGATAATATACTCACAATTTTTATCGTTAAATGAATTTAATATAATGTTTGTCGCTATATAATAAGGTAGGTTTGCTATTAAGTCATATCTACTATTATATAATGATGAGTTTTCATTCCACTTCTCTAAAACATCACCTAATATGATCTCTAGTTTATTGGACTCTAACTCATCTGAAAACTCGGTTTGCAATATAGAGTATAAGTCTCTATCAACCTCATAGGCTGTTACATCTTTGCACTTGACAAGTTTTTTTGTCAAATCACCTAATCCAGGCCCAATCTCCACAATATGATTATTGTTATGGGGCATCGATTGGATGATTTTTATCAATACTTGTTCATCTTTTAAAAAATTTTGTCCAAATTTTTTTTTTGCTTTAATGTTTTTCATAATATTAAGTTAAGTTTAGCAAATTTATACTTACAAAAAGGTAATAAGATTTTTAATTATACTTATTTGTAATTACTCCTCACTATTGTTATATCTATATATTTGCATTGATTTGGTATAATAAGAAGAAATAAGCAATAAGTAGGAAAAAGATGAGTTATTTTGCAAAAAGAATTATACCGTGTTTAGATGTTGATAATGGTAGAGTTGTAAAAGGTATAAATTTTGTAGGGTTAAGAGATGCAGGAGACCCTGTAGAGGTTGCAAAGAGATACAACCAAGAGGGTGCGGATGAGATAACATTTCTTGATATTGGTGCATCACATGAAGGTAGAGATACTATAGTTGATGTAGTTAAAAAAGTTGCTCAAGAAGTTTTTATCCCTTTGACTGTTGGTGGAGGTATTCGTAAACTTGAAGATATTTATAATCTTTTAAATGTAGGATGTGATAAAGTAAGCATCAACAGTAGTGCAGTAACAAATCCAGACTTTATCAATCAAGCCGCTAAAAGATTTGGTAGTCAATGTGTAGTTGTGGCAATTGATGTTAAAAGAGTACAAGATGGCAGTTATCATGTTTTTGTTAAAGGTGGCAGAGAAGATACTGGACTTGATGCATTGCAATGGGCAAAAGAGGTTTACTATAGAGGGGCAGGTGAAATATTATTAACCTCAATGGACGCAGATGGAACGAAAGCGGGGTTTGAAACAAATATCACTTCACAAATAAGTAAAGCAGTTGAGATACCTGTTATTGCTTCAGGAGGTGCAGGGACTATGGAGCATATTAAAGATGCTTTTTTGTGTGGAGCAGAAGCTGCATTAGCAGCATCTATTTTTCACTTTAAAGAGATAGATATTATGGATTTAAAAAGATACCTAACTGCAAATAATATTCCAGTAAGGTTATAAGAGTGATAGTATGTGCTGGGAATAATGAAACTTTTCCTTTTGCAACTCCAATAGGTGTAGGACTCATTGATAGTGCCATTAATTTAACAAGATTATGTTTGTTTGATAAACCAGAATATATCTTATTTATAGGGAGTGCTGGAAGTTATGGAAAGTATAATATCTTTGATATTGTTGAAAGTTCAAATGGGTCTAATATAGAGTTGTCATTTTTTCAAGATAATTCATATACACCTATAGATAATATAGTAAAATGTGAGGATAAAAAGCTACCTAGTCAAACTATAGTTAACTCTTCTAATTATATTTCTATAAATAGTGAAATATCAAAAGAATATTTACAATATGGAATTGGAATTGAGAATATGGAATTTTATTCTGTAGTTAAAATTGCCAAAGAATTTGATATAGATGTGAGAGGAATTTTTGTAGTGACAAATTATACAAATAAGGATGCACATAAAGACTTTATATCAAATCATAATCAAGCAATGAATAAATTAGTAAACTATTTAGAAGAGAAAAACATTATCATAAAAAATTAAATTGTTCCACATAGAACAAAATAGAAAGGAAAAATTATAAAAACAATATATGATTATTCATTAAAAGAGTTACAAGACACAATAAAACCTTCTTTTCGTGCTAAACAGATATATAATTGGTTATATAAAAATTATGCAACAACTTATGAAGAGATGAAAAACATTCCAAATAACCTTAAAGATGAACTCAAAGAAAACTATCCTATTGATATTGCAAAAATAGTTCGCATTGAGGAAAGTTCTGATGGAACTAAAAAATATCTTTTTGAATTTAGAGATGGTAAGACAGCAGAAGCGGTACTACTTTTAATGAAAGAAAAACAAAAAGACAAGGAAGGTAATATTACAAAAAGTGAGCAATATACTTTTTGTATCTCAAGTCAAGTTGGGTGTAAAGTAGGGTGTAGTTTTTGTCTTACTGCTAAAGGAGGGTTTGTACGAGATTTAACAGCAGGAGAGATTGCAACACAAATAGTATACTTAAAAAAAGAAAATAATATAGCACATAATAAAGCTGTGAATATTGTATATATGGGGATGGGAGAACCACTAGATAATTTTGATAATCTTATAGATGCAATTAAAATAATAGCTGATACAGATGGCTTATCTATAAGTACAAGAAGGCAAACAATCTCAACAAGTGGAATAAGTACAAAAATTGAAAAACTAGGAAGTTTAGAGTTAGGTGTACAATTAGCTATATCATTACATGCTGTTGATGATGAATTAAGAAGTGAACTTATACCTATGAATAAAGCTTATAATATAAACTCTATAATTGAAGCAGTAAAAAAATTTCCAGTAGATACAAGAAAAAAAGTGATGTTTGAATATCTTGTAATTAAAGATAAAAATGATGATATAAAATCAGCAGATAAATTAGTAAAACTTTTAAATGGTATAGATGCAAAAGTAAATTTGATATTTTTTAATCCGTTTGAGGGAACAAATTATGAGCGACCATCAAATAATAGTATGGCAAAGTTTAAAGATTATCTTTTAAGTAAAGGTTTAATGTGTACAATAAGAGAGTCAAAAGGGATTGATATTAGTGCTGCTTGTGGACAATTAAAAGAAAAAGTGAAAGACGAAATAACAGAATAAAGTGAAGTGGTAAAAGGATTAAATTTGAAAGGTTTAGTATGGGAATAGTTGATATAATAATGGTAGTATTCTTAGGAATAGTATTAGTTGGTGGAATAGCAGGATTTTTTATTTATAACAATAAAGAGGAATAATTCGTATGGAAGGCAAAAAACTTTATGAAAAAAAAGCTTTTGTTTATATAGTTCAAGTTATTACTGTACTTTTAATTGTTTTTTTACACTTAGATTTAGTTCTAAAACTAATGTTAGCAGTAGGCTATTTTATGCTTTTTAGACAAGAAAGATGGCATAAACATCTTCTTATAATGCTTGTGATGATAGGTATACTTTTTATCTCATCTCATATCATATCTATATATGAAGTAAAAATATGATATTATAAAAGAATTAATATAGAAATAGGGAATACAATGGATATAGAACAAATTGCAAAAGATGTATTTAGAATTGAGTCTAAAGAGATAGCAAACCTATCAACTCTTTTAACGGATGATTTTGAAAAAGCAATTAATGCTGTATTTAATACAGTAGGAAAATTTATAATATCAGGGATGGGGAAATCAGGTCTTATAGGAAAAAAGATAGCTGCTACACTTGCAAGTACAGGAACACCAAGTTTTTTCTTACACCCAGGTGAAGCATATCATGGGGATTTAGGGATGATTGAAAAAGATGATATAGTTTTACTTATATCAAACTCTGGAGAAACAGATGAAGTATTAAAACTTATTCCCTTTTTAAAAGTACAAGGAAATACAACTATCTCTATGAGTGGAAATCCAAGTTCAACATTAGCACAAAATACAAACTATCATTTAAACGTAGCAGTAGAGCATGAGGCATGTCCTTTACAGCTAGCACCTACTAGTTCTACTACTGCAACTTTAGTGATGGGAGATGCCATTGCTGTTGCTTTAATGAAGTTAAGAGATTTTAAAGATGAAAACTTTGCAAAATTTCATCCTGGTGGAAGTTTGGGAAGAAGATTATTAACAAAAATAGAAAATGTGATGAAAAAAGATAATTTACCAACTATTTCTGAAGATACAGATGTAAAAGAGATTATTCATAAAATTACAGATGGGAAATGTGGTTTAGTTGTAATCCTTAAAAATAATACAATAGAAGGTATTATAACAGATGGAGATATACGAAGATTAATGGAAGAGCAAGAAGAAAACTTTTTTAATCTAAAAGCTAAAGATATGATGAGCCACAATCCAAAACAAGTGCATAAAGAGGAAAAACTAGTAACTGCAAGTGAGATAATGAGTGATAATAAGATTAACTCATTACTTGTAATTGATGACAATAAAAAATTTGTCGGAATTGTACAAATGTATGATTTGGGATTATAGGAGAGTTACATGATTTTAATGATTGATAACTATGATAGCTTCACTTATAATATTGTTCAATATTGTTTAGAACTAGGAGCTGATTTAAAAGTTATAAGAAATGATGAGCTTACAATTGATCAAATACGAGAGTTAAATCCAGAGAAAATTATACTCTCCCCCGGTCCTGCTACTCCTGATGATGCAGGTATTACTTTAGAAGTGATTAAAGAATTTGGAGATACTATACCAATACTTGGTATCTGTCTTGGGCACCAAAGTATCGCACAATGTTACGGTGCTAAAGTTATTAGAGCACCTAAAATGATGCATGGAAAAACATCACAAATAGAGATAATTGAAGATGATATTATATTTAAAAATCTACCAAGAACAATCACTGAAACACGGTATCATTCATTAACAGTAGAGAAAGAAAATTTACCAGAAGATATTATTGTTACTTCAAAATCCTTAGATGATTATGAGATAATGTCTCTTAAAATTAAAGATAAAGATATTTATGGAGTTCAATTTCATCCAGAATCTGTGATGAGTGAATATGGACATGAGATGTTGGATAATTTTCTAAAAATTTAACGGATATTTATGACTTTAAATAGATACAATGGAACTTTTTTAGTACTGTTACTTTTTCATACAACAGTTTTATTGTATCTAACAAACGAATTTAGTATATCTTATAAAGAGGTTCAGGTTTATTTTAATGATAATCTATCTCTTTTGTCAATTATAACAAATCTATCTACAAGTTTATTTGGGCAAAATGATTTTGCACTGAGAACCCCTTTTCTTATCCTTTATATAGGAAGTGCAATACTTCTTTATATTACAACAAAAGATTATTTTAAAACAGAACTACAAAGAGTAATATCAAGTGCTATTTTTATGCTATTGCCAGGTATTAATAGTGCGGCACTTTTGGTAAATGAGTCAATTATTGTAGTGTTTTTTACTTTACTCTATCTATATATTTATAAGTTTCAAAAAAGACATTGTTATGGATTATTATTACTATTTTTATTTTTAGATAACTCATTTGCAATACTATTTTTAGGTTTATTCTTCTATTCTTTAGCAAAAAAAGATAACAAGTTATTAGTAGTAACTTTAGTACTTTTTGGTATCTCAATGTCTTATTTTGGATTTGATATAGGGGGAAAACCTAAAAGTTATTTATTAGATACTTTTGCTATATATGCAAGTATATTTTCTCCTATATTATTTTTATACTTTTTTTATTCAATATATAGAATTGGACTGAAACAAGAAAAAGATATTGTGTGGTATATCTCAGCAACAGCACTAGGGTTGTCCCTTATTTTTTCATTACGACAACATGTTAAAATAGAGGATTTCGCACCTTTTGTAGTTATTGCTATACCTTTAATGGTAAAATTATTTAACCATAGTTTAAATGTCCGTTTAAAAGAATTTAGAAAATGGCATTGTATTATGCTTCGTTTTGCTTTAAGTGTATTGGTGTTAAGTTTTCTTACTTTTGCATTGAACAAATATATATATGTTTTTTTAGAAAAACCAGATAAACATTTCACATACCAATACCATATTGTAAAAGAACTTTCGCAAGAATTAAAAAAATTAAATATTAATTCTGTGAATACAGATGATTTTAAATTGGCATTAAGATTACAATTTTATGGTATTACAAGTTCAAAGAAACATTATATTAGTACAAAATTATACAATAATCGCTATAAAGTAATAGATATAGTATATTATAATAGGATTGTAAAAAGGTATTATCTTTATTAAGAAGTATTTTTTAAAAATGTTACTAAAGTAAACACTTATTTATCGTTAAAAATAAAAAGTGTTACTTTTTGCAAACTTTTATCATCTCCTAGATAAAATTATAAAATAAAAATTCTTATAAGGGGAAAGTATGGCACAAAAAGCAATACGAGAATATGATGGAAAAGCATTGTTTTCTAAACAATGGGAAAACTATTTTAGTGGATTTCATTACGGTTTCAAGTCGGTACTAGTAACAAGTGGGGCAGAATTACTTGAAATATCTAAACAACATGGATTTGAGTGGTTAAAACAAGAACCATTAGTAGCAAAACCAGATATGTTATTTGGTAAAAGAGGGAAAAATGACCTTGTTTTATTCAAAACAAATAAACCAGGTGATGTAACTGTAGAGGAAGCTGCTAAGTGGATTGACGAAAAGATGGCACATTCTACAACATTACTTTCTGGACAACATGGAACATTAACTCATTTTGTAGTTGAACCATTTACACCACACACACAAGAACAAGAGTATTATATCTCCGCAACTACTGTTGGTGAAGATGATGTATTATATATGTCAGCTGAAGGTGGAATGGAAGTTGAAGAGGGTTGGGATGAAAAAGTTAATGAAGTAGCAATTCCTATTACTATGAGTGATGCAGATATGGAGCATGCTGTAAAAGCAAATATTCCAGCTGATATTCCTGCAAAAAATAGAGAAGCATTTGCCTCATTTGCAATTCAATTTTTTAAATTATATAGAGATATGAACTTTGCATATTTGGAGATAAATCCAATAGTTATGTTAGAAAATAATAATATGGCTATTTTAGATTTAGTTGCAAGACTTGATGATACAGCTGGATTTATGATGGCGGATACTTGGGGAGATATAGAATATCCAACAGCTTTTGGTATGGAAGATCAATCTCCTGAAGAAAAAGCAATAGCAGACGCAGATAGTAAATCAGGAGCATCATTAAAGCTTACAGTTCTTAACCCTATGGGAAGAATTTGGACAATGGTAGCTGGTGGTGGAGCTTCAGTTGTTTATGCAGATACAATAGCAGACTTCGCAGAAGCAAATGGTGGAAGTGTAAAAGATTTAGCAAACTATGGTGAGTATTCAGGTGGTCCAACAACAGGTGAGACTAAATTTTATGCAGATACAGTAATTGATCTTATGACAAGACATAAAGATCCAAAAGGTAGAGATAAAATCTTAATCATTGGTGGGGCAATTGCAAACTTTACAGATGTTGCAAAAACATTTACAGGAATTATTCAGTCATTTGAAGAAAATGCAGAAAAAATGAAAGCACATAATACAAAAGTATATGTAAGACGTGGTGGACCAAACTATGAAAAAGGTCTTAAAGATATCGAAGAAGCAGCAAAAAGATTAGGCTTGTACATAGAAGTATATGGACCTGAAACACATGTTACAGATATTGTTAGAATGGCATTAGAGAAGTAGGGAGTTACAATGGCACAATTATATACTAAAGATACACAAGCAATTTTTTGGAACAACAATAAATCAGCAATTCAAAGAATGTTGGATTATGATTATACAATTAAAAGAGAAACACCATCAGTAGCAGCAATCGTAGCTCCAACTAGTTCAGGAAAATTTGATAAATTTTTCTACGGTCCTGATGAGATTATGATTCCATTATATAAAAATACTACTGATGCAAAAGAAGCACAACCACAAGCAGATGTTTTATTAAACTTTGCATCATTTAGAACAGCTTATGATGTTACAATGGAAGCATTAGAAATAGGTGGGTTTAGTTCTATTATGGTTACAGCAGAAGGTATACCAGAAAGACTTGCAAGAAAAATGAATCAAGCAGGACGAGATAAAGATGTAATTGTTATTGGACCTGCTACTGTTGGTGCAATTGCACCAGGTGCATTCAAAATTGCAAATATTGGTGGAACAATTGAAAATATTGTTAATTCTAAACTTCATAGATGTGGATCATGTGGACTTGTTACAAGATCAGGTGGATTGTTTAATGAGTTGTCAAATATTATCTCGATAAATGCAGATGGTATTGCAGAGGGTGTAGCTATTGGTGGAGATAGATTTGTTGGGTCTGTTTTTATTGACAATATGTTAAGAATGGAAGAAAATCCAGATGTAAAATATATGGTACTTTTAGGTGAAGTTGGTGGAACTGAAGAGTACAAAATTATTGAAGCTATAAAAGCTGGACAAATTAAAAAACCAGTTATTGCTTGGTGTATAGGTACAATTGCAAAACACTTCTCAACAGGTGTTCAATTTGGTCATGCAGGAGCAAGTGCAAATGCAGAAGCTGAAACAGCAGCAGCAAAAAATATAGCTATGGCAGAAGCTGGTATATTTGTACCTGATTCATTTAATGATTTACCTGATACTATTGCTGAAGTATATTCAAAACTAAAAGCACAAGGTACAATTGGTGAAATCGCAGAACCAGAAATGAATATATGTCCAAAGGTACGAAAAGCGAAAGAGTTTATTTGTACAATTAGTGATGATAGAGGAGAAGAAGCTCATTATTGTGGGTATCCAATATCTTCAGTTGCAACACCTGACACAGGATTTACTGTTGGTGATGTTATGTCTATTTTATGGTTCAAAAAAAGATACCCAAGATGGGCTATTGACTTTTTAGAAACAGTACTTAAAACAGTTGCAGATCATGGTCCAGCAGTTTCAGGTGCACACAATGCAAAAGTAACAGCACGAGCAGGAAAAGATGTAATATCTTCACTTATTGCTGGTTTACTTACAATTGGTCCAAGATTTGGTGGTGCAATTGATGGGGCTGCAAAATACTTTAAACATGCAGGTGATAAAGACATGACTCCCGCTGAATTTTTAGGATATATGAAAAATCAAGGTGTTCCAATTCCTGGTATTGGTCATAGAATCAAGTCTCTTAAAAATCCAGATTTAAGAGTAGAAGGTCTTAAAAAATTTGCACAAGAAAATTTCCCAAGTACACCTTTACTTGATTATGCTTTAACAGTTGAGCAATTAACAACATCAAAAAAAGAGAATTTAATTCTTAATGTTGATGGTACAATTGGTATTTTAATGGTTGATATGTGGAGAGCATTAGGGTATGAAGATGACGAAATTGAAGTATTTATTGAAGCAGGTGCATTAAATGCTTTCTTTATATTAGGAAGAAGTATAGGGTTTATTGGTCATATACTTGATGAAAAACGTCTTGCAATGCCAATGTATAGACATCCTATGACAGACATTCTTTATGATGTAAAGAAAGCTCCAGAGCTTTAATCATTTGTTAATAGTAACAAAAAAGCCATCTCAAATTGAGGTGGCTTTTTTTATATGAAAAAAGCTTTTTCAACTTTAGAGATAATAATTGTTGTAGTATTAATTGCAGTAATAATAACTGTAATACTCCCTCAAATAAATATACCTAAACTACATCTTGCTACAAATAAAATGATACTTTATCTGAATTATACAAGATATATTGCTATGGTAGATAATAAATACAAGGTAGATGATACAGAATGGGAAAAGAAAAGATGGACATTAAAATTTCAACACTGCTCAAATGAAAAAGATGGATTGTATTTTGTAGTATATAGTGATACAAGTGGTGGCACAGCACATTTTAAGAAAAATGAAACATTAAAAGACCCACTTAATAATAAGTATCTCTACAGTGGTTATGATTGTATTGCAAGTTCAAATGAAAGCAGTGAAGTACTTCTTACGAAACAATATGGGATAAAAGAAGTAAAAATAAGTTGTAATACAACTTCTACAATAGGACAAATTAGTTTTGGTTATGATGGGAAAATATATTCACAATTAGGGACAAATATTAAAATAATAACTCAACCTTGTACCATTACATTGAAAGATAATAAAGATAATTTAAGCACAATAAATATAGAGCCAAATACAGGTTATATACATAAGCAATAATTTGATATAATCCTTATAAAATACTAAGAATAAGGTCAATCAAATATGCAATTTGAACAATATCCTTTTGAAAAACTAACACAACTGCTTGATGGTTTAAAAGGTAATGAAAAATATACACCGAGTAGTTTAACGATAGGGGAACCTCAATTCACTACGCCTCAATTTATTTTAGATGAGATAGCCTCAAGTGCTAGCTTACTAAATAAATATCCTAAAAGTGCAGGAGAAGGTTATCTTAAAGATGCCATGATAAACTTTATATCAAAACGATTTAATGTAAAGTTATCCAATGATCAAATAATACCAACTTTTGGGACAAGAGAAGTTTTATTTAACTTTCCACAATTTGCTTTATTTGATAAAAAAAATCCAACGATTGCCTTTCCTAACCCTTTTTATCAAATATATGAGGGTGCTGCGATTGCTAGTAATGCAAATGTGATACATATGGATATGACAAAAGAGAATAACTTTTTGGTAGATTTAAGTGAACAAGAATTGGAACAGTGTGATTTAGTTATTTTAAACTATCCAAATAACCCAACAAGTGCAACAACAACAAATGAAGAGTTAGTAAAGTGGGTAAATAGAGCTTTAAAATATGATTTTATTCTTATAAACGATGAGTGTTATAGTGAATTATATTTTGATGAAGATAAGAAACCAATCTCTTTACTTGAAGCTTCTGAAAAAGCAGGTAACAATAGCTTTAAAAACTGTTTAGTATTAAACTCGATTTCTAAAAGAAGTAGTGCACCAGGACTACGAAGTGGTTTTATAGCAGGAGATAAAGAGATATTAAAAGAGTATTTAAAATATAGAACTTATGTAGGCTGTGCATTACCATTACCTTTGCAAAAAACAGCTGCAATTGCTTGGAATGATGAAGAGCATGTACAAGAATTTAGAAAAATTTATAAAGAGAATTTTAAAATTGCTAGTGAAATTTTAGGAGTAGTTGCACCAGAAGCTACATTTTATATCTGGCTTGAGGTTGAGGATGAGTTGAAATTTACAAGAGAATTGTATGAATCTAAAAATATCAAAGTTTTACCAGGGAGTTTTCTTGGTAGAAATGGTATTGGAAAGAATTATGTACGAATTGCACTAGTTGAAACACCAGAAAAAACAAAAGAGGTTATGAATAGATTAAAAGAGTTCATAACTTTATATAAAGCATAATAAAGAGGATAGAGATATATGAATCAAGAAGAGTTGCAAGAAGCCAGAACAAATCCAGAGTTTTTAAACTATTTAAAAGAAAAAGAAGAGGAAGTAATAGCGTCAAAAAGTATCTCAGGACTTTATGAAGTTCTTGATACACTTCTTGTTTTAGATCTTGATGAGGAGAGAATACATAAGGTATATCAAGAGATATTAAAAGTAGCATTTGACTCAATTGAAGAAAGATTAAAAGACTCAAAAAAATTGAGTTTAGACAATGATGATATATATTTTATTAGAAGTTTTTATGAACATGCAGTTGAAAAATGGAGTGTATTAAATTTTGATGGGGCAAGAGAGTTGTTTTTTATTTTATGGCAAATAGTAGAAGATGAAAAATTATCAAAAGCGATGCAAGTACATCTTATTGCAGCTGCTAATAACAAAGATATGGATGCTTTTTATGAAGAAGATGTGCATCATTTAGATGAGGTAGAGAATGAAAAGTATGGCTATTTTATTCATGAGTTTAATTTTGATGTAAATGAGTATTTATCTAAAAATTCTAAAGTTTTAGAAGAACAATACAGTCAGTTAAAGCATTTATTAAACTAATGAGAGTACATTTTATAGGAATAGGTGGGATAGGACTATCTGCACTTGCGCGATTTTTACAATATAGAGGCTATAAAGTAAGTGGTTCAGATATAAAATCAACACCAATCACACAAGAGTTAGAAAAAGAGGGGATTAAAGTAAATATCCCTCAAACAGCTGATGCTATAGACGCTCAAGATTTAGTTATCTACAGTGCGGCTGTACAAAATGATAATGTGGAGATACAAGAGGCAAAACAACAAGAGCTTCTTTTACTTCCCCGAAAAGATGCATTAAGTATTATCATGCAAAAAACTACAAATTATTGTGTGTGCGCAGCGCATGGGAAAAGTACAACTACTGCAATTTTAAGTTCAATTCTCCAAAGTTCAGCAATAATAGGGGCTATTAGTAAAGAGTTTGATTCAAACTTTAGATATATTGATGAAATTTTAGCTTTTGAAGCTGATGAGAGTGATGAAAGCTTTATTCTATCCCATCCGTATTGTTCAATAGTTATTAACACAGAACCTGAACATATGGAGTATTATAATTATGATGAAAAAAGATTTTATGCCGCTTATGAAAAATTTATAGATATAGCAAAACTAAGAGTTATTAATGCGGAAGATCCTTTTTTACAAAACTATAAAGGNTANGCAATCAAATTGTATCCATCAAAAGATATAAACCATATAGAGTTTATTTTAAAAGATGATGAACCTTATACNAAGTTTTCTTTAAAAGATTATGGCTTTTTTGAAGTATGGGGATTTGGTGTTCATATAGCTGTTGATGCAGCGTGTGCTATTTTAGCAGCAGCAGCTTCCATGAGTATTGAGGAGATTAGAACAAATTTAGCAAAATATCAAGGGATTAAAAAGCGTTTTGATATTATTCAAAAAGAGGATAACTTTGTATTAATTGATGATTATGCACATCATCCAACAGAGATTGTAGCAACACTAGAGTCTGTAAAAGTGTATAAAACACAAAAAGGTTTAGAATATACTACAGTAATATGGCAACCGCATAAATATAGTAGAACTTTAGATAATCTAGAATATTTTAAAACTTGTTTTAAGGGGTGTGATAAGCTCATTATACTACCAGTATGGTCTGTTGCTGAAGAGATAAAAGAGATTGATTTTATGAAAGAGTTTGCTTCATATAATACACTATTAGCAGATAAAGTAAGTGTAAGTAAAGCTAATATTAAATTAATTAAAGATGATAAAGTTTTTCATACAATTGATAGCGGAATGGTTATAGGTGTAGGTGCTGGTGATATAACTTATCAACTACGTGGGAAATAGGGAGAAATATGAAATACGATAATTATTATGTGATAGATACAAATATAATTCTACAAGATGCTGCAAATCTTTTTAAACTATCAGATAATAGTACAAATCTTATTATTATCCCTGAAACTGTTTTAGATGAGATAGATACAAAAAAAAGTGGTTTTGAGGAGATCAATTTTCAAGCAAGAGAGTTTGCAAGAGTATTAGAAACAGGAATCATAAAAGACAAAAAACATATTGATAACTATACTTTAATAACACTTTTTATTGAAGGTATCTTAAATGCACATATTCAAATTATCTCAAAAGAAGATTATGATGCAAATAGTAAAAATATACAGCTCAATATTTATAATGATAGAAAAATTTTAGAGATTGCTTCTTTTGCAAAAAAAGAATATAAAAAAACTAAGTTTTTATCACTAGATATTATGGCAAGAACAAGAGCTATTTCATTGGATATTGATGTGGATTCTTTACGTGGAGATAATGATGAGTTCACTTATAAATTTGTAAAAACAATAGATATACCATTTGACAAACTAGAGGTATTACCAGAGAGTGAGATAACTAACTTTGATACAAACTACAGTTCGTATAATTATTCGTATTGTTTTAAGGTTATTGATTCTGATCAAATGATACTAGCTAATATAATCAATGGTAAAGTGTCAATTTTAGATGAATCAGAAATAAGAGATCAAATTATTACACCATTAAATAAAGAACAATTATTTTTTAGTAATGCGATTTTAAATACATACTATAATGTGATAATTGTAGATGCAAAAGCAGGTTCAGGAAAAGACACTTTTAGCCTTAAGTGGCGCTATTAAAAAAGTGAGAAAAAAGCAATACCAAAAGATAATTTATGTACGAAATTCTATAGAGTCATTAGATAAAGGTGAGGATGTAGGATACCTACCTGGTTATGAAGAAAAATTTGCAATTTACAATCACCCTTTAGTGGACAGTTTAAACTATATGGTACGAAGTGAACATAAGAAAAAATCCCAAAATAAACAAAAACAATTTGATGAATTAGATGAACAAGAAGTTGTTTTAAGAGTACAAAATATGATGGATAATTATAGTATCCAAACAATGTGGGTAGGGGAGATGAGAGGACGAACACTTTCAAATGCGTTTATCATTATAGATGAAGCACAAAATATGTCAAATAAAACTATGCAGATGGTTTTAAGTAGGATTGACAGTAGTTGTAAAGTTGTAATTTTAGGGAGTAATAATCAAATAGATAACTTCTATGTAAATAAATATACAAACTCTTTAACTACACTTTTAAAATCAACAAAAAATAAAACAGATTTAGTTCATAGTTTTGCAATAAATCTGGAAAAAGTTCTTAGAGGTCCTATTACTCAGTGGGCGGAAGATATTTTTACAAAGAAGTAGGATTTCCTACTCGCTTTTTTTACTAAGATAGATAAATAGTCCTAATGCAATAATCAAAAAAGAAACGCCACCTATGAGATACACAGCATTAACCATTTGTGAATAATCATCAAGTGCAATTTTAAATACAACCATTAAAGACTCAATTAATAAAGCAATTATAATAGTAATTGAAAATTTTGTTAAGACTTTATATTCAGCTTTACTATTTTTTGAATAACTTTTGAAAAACACCTCTTGTTCTAATACTGTTTTTGCAAGGTCAAATATGGCAAGCCCTAAGGTCACAGCAACAATTGGTTTAAAAATTGCTTCAACTGAAAAATGTGCTTTAATAATAACTGCATTAATAAATTCAAAAAATGAATACCCAAGGGTAAAAAGTGCTAATAAAATCATAATCATTGAGATAAGAAAATAAAACCCTTTATTAACCATATTAAACTGTTCATGTATCTCAACCAAACCCAATCTTTGTAATAAAGAGGTCATCTTAAAATCTAAAAAGTAAATTTTGTCTTGTTCAAGTTTTGCAACAGTCACACATGTCATACCCGATGCACTACTAATATAAGGAGATGATACCGAAATACCATTTTCATTGAAATGTATTTTATTCATAAGGTATTTTCTATTGACACCATTTTGGGAGTCACTGAGTTTGTCTTTATAGATATTTGGTGAACATTGAGTAAGTGTATCTTTTTCACAGATATATAGTAACTCTAACGATGGAAAAGTATTAAATAATTTGTTATATTTATTATGTTCTTGTAATTGAAGATGTCCTAAATTTCTTACTGTTTCAATTAAAAAGTTTTCAATATCTACTGTGTTTTTAGTGTATGTTTCTATAAATTCTTGCAAAGTAACTCCTATTAATAATCTAATAACCCTATTTTACTCCAATTTGAAAATATAATTTTTATAATATTGTATAGTTAATATGCAAGTAGAGTAAAAATGTTTAAAAGTAAAATTTAGATAAAATACGAAAAAGAGATAAGAGGATTAGTTAATGGTAGAAAGATATGCAAGAGAAGAGATGACTCAACATTGGACACAACATGCAAGGTACACAGCATGGCTTGAAGTTGAAAAAGCAGCAGTAAAAGCTTGGAATAAACTTGGACTAATTCCAGATGAAGATTGTAAAAAGATTGTAAAAAATGCTACTTTTTCTGTAGAACGAATTGAAGAGATTGAAGCAGTAACAAAACATGATTTAATCGCTTTTAATACAAGCGTATCAGAGTCTTTAGGTGATGAATCAAGATGGTTTCACTACGGTATGACCTCTTCAGATGCAGTTGATACAGGTGTTGCTCTTCAGATGAGAGATTCTCTTAAACTTGTTATCAAAGATGTTAAGATGCTTATGAAATCTATCAAAAAACGTGCACATGAGCATAAAATGACACTTATGGTAGGAAGAAGCCATGGTATTCACGGAGAGCCTATCACTTTTGGTCTTACTTTAGCTGTTTGGTATGATGAGATGAAAAGACACCTTAAAAACTTAAAAGAGACACAAAAAGTTATTAGTGTTGGTCAAATAAGCGGAGCGATGGGAAATTTTGCACATGCACCACTGAAATTAGAAGAATATGCTATGAATGAGTTAGGGCTGAAACCAGAACCATGTTCAAATCAAGTAGTTCATAGAGATAGATATGCTAGGTTAGCAACTGCACTAGCGTGTATGGCTTCATCTATAGAAAAATTTGCAGTGCAGGTACGACATCTACAAAGAACAGAAGTGTATGAGTGTGAAGAGTTTTTTGCAAAAGGGCAAAAAGGAAGCTCAGCAATGCCACACAAAAGAAATCCAATTTTAACTGAAAATATCACTGGATTAGCAAGAACGATAAGATCATTTGCAACTCCAGCTATGGAAAATGTTGCATTATGGCACGAAAGAGATATTTCTCACTCTTCAAATGAAAGATTTTGGTTACCAGATGCATTTATAACTACAGACTTTATGCTTCATAGAATGAACAATGTTATAGCAAACTTAACAGTAATGCCTGAAAATATGATGAAAAACTTAAACCTTACAGGTGGTTTAGTATTCTCTCAAAGAGTATTGTTAGAACTACCACTTCAAGGTGTAAGTAGAGAAGATGCTTATAAAATAGTACAAAGAAATGCGATGAAAGTATGGGAAGAGATTCAACAAGGAAAAGCAACAACAAATAAAAAAGGTGAGTCTTTGTATCTTGGTCATCTACTTGCAGATGAAGAGCTACGAAAATCTTTAAGTGAAGAGCAAATAAGAGAGTGTTTTAATTTTGATTACTATACAAAAAATGTAGATGATATTTTTAAAAGAGTATTTAAAAAGTGAATCTAAATACCCACCTAAAACTAGATAACACAATCAATGGAAAAATCATAGAGCTTGAAAGTGGTTATGCAAAAGTAGAGCAAATCACAAAAGATTTTATGGTAGCTGATGAGGTTGGTCTTGTTCATGGTGGATTTACTTTTTGTGCAGCGGATTTTTGTGCTATGGCTGTTGTAAATGACCCAAATGTAGTTTTAGCAAAAAGTGAAACAAAATTTTTAGCACCTGTTAAGTTAGGAGATGTTGTTTTATTTGAGGGTAAACTTATAGAAAAAGATGGCAAAAAATCAACTATAGAAGTTGTAGCATCCGTAAATGAAAATCCAGTATTTAAAGGGACTTTCTATGCAGTTACTTTAGATAAACATATTTTAGGATAGTTAAAAAGCTATTCTACAATATGTCCTACAAATTTGGACATGTTATCCAGTATCTGTCCACCTTTTCTAAATCCTAATCCACACGCTTCATAAGAGTAAAATACTCCTGCTTGGTAGTAGTTGCCATTTTCATCTTGAGGAAACTCTACATACTCTTGATAGATAGGTTTAAAATTGTCATAATTACCTTCTGTTTTAATTTCAAGAGAATTATCTGAATTTACAATAGCTATATTTGCACCTTCTCTTCCAAAACACATCTTTTCTACTTGTTTTTTGTTTTTAAGTGGCTCAAATGATGTTTCAAGTAAAAGTGGATGGTTTGGAAATAAATCCCAAAGTACTTTCATCATCCCTTTACTTTGAAATAGTAGTGTGTAGGCAGGGTTTAAAATTATAGTTTTTTTATTAGAAATAAGTTCTGTTAAAATGACAGCTAATTCCCCCTCTTGTATCCCTATATCTTCCCAAGGAACAAGCTTAAACCAAAACTCATAGAGTTCATTATTTAAAGAGATTCCATCATCACTAAATTCAACATCTTCTACATACGAAAATTCAGTTTTAAATCCAATTTCACTGGCAATATGTTGCAAAAGTTTTGTAGTATGTTCCTCTTCAGAACTTCCTGCAATACTTGAAAAAAGTATTTTCCAATTAAGTTTTTCATAATGTTTTTGAAAATCTTCAATACCACTATTAAGGGTGATAAGTCTTTTAAAATTGTCCCCTATTGCTTCATATATAGAGTTAAATTGTTTTGTTTCATCATAGTTATTAAACTTTAGCATCGCCCATTGAATAATAGCTGTTTCAAAAAGAGCTGTTGGTGTATCTGCATTAAATTCGATAAGTTTAATTGGTTTATCATCAATACCACCAGCTAAATCAAATCTACCATAAAGGTGCCAATGAACATCATTCTCCCAAGATTCTTTGATAATTTCTACAAGATTAAAAGGGATATTAAGATCATGGAATAGGTTATTATCTATTACATGTTGCGCTGCTGTACAGTACATATCATAAAGTTCATTTGTCGCATCATAAAAAGATTCAGCTTCTAGTTCTGTAAGTGTGATAAATTCATCACTGATATAAGAAGTGTTGTCTATATCTGTATGCCAATTAAATCCTATAGATTCTAAGTATTTGTTATTGAGTTTATTTAATTTTTGTAGTTTCATAGTATTACCTTATATCCTGTTGCTTAAATTTAAAATTAACAAAAGGAGACTTTTCTTACCCTCCAAAGAAACTTTTAGAACTACTTGTTCTACTACTTCCACCAAAAAAACCACTTTTTTTACTACTGGATGTTTTTGATGTACTACTACTTTTTGCTTTGTTAAAACTATTAACACTTTTAGAGTAAGTAGAAGGTGATTTGTAGTTTGTTCTTCTTTGACTTTGGTAGTTTTGATTGTTGAAAAGCTTATTTCCTATATAACTCCCAATAATTGCGCCTGCTGCACTTGCTAATAAGGTTTCTCCCAAACTCATACCACCCATTCCTGTAGGGTTTGTAAGATTTGAAGTACCATTATCAATTTTTGCAGATTCTTGTGCGACAAGTGTATCTATCTCTTGTTTTGAAAGAATTCTCTCTTTCCCATTTTCTCTTAAAACAATAGTTGTACTAGTACTTGGAAATTCATCAACAATTTTGTAATCTCCATTATCAGTTTTTTCAACTATTACAAAAGCACCTTGTTTTTGACTAGCTGCATTTATTGTACCATTTTGAGAATTTTGACCATTTGAGTTTTTGTCTTCACACCCTGTGAAACTTGTAATGAGAATAGCTCCCATNCCACCAACTATAGCATAATCNGANACTTTTTTTAAAAAATATTTTTTTTCCATATTACTACTTTGCTAAAAATGAAATAACTTTTTCTATAGGTCTTCCTATAACNGCATCGTTTNCTTTTATAACAATAGGTCTTTCGATAATTTTTGGAAATTTAATCATCGCTTTTATGAGTTCCTCATCTGTTTTATTTTCGTCANCTAGATTTAGCTCTTTATATTCAGNCTCTTTTGGTCTCATCATCTCNCTTACGTTTGTTATATTTAATTTTTTGATCAAATCTTTAATAATCTCTTCGGTAAGAGGTTCTTTTAAGTATTCAAATATCTCATATTCACACATCTTTTCATCAAGTAAGTTTTTTGAGTCTCTACTCTTCCCACATCTTGAGTTATGCCATATTTTTATCACTTTTACTCCTTTCCAAAGTTTGCATTAATTGCATTTTTTATTCTTTTGATTGTTTCTCCAACTCCTAATATAGCTATAATATCGTAAACAGATGGTGCATTTGTTCCACCTGTTAGTGATATTCTTATAGGTTGAAAAAGTTGTGGAAATTTTAATTCATTAGTTTGAATAAATGGTTTTGTGATAGCCTCTATATCAACAGGTGTATGAAGTTCTTTATTCTCTTCAAGCACTTTACAATAGGCTTCTAACATAAATACTGTATCTTCTTTAATAAACTTCTTTACCCCTTTATTCTCATAACTTGTTGGTGTAGTTAGTATATTTTCAATAGCATTTTTTAGTTCAAGAAGAGTGTTAGCTCGCTCTTTACAAAGATCAAGTATCATCTCTTTTTTATCATGTCCGTGAATTTCACAACTATGAAATTTTAAATCAGTTACTAATCTTTCATTTGAAACATTTTTTATATAGTGAGCATTAAGCCACAAAAGTTTCTCTTCATTGTATGCAGATGCTGATTTATTTATATGATGTGGGTCAAAAAGTTCAAGCATCTCTTCTATACTAAATATCTCTTGATCCCCATTTGACCAACCAAGTCGTACAAGAAAATTTAAGAGTGCTTCAGGAAGAAATCCTAATCTTTTATATTCCATAACATCCATTGCCCCATCTCTTTTAGAAAGCTTTTTCCCTGATGGATTGTTTATCATAGGGATAAAAAAAAAAAAAAAAAAAAAAAAAAAAAAAAAAAAAAAAAAAAAAAAAAAAAAAAAAATGAAAAAATTTTGGGACTTTAAATCCCAAAGCATTATAAATAACAATTTGTTTTGGAGTATTTGAAAGATGATCATCACCTCTTAATACATCTGTCATTCCCATTAAGGCATCATCAATCGCTACAACAAAATTATAAGTAGGTGCACCATTG
>JGI24023J19991_10000618_pt1 | contig 27657 bp, 26 predicted proteins | sample Cruoilmetagenom1_FD_19991 | JGI IMG/M metagenome (IMG submission 19991) | reverse complement strand
ATCATCATCCAAACGCCAACGGGTGGCGGTTTCGGGCGGCCCAACGGCAAGGGGCGCGGTTAGACCGCGCCCCAAGGGCATTGCGTGCGAGATTGGCTGAAGAATTCGAACGGGCGCGGTTTCAGCCGGTGGCCGGAACGGTGCTTGCACCTGGATCGGGATCCTTGTCGCGGTCAGCCATGAACTGATCGAACTCAGCCTTGTCCTTGGCCGCGCGCAGGCGCTCCAGAAAGGCGCGGAATTCCTCCGCTTCCTGTTCAAGACGGCGCAGCGTGTCGGTGCGATAGTCGTCGAACGCTTTGTTTCCGGTTGAGCGCATCGAGCGTGCGGTGTTGTGCCAGCCCATCATCTTCTCGCGCTTCCAGCCATTCCGTTTTCCACATCCCATGCGTCCGCTCCAAATCAAGTAAAACAAGATCCCCAGCCCCAACGGCCAAAAAACGATGAAACTGACAATCATCAATGTGATCCATGCCGGTTTCCCGTAATCGTCCAGGGTTTCAATTACATCCATTGTCCGACCTCTCTATATTAATGTTATTTACATTAACATAAAGGATGCGCCAAGCCCGTTGTCAATATTGGCTGGAGAATAATTCGCAGCCGACGCGCGTCCGGCGTGGCTACGGGGCGGCGCCAGCACGGCTACCAATGGCAATTACTTGGTTGGGGCGCCGCTCTGGGGCAACAGTCCGAGACCTATCAGATAGATCAGGCTGCCCGTCTCAAGCACCTCCTCGGCGCTCAAGGGGACCTTACCGCTTGTCGGTTTGCCTTTGGCGAACAGCGTGGCTATGCCGTGGGTCAGCGCCCAGACATGCATGCTCATGAGCGCCCGCGGCGGACGCATCTCTTCGGGCAAATTTTGACACAGTCGCTCGCAAGCCCGCTCCAAAATATCGAAGGCGCGATCTGAGGCGGCCGCCAGCTCGGGGTGGAGCGCGGCAGGCAACTCGGTCTCGAACATCGCCGCATAGCTTGCTGGCTCTTCGCGGGCAAATTGCAGGTAGGCCCGCCCCATCGCCTCGAACGCCGCAATGGCGGAGGGCTCACCATCGGCCCAGGCTTCTTCCAGCCGGTCGGCAAATCGATCGAAGCCAGTGCGTGCGACGGCGGCGAGCAACGCCTCGCGGTCCTTGAAATGGCGGTAGGGTGCAGCCACCGAGACGCCCGCCAAGCGGGCCGCCTCCGTCAGGGTGAAGCCTTCGGGCCCGCGTTTCTCGATCAGTTGCCGCGCCGCCTCGATCAGCACTTCACGCAAATTGCCGTGGTGGTAGCCGCGTCGGCGGCGCCATTGCCGAGGTCTTGAAGGACTCATGTGAAAGGTTCTTACTTGAAAGAGCTGAGCTGAGCCAGTCCACACTGGTCGCGCGCTGACGAAATGCGGCACCCTGGGGGGCTAATCATCTCAAAAAAGCCCAGTTGAAGCGCTTAAGCTACGCTAAGACGCGGGGGATATGCGTTGAAGCTGCTCACCTATCTTGGTCCCGGCCAAGAACCGCAAATCGGTGTATTGATCGACGACGGCGCTTCTGTTGCGGCGCTGCAGGCTGGCGCTGTCGCCATGGAGGGGTCTCCACGCCCTTATTTCCGCGACATGTTAAGCTTCCTGCGCGAAGGCGCCGCGGCAAAGTACAAGGCCCATGTGCTCGCCGACTATATCTCCAGCAAGCGGCCACCCGGCACGGTGCTCGGCGTCGGCGATATTCAAGTGCTCGCACCCGTGCCATGCCCGGAATCAATACGCGACTGCATGGCTTTCGAAGACCACGTCATCAACGCGACCCGCATTGTCGGATTCGGCAAATTGGCGCTGCTTGACGAAGCTCTCGAGCGCTGGCTCGGGCGCAATCGCACGCTCGCCTATGCGCTGAACCGCGCCTGGTACAAACGTCCGCTGTATTACAAAAGCAACCGGTTCTCGGTCGTGGGGCCCGACGCACCGGTCCAAATGCCCTCCTATACGGAGTCCTTCGACTACGAACTCGAATGGGGCGTCGTCATCGGCCAGGGCGGACGCAACATCCGCGAGGGCGATGCCCGCGACCACATTGCGGGCTACACCATCTTCAACGACTTCTCGGCCCGGGACATCCAGTTCCAGGAGATGGCCGGCCGGCTTGGCCCCGCCAAGGGGAAGGACTTCGATACGGGCAACGCCATGGGTCCCTGGATGGTGACGCCCGACGAGCTCTCCAACCCCTACCGTCTCACCATGATGGCGCGGGTCAATGGCGAGGAATGGTCGCGTGGTTCGACAGCCGACATGCATTGGAGTTTCGAGCAGATCATCTCCCACATCTCACGCTCGGAGACACTCTATCCCGGCGAGTTCATTGGGTCGGGCACTTGTTCGGGCAAACAAGGGCGCGGTTGCGGCCTGGAGCTTGGCCGCAGACTCCAGCCCGGCGACGTGGTCGAACTGGAGGTCGAGGGCATCGGCACGCTCACCAACAAGGTGACCGCGGCCACGACCGAAGCACCCAAGTTGCCGCGCCTTGAGCGGACACAACGGGCATGACGCCTGGACCCGCTCGCGCCAAGTGTATCGCGCCAACCGGCGCCAAGCGCACGCGTTTTGGCGAGGCGCCTGCTTACGAGGAGGGCCTCTACGACCTTGGTCACGGCGTCTATGCCTGGATGGTGCCGAACGGATCCTGGGGCGAGGCCAATGCGGGATTGGTGACGGGTAAGGGCCAGTCGGTCCTGATCGAAACGCTTTGGGACGTGCCCAAGACCCGCACGATGTTGCAGGCGATGACGCCGCTTTGCTCCGATGCGCCCATTGCCAGCGTGATCAACACGCACGGCGACGGCGACCATTTCTTCGGCAACGAGTTGGTGGCCGATTGCGAGATCATCACATCGGCCGCCGCGGCGCGACAAATGGCCCATCACAATCCGGCCACGATGCTGCTGCTGGCGCGCTTGGGCCGCGTGCTGGGCGCCCTGCCCTTTCGCTCGGCCCAAGAGACGGGGCATTGGTTCGAAGGCATGTGCGCGCCATACGATTTTGCGGGGGTGACGCCGACGCCGGCCAACCGCACGTTCGAAGGCAATCTCGAAATCGGATGCGGTGGGCGAACCCTCCGTCTTATCGAGGTCGGACCGGCGCACACGGCCGGTGATTTGATGGTGCATGTTCCAGACGCGGGCGTGCTTTTTACCGGCGATATCCTGTTCGTCGGTTGCACGCCGGTGATGTGGGCCGGACCGCTGAGCAATTGGCTGAAGGCGCTCGACCTGATCGAACGCCTCGAGCCAGATATCGTCGTGCCGGGCCATGGGCCATTGACCGATAGGTCCGGCGCCGCCCTGGTGCGCGGCTACTGGACGTTTCTCGCCGATGCGGCGCGCACGCGCTTCGATAAAGGTCTGGGCGCCGATGCCGCCGCCCGCGATATCGCCCAAAGCGCCCAATTCGAGGCGCTCGGCTTCATGGATTGGGATTCGCCCGAACGCGTGGTGATGAACTGCCATATGCTTTATCGTGAGTTCAGGAGCACGACCGGCGCGCTATCGACCGCTCAGATCCTGAAGATCATGCGGAGCCAGGCGCTGCTGGCCCACGCCCTGCCCGGCAGCCGTCCCGCCGCCATGCGCCTGCAGGCCACGGCGACACGAAAACCCTCCCCGCGAAAGTGAGGCCGCATGAAAATCCCAGGTCCCGACCACCCGATCACCGTCGCGCCCCATTCCATGCGCGTCACCGTCATCTTCAATGGCGAGGTGATCGCCGAGAGCCAAAACGCGCTCGAGCTGCGGGAAGCCGACTATCCGGCCGTCGCCTACATACCCCGCTCCGACGTCGCCATGGACAAGCTCGTTGCCAGCGATCATTCGAGCCATTGCCCCTATAAGGGAGACGCCAGCTATTTCAGCCTGAAGGCGCGCGGCAAGCGTGCCGAAAATGCAGTGTGGAGTTACCCCGATCCCTACCCGGCACTGGCCGCGATCAAGGACCATGTGGCGTTCTATCGCGATCGTGTGGATGCGATCGAGGAAAGCAGCGGGTAAAAGGCGGCGACGGACGTGGCTACAAGTTCACTCGATCATTCGGCCGTTCAGGCGGTGCTCGAACGCGAGCACAAAATGGCGGAAGGCGATGAGGTAAAACTCGCGGCCGCGCGGCCAAAAATCGATGCGGCCAAGGCCGAGGGCGCGGGCTTTGACGAGATCAGCGACCTCTACCCCAAAGACACGTACCTCGCGATTGAACCTGACATGGGGCGGTTTCTTTATTTGACGATCTGTAGCGCGGACGCCCGCAACATCGTCGAATTCGGCTCCTCGTTCGGCATCTCGACGCTTTATCTGGCTGCGGGCGCGCGCGAGACGGGAGGCCATGTCATCGGCTCTGAAATGCGGCCTGCAAAGGTGGCCCGGGCGCGGGCAAATCTCGATGAAGCCGGCCTCTCACAGCATGTGGATTTGCGCGAGGGCGACGCCTTGGAAACACTCGCCGACATCGAGGGACCGATCGATCTGCTGTTCCTCGACGGCTGGAAAGATCTCTATCTGCCGGTCTTGCAGATGATGGAGTCCAAGCTCAAGCCGGGCGCCCTCGTGCTGGCCGACAACATCTTCACATTTCCCGACGATCTGAAGGACTATGTGGAAGCGGTGAGTGCGCCCGGCGGACCCTACCGCTCCATGGTGGTGCCGTTCGAATCTGGCCTTGGTTACTCGCATTATCAGGGATCGTGAGGACCGCGCCGTTGCGCTTGGGAGCACGCCATGACGGGTAAGTTGATCGGAATTGCCAGGAAAGCCCGCAGACGCGCGCCGATGGAGGAGCTGCGGCAAGCCCATATCAGCGCCGAGGGCGGCATAGAAGGCGACCATGGCCCCCGGCCGCTGCGGCGCGTGGTGACGATAGTCTCGCGCGAAGCCTGGCAGGCTGCCATCGAGGAGCTCGGCGCATCGGCCGATGTGCCATGGACCCTGCGGCGGGCAAATTTGTTCGTGGAAGGCATCGATCCCCCCAAGGCCGCCGGAATACGTATTCGCATTGGCGGCGTCCTGCTGGAGACCACCTACGAAACCGATCCCTGCGAGCGAATGGACGAGCAGTTGGCCGGGCTCAGAAAAGCGCTCGAGCCCGATTGGCGCGGCGGCGTCAGGGCGCGCGTCCTCGAAGAAGGCCAGGTCGCAATCGGCGACCCGGTCGAAATCGAAGCATTCCCGGACGCTGACGCCTAGCCGACCTCATAGACGGTTCGGCCGCGCACCTTGCCCGCCATGATGTCGTCGGCCATGGGAACCACGTCCTCGACTGGATGGGTGTGGGTCATCGATTGCAGGATGTCGCGGTCCATGTCTTTGCCCAAGCGCTCCCACGCGCGCAACCGCAGCGGACGCGGCGTGTTGACCGACTCGCAGCCCTGCAGCGTCACGCCGCGCACGATGAAGGGCAGCACGCTGGCGGGCAGGTCGCGCCCCTGGGCGATCCCGCAGGCGGCGACGACGCCATAGGGTTGGGTTTGGCCCAAGACATTGGCGAGCATTGTACTGCCCACCGCATCGACAGCTCCGGCCCAGCGCACGTCATCGAGCGGGCGCACCTCGCCCATAAGCTCTTGACGGTCGATGACCTCCGAGGCGCCGAGCGCTTTCAAATAGGATTCTTCACTAGTGCGGCCCGTAACCGCGACCACCTGGTAGCCGTTCTTGGCCAGCAGCGCGATGGCGACCGAGCCAACGCCGCCCGAGGCGCCGGTGACGGCGATCGGTCCCCGGTCGGGGGCGAGGTCATGATCGATGAGACCCAGCACGCAGAGCATCGCCGTGTAGCCGGCCGTACCGACAGCCATGGCATCGTGGCAGCTCCAGCCCGGCGGGACCGGCACCACCCACTCCGACTTGACGCGCGCGCGCGCCGCATAACCGCCAAAGTGCCGTTCGCCCAGACCACAGCCATTGACCAGCACCTGGTCGCCGACATTGAATTCGGATGAACCCGATTCTTCGACGACGCCGGCCAAATCGATGCCCGGAACCATCGGATAATTGTCGATCACCGGAAGCGTTCTGGTGATCGCCAAACCGTCCTTATAGTTGAGGGTTGAGTGAGTAACGCGGATGGTGACGTCGCCCTCCATGAGGTCGCCGTCGTCGAGTTCGCTCCAGGCGACCTGCTGCCCGTCACCGTCTTTGGTGGCCAGCAATGCCTTGAATTTTGCCATTCGAATGCTCCTTTTTTTTGCCTTGGGCGCCTGGAGCGTGCAGCGCATCATGCAGTTTGGCGCCACTCCTNGGTCACTCAAAATTCGNCAGATTACCTGTAATTATGCCGATCAGCGTCGCGACAATATCCACATTTGTTGCATCGCACCTCAATGTTGCATCGCAGCGACGATTTATGATGGTGGAATCATCCGGAAAAATTTAGACTTTCGTCTAGGACCGTTGCACCCCCCGTACAAGATTTCGGCCTAACCAAGAACAGACCAATGAATTTAGGAGGCATGCTATGGAACACACTCCCAAGCTAACCGCCGCCACCACGATGGTCGTGTTTGGTTTCATTGCTGCGATCATTCTGGGAATGATCTGAGCTCCTGGCAGGAGCAAGGCTGTACGAACCCTCATCCAGTGATGCTGTTAATGCGCGTTCCGTGAAATACGGAAGCAGGTGCTGTGTGCATGTTGCTTAGCGTTNGGGAGGGTTTTCCAGCAGCGCGTCGAGCCCGGCCAANAATGCGTCGATATCCTGCTGCGAATTGTAGCAGTGGGGTGAGATGCGTACGAGGTCACCCAACGATCGCGCGGTGGCGTCTAGAAGCGTGCCCTCGGGCGGCGTGACGCCAACCAGGATATCGTCGCGCTCCAGCGCCGTGCGAATGGCGCCGGCTGAGAGCCTATCGTGAGAAAACGTCACGATGCCGCATTTCTGCGATCCCAGATCGCGCAACACGATGCCCGGCCGCGTTGTTAGGGCTCGGCGCAGGCTGCTGGCGGCTTTATCGACCCTATCCTGGATCTGGTCGACACCGAGCGCCAAGGCATAATCGACCGCAGCGCCAAGCCCGAGCGTTGCGCCGATGGGGCGCTCATAGCACTCGTAACGACGCGCGTCGGCGCGCAATTCATAGGCCTCCGGGCTTACCCAACGCCCACCCGTATGGTCGAGCATGGCCGGCTCCACGCGGTCCAGCATGGCGGGCGAGACATAAAGGAATCCCGTCCCGCGGGGACCGCGCAGCCATTTGCGTCCGGTGGCGCTTAGAAAGTCGCACTGCAGCTCGTCGACATTGGCCGGCATTTGTCCAATGGCTTGGCAAGCGTCCAGCAAATAGGGAATTGCATGAGCGCGCGCGATTCTGCCGATGGCAGCGGCTGGGTTGACGAGGCCGCCATTGGTCGGCACCCAGGTGACGGCAATGAGCTTCACGCGCTCGTCTATCATGGCCTCGAGCCCATGGGGGTCCGTTGCGCCATGCTCGTCGTCTGGAATGACGTCGATGACGCAACCCGTGCGCTTTTGTACCTGAAGAAAGGCGACGTAGTTGGAGCCGTATTCGGCGCGGGATGTGAGGATGCGATCGCCCGGAGAGAATTGAAAACCGTAGAAGGCGAGCTGCCAGGCGCGCGTGGCGTTCGTCATCAGCGCGATCGAATCGAGCGGCGCGCCAATCAATCGTGCGATCGAGGCATGCACGGCCTCCAGCTCATCCCGGCGTTTTGCCGCCGCGGCCTGACCGCCTATCTCCGCCTCTAGGCGCAAATGACGCTCGAGCACCTCGACCACCGGCGCCGGCATCAGGGCTGCGCCTGCATTGTTGAGATTGAGGCAATGGGCGATGCCCGGTGTGTCGTTGCGAAGTTTGGCGAGATCCACGTGAAATTTCCCGAAGATTGGTTGGCTGGTGCGGCTATATTGCGTCTTGCGTATATTTTTGACCAATCGATGATGCTTGCTGCTTGGCTGGAGACCGACAGAGGCCGTATCGACGTCCAGGGTGAGGAAAGCAAACCCCGAATGCATTTGTCCAAGAACCCGAACCATCAGGTCGAGGAGGGCGCGTTTCCAACGGGAACGATCGTCGTCGATGTGTATCGGGCCGTAATCAGCGATTTTGGCTACGCCTTGCGCATCAGCTGGGCCTGGATTCTGGTGGCTGCGTCTGCGCTGGTGGCAGCCGACTTGCTGCTGGGCGAGGCCTTCAGCAGCAAGGCAAACCGTGATGCCGTGGCTGACTGGTCGTCCTTTGCCGTCGTCCTGATCTACGCGCTGCCACTTGCCTCAATCGCGGTCGCCTGGCACCGCTGGCTGCTGTTGAAGGAAAAGGATCCTTCTCGGATTTATCTAAGGCTGGATGGAACCGTACTGAATTATTTGGGCTTTGCCGTGCTGGTGCAGTTCATCGCCTGGTCTCCCTATATCTTGCCGTGGCTGTTGCGGCGGTTTTTCAAGCTGATAATCGAGGCCGTCTTCGGTTTCTCCAATGACCGCGTCTCCGCCATCGAGTATGTGCTGTCGGACCAGGGGCTGCTTGCCTCGCCGATCGTTCAGATCTTCGCATTTGTCGCATTTTTAGTATTCGCCCTGCGCTTTGGTCTCGTGCTGCCGGCCAAAGCCATCGGGCTACCCGGTGTTTCGCTCAAGGCTGCATGGCAAGCTACCCGCGGGCAGACTTTCGGCTTGGTCGTCGGATTGCTTCTTTCGGTACTGCCAGTCGTTCTGGCATTCGTCGGGTTGCGCCTTGCGGGTTTCGATTTCTCAGCCGAAGACGGATCCGTCCTGCATGTCAGCGACCGCTTGATGTTCGTGATGTTCCAAACCCTGTTGGGCTTGGTGCAGGTGGCGTTTCTCTCCTATAGCTTCTTGTTCTTCTTCCCGCCCGACAACACGCCCGCCACCACTTGAACGGACGAGATGCTCCGGTGGCGAAAACACGACGAATTCAGCAGCCCATGTCATCGCAAAACACGCAAACCTTTCCACTCGGCCGCATCGTCGTTGATGCTTACATGTCGCTCTACCACCATTTCGGTTATGCGGTGCGCATCTGCTGGGCATGGGTCCTCATCATGACGTCGGCTCGGATTGCCGCGGACCTGCTCAAGAACCATGTGCTGGTGGACGCAGCCGGCGCGCCGATGCTCGGGTTCGATCTCACCTTCTTCATCGGCTGGTTCCTGTTCGTCCCGGTAGCGTCGATCGCGGTCGCCTGGCACAGACTTTTGTTGTTTGGCGCACGCGAAAGATCCGCCATTTATTTGCGCCTCGATCGGCTGGTCTGGAGCTATTTCGGGCTCGCGGTGGCGCTGTATGTTATCTCCCTGTTGCCCGTCTTCTTCGTCCGAGGCATGGGGGAGCTGATACCGCTGATTTGGGGTTTGCCCGAAGCGAGCGGGCTGGACGGGGCAGCACCTCCAGGCACCCTGCTATCGCCCACGCCAACTTCCATAGTCCCCGGCATGCAAGTGGTCGCCTTCCTGGTGTTTCTTGCCCTCTCCGCGCGCCTCAGCGTCATTTTGCCAGGCAAAGCACTCGCCCTTCAGGGCATGTCGATCAGGCGGGCATGGATGGTGACGCGCGGTCACACCTGGAGCCTGATGATGGGCTTCATTTCGTGCGTCGTGCCATTCCTGCTGCTAACGGCGCTGCTGCGGCGGAGCGGATTTGATTTTTCATTGGAAGATGGCGCCCTGCTTCACATCGTCGACTGGCTTGCCATCGAATCGATGGGCGCGATGCTTGGACTGATCGAATTGGCGTACCTCACCTTGTGCTTTCGTTTTTTCTTTCCCCAGTCCAACGAACGCTTGAGCAACGATCGATCCGATGGCGCAGAGGTCTAAGACAGCGGCTGTCGGTTCGATTGATAGCCGCCGTTATGCCGCTTCGGTTTCAGAGGCTTGTGGATCGTAGTTGAGAATCGGCGCCAGCCATTTCTCGGCCTCCGCCAGGCTCCAGCCCTTGCGCGCCGCGTAATCTTTCACCTGATCGCGCTCGATCCGCCCGACGCCGAAATAGTGGCTCTTGGGATGGGAAAAGTAGAATCCGGAGACGGCGGCGCCCGGCCACATGGCGTAGGATTCAGTCAGCTTTACGCCCGCGCGTTTCTCGGCTTCGAGCAATTCGAAGAGCGTGCCCTTTTCGGTGTGGTCGGGTTGGGCTGGATAGCCGGGTGCCGGGCGGATGCCCTGATATTTTTCCGCGATCAGCTCTTCACTGGTGAGATTTTCATCGGCGCCATAGCCCCAGAACTCGGTGCGCACGCGCTGGTGCATGAGTTCGGCAAAGGCTTCAGCCAAGCGGTCGGCCAGCGCTTTTAGAAGAATCTTGGAATAGTCGTCGTGAGCTTTTTCGAAGGCTTGAGATCTAGCCTCCTCGCCGATGCCTGCCGTCACCACGAAGCCGCCGATATAATCGGCCAAGGCCGTTTCCTTGGGTGCGATGAAATCAGCAAGCGCAGTGTTGGCGCGCGGGCCAACGCGTGTCATCTGCTGGCGCAAAGTGTGCAGCGTGGCAAGCCGCTCGGCACGCTCCTCGTTTGCATAGATCTCGATGTCGTCACCGATCGCGTTGGCCGGCCAGAGGCCGATCACGGCATTCGCCGTCAACCAATTTTCCTCGATGATTTGGGCCAGCATCGCCTGGGCGTCGTCATAGAGCTGGCGCGCCGCCTCGCCCATTTTGTCGTCTTCCAAGATACGGGGAAAGCGTCCTTTGAGTTCCCAGGTCGCAAAGAAGGGCGTCCAATCGATGATCTCGGCGATTTGGCTCAGATCGTAGTCGCGGAAGCTTTCGAGACCGAGACGATTGGGCGCGGGCGGCTGGCAATCGGACCAATCGATCGCGAATTTGTTGGCGCGCGCCTCCTTGATGCTTGCCCGGCGCTGGGTCTCGCGGCCCTTGGCGTGGGCTTGGGCAACGTGAGCGTAATCCTCTTTGATTTGCGCCACATAGGCGGGCCGGGCCTCATCGGAGAGAAGGTTGGAGACGACGCCAACGGCGCGGCTTGCATCGGTAACGTAGATTGCCTGATTGCGGGAATAGTTGGGCGATATCTTGACGGCCGTATGCACCCGGCTCGTGGTCGCGCCACCGATCAAAAGTGGGATATCAAACCCCTCGCGCTCCATTTCGGCCGCCACGTGGCACATCTCGTCCAGGCTCGGCGTGATCAGCCCCGAAAGACCAATGATGTCGGCTTTTTCGTCGCGCGCCGTCTCGAGAATTTTTTGCGCCGGCGCCATGACACCCAGATCTATCACTTCGTAATTGTTGCACTGGAGCACGACGCCAACGATGTTCTTGCCGATATCGTGTACGTCGCCCTTGACCGTTGCCATCACGATCTTGCCTGCGGCTGGCGCGTCCTCCAGCCCCAATCGTTGCTTCTCCTCCTCCAGATAGGGCAACAGATGGGCGACGGCCCGCTTCATCACACGGGCCGACTTGACCACTTGAGGCAGAAACATCTTGCCGGCGCCAAAGAGATCGCCAACCACGTTCATGCCGCCCATCAGAGGACCTTCGATGACGTGCAGCGGGCGCTCGGCGCGGACGCGCGCCTCTTCGGTGTCCTCCTCGATATAGGCGTCGATGCCTTTCACCAGCGCGTGGGTGATCCTGTCCTCGACCGGCGCTTCGCGCCACGAGAGATCCTCCTCCCGCGCCTTGCGGCCGCCCCCCCGGTAACGTTCGGCTGCTTCCAGCAACCGGTCGGTGGCGTCGGCTCGGCGGTTCAAGATGACGTCCTCAACCAGACCGCGCAGTTCCGGCTCGATGTCGTCGTAAATGGCGAGCTGGCCAGCGTTCACGATCGCCATATCGAGGCCGGCCTGAATAGCGTGAAAGAGAAACACCGAATGCATGGCCTCGCGCACTTGGTTGTTGCCGCGGAACGAGAAGGAAAGATTCGAGATGCCGCCGGAGACATGAACGTGGGGAAGCGTTTCCTTGATGCGCCTGGTGGCCTCGATAAAGGCGAGGGCGTAATCGTTGTGTTCCTCGATGCCGGTGGCCACGGCGAAGACGTTGGGGTCGAAGATGATGTCCTCGGGCGGGAACCCGACTTGCTCGATGAGTGTCTTGTAAGCGCGCGTACATATCGCGACCTTCTGGTCGGCCGTCTCGGCCTGACCGGTCTCGTCGAAAGCCATCACAACCGCCGCGGCGCCATAGCGGCGGATCTTGCGGGCCTGGGCCAGGAACGGCTCATCGCCCTCCTTGAGACTGATCGAGTTGACGATCGACTTGCCTTGGACGCATTTGAGGCCCGCCTCGATGACGGACCATTTGGACGAGTCGATCATCACCGGAACGCGCGCGATATCGGGTTCCGAAGCGATGAGATTGAGGAAGGTGGTCATCGCGGCCTCGGAGTCGAGCATGCCCTCGTCCATGTTGACGTCGATGATCTGGGCGCCGTTCTCGACTTGATCGCGCGCCACATCGAGTGCGCCCGCGTAGTCGTCGGCTTCGATCAGCTTGCGGAATTTGGCGGAACCGGTGACGTTGGTCCGCTCGCCTATATTGACGAATGATTGGGCTGCGTTGCTCACGTCTCTGGGTCCTCGGCGCCGGTAATTAGGAAAGCGCAAAGGGCTCGAGCCCCGAGAGCTGCATGCGCGGCTCCGGCGCTGGAACTTTGCGAGGCGGATAAGCGCTGACCGCTTCGATAATGGCCTCGATGTGAGCGGGCGTACTGCCGCAACAGCCGCCGATAATATTGACGAGGCCGGCGCTTGCCCATTCTCCCAGCAATTCGGCCATCTCCTCCGGGCTTTGGTCGTACTCGCCCATCTCGTTGGGCAGGCCGGCGTTGGGATAGGCGCAGATCAGCGTATCGGCGACCGCCGCGATATCGGCCACGGCGGGACGGAGCTGTTCGGCGCCGAAGGCGCAATTCATGCCGGCGGCGAAGGGCTTCAAGTGCTGCATTGAGTTCCAGAAGGCCTCGGGCGTCTGGCCAGACAGATTGCGCCCCGACAGGTCGGTTATCGTGCCCGAGACGATGATCGGCAGTTCGAGGCCGAGCTCATCGAAAACTTCGAAGATCGCGAAGCCGGCCGCCTTCGCATTCAGGGTATCGAACACGGTCTCGATCAGGAGGATGTCGGCGCCGCCCTCGATCAGTCCGCGGGTTTGTTCGCTGTAGGCCTCGACCAGTTGATCGAAACTAACGTTGCGGTAGCCCGGATTATCGACGTCGGGCGAAATCGATGCGGTCCTGTTGGTGGGACCGATGGCGCCGGCAACAAATCGCGGTTTGTCGGGGGTCTTGGCCGACCAGCGATCGGCCGCCTCGCGGGCCAGGCGCGCCGCCGCGACGTTCAGTTCGTGGGCAAGTTCCGCCAGCCCGTAATCAGACAATGAAATCGATGTGGCGTTAAAACTGTTGGACTCGACGATATCGGCGCCCGCCTCGAAATAGGCGTCATGAATGCCGCGAATGATATCGGGCTGGGTCAGGACCAGCAGATCGTTGTTGCCCCTGAGATCGCTGGGGTGATCCTTGAAACGCGTGCCACGGTATTCGGCTTCGCCCAATTTATGGCGCTGGATCATCGTGCCCATGGCGCCATCCAGAAACAGAATGCGGGCGGCGGCGGCCGTCTCGAGCGCAGCAAGTGTTTCTTCGCGCCTCATATGGATGCCTCCTCGCGTGCGGCTTCTCCCTCGAAAGCCAAGCCCAATTGAGCGCAGATGCGTTCCACCAGGGGCGCGCGATTGAGGGTATAAAAGTGGAATTCCCGAACGCCCGCCGCCTTCAAAGCAAGCGCCTGCTCGCTCGCGATTTCTATCGCGACCTTGGCGTGCTCTTCGGGTTCATCGTCAAGTCCCTCGAAGCGCTTTGCCAACCAGTCGGGCACATCGGTTCCACACCGCGCCGCGAAGCCTGCGACCTGTTTGAAGTTGTGGATTGGAATCAAGCCCGGACGAATGGGCGCATCGATGCCGCGCGCCCGTGCGGCGTCGATAAAACGAAAGAAATCATCGTTGTCGAAGAAGAACTGTGTGATCGCCCGGCGTGCGCCAGCATCGATTTTGGCTTGCAGAATATCGAGATCTTTCTCGAGATTGATGCTTTCGGGATGAGATTCGGGATAGGCCGATACCGATATGTCGAAGTCGCCGATGCGGCTGATACCGGCCACCAGTTCGGCCGCATTGGCATAGCCTTGGGGATGCGGCTCGAAGGTCGTACCCATGCCCGTCACGGGATCGCCGCGCAGGGCCACCAGTCGGCGGACACCCATTTCAAGATAACCGCGCACAACCTCATCAACCTCGTCGCGGCTGGCGGCGACGCAGGTCAAATGGGCTGCTGGCACAAGCGACGTCTCGGCGAGAATGCGCGCCACGGTCGCATGCGTGCGCTCACGCGTCGACCCGCCCGCGCCGTAAGTCACGGACACGAACTGAGGTGCGAGCGGCGCCAATTTGTTGATGGACGACCATAGCGTCGCCGCCATCTTGTCGCTTTTGGGCGGGAAAAACTCGAATGATACATCCAACCCCTCTGCCGATTGGTTTTGGCTTGCTCCGGTCATAAGACGGCCTCCAGCTTCTTCGAGCGGCTCAAACTCGACGAAACAGGAGCGCGCTCGCCGAGCCACAGGCGCACTGTCAGCTTCTTGTCACCGTCCTTCTTGTCGGCTTTGAGCTGGCGAACTTCCGATACGGTCAAATCCGCGTCCTCGAACCACTGGGTCATTTGATCGCGCTCGAATCCCAATCTTTGATGGGCGAATTCCTCGCGCAGAAAGTCGAGACCGTGGGCGGCGAAGTCGACCACCAGCAAACGGCCGCCGGGAACCAGAATGCGGGCAGCTTCGCGCAAGGCGGGCGCCGGATCACTCAGGAAATGCAACACCTGGTGGAGGATGACGGCATCGGCGATCGCGTCCGACAGCCCGAGGCTGAACAAGTCGCCCTGGCGCACCTGGCAATGGCGCATGCCCGCCTGCTCCAGTTTGACCCGGCCATAGGCGAGCATGTCGGGATTGACGTCTATGCCGATGCCGCGCCGAACATGGGGTGCAAACAGTTCAAGAATTCGTGCCGTTCCGGTGCCCAGATCGACCAACAGATCGAAGGGACCGCGTCCGAGCGAGCGCAGCATCGCCGCTTCCACCTGCTCCTCGGTGACGTGCAATGTGCGGATGCGGTCCCATTGGTCGGCATGGGCCCTGAAATAGGTCTGAGCAGCGTCGGCGCGCTCCCGCCGCACCGCCGCGGCGCGGTCGCGATCGCGCTTCAACACGACGTCGTCAGCATCGAGCGCGCGGACAAAATTTTCCACCAACCGGGCAGGCGCACCGGTTTCGGCAAGACGGAAAAACACCCAACTGCCCTCACGGAAGCGCTCGATCAACCCGGCGTCTGTCAGCAATTTAAGATGACGGCTGATGCGCGGTTGGCTCTGACCCAAAATGCGCGTCAGATCGCTCACATTGTGTTCGCCCCTGGCGAGCAGCGCCAAAAGCCTGAGCCTGGTTGCCTCACCGGCCGCCTTGAGAGAGGCTAGCGCACCGGCGCTGGAAAGCGTGTCGGACATAGCCGCGATAATCTCTGATGTCTGTTAACAAGGGTTTACGATATAAAGATATCTTTATATGTCAATTGGATTTTGCTGGACAACCCCATATGGGGCAACGCGGCCTGTGCAGACACGCATTCGCAGAAGACGATAAATTGTCTAAGATATCAGTAACGTGCCGATCGTTTCTCAAAGCCACGAGCGAGACACAATGCAAACCGCCATGAAGACCATCAGACCCCACGCCGTTATCGCCGTCCTTGCCGGTTTATCCTTGATCGCAGCCTTTTTGACGACGCCGGCTGCCCGGGCCGAAGCACCGAGTGATGCCGGCAATGCCAGTCTCGAGGCCGTGATCGCCAGCACTCATCGCGACCCAAAGAACACCGCGCGCGATAAATTCAGGCATCCCCAACAGACCTTGACCTTCTTCGGACTGAAGCCCGATATGAATGTGGTTGAGATCTGGCCGGGAACCGGTTGGTACACCGAAATCCTGGCGCCTTATCTCAAGGAAAACGGCACCTATTATGCGGCAAGCTGGGACAAGGACGAAAAGCGCCGTTTCATTCAGGATCGCCTGAAGCAGTATCACGAGAAACTGAAAAGCCGACCGGACGTCTATGGCAAGGTCACCGTCACCGAGCTGTCGAAGTCGAAAACCAACATCGCGCCCTCCGGCTCGGCCGATATGGTCCTCACCTTCCGCAACGTTCACAATTGGATGCTGCATGGCTTCGATCGCGCGGTGTTTGAGGCCATGTACGCCGCGCTTAAGCCAGGTGGCGTTCTGGGCGTGGTCGAACATCGCGCTGACCCCGAAGCCTTTCCCGATCCACAGTCGAAATCAGGCTACGTGCAGGAAGACCAAGTGATCCAAATGGCTGAGGCGGCCGGCTTCAAACTCGTCGAAAAATCGGAAATCAACGCCAATCCGCGCGACACGCGTAAACACCCCAGAGGCGTGTGGACGTTGCCGCCGACGCTGTTGCTCAAGGACCGCAACCGTCAGAAATATCTCGATATCGGCGAGAGCGACCGCATGACGCTGAAATTCGTCAAGCCCGCGTCCTGAGACGCCGCGCCGCCCCTCACTTGACGGTGATTGTGATCGTCTCCGATTCGATCGGCGGGTCGTGCGGGATGTGGTTGAGATCGCCGACGATCAGCTGAAGCGTGTGTTGGCCTGGCGCCAACTCGATGCTCGTCTCGGTTTGGCCGCCGCCGAAATGCTTATGCTTGTCGTCGGACGGGATTGGCGCGCCGTAATCATCGAGTTTTTGGTCGATCAGGAGATGATGATGGCCCGTCGCGGCCTTCTCCGTTCCCGCCGGCGCCACGCCCAATCCCTTGAGGCCAAAGTTGACGATGAGCGGACTGGCGACTTCCGCGCCGTTGGTGGGCGTAATGAAATAGACCGCGGCGCTTTCTGGCGCCTTGGTTCGTTGTGCCCAGGCGGGCGCCGGAGTTATGAGAAGCGCGAACACGAGCGCGGCTGCAACGCTGCTGAAATTCATTCTGCCTGTCTCCTGTTTGGGGGCTGCGGGCGTGTCTCTTTAAACTTAGCCTGGATATGGCGGGATTGGTCGGAACATCAAGGCTGACCGCTCAAGCCCGGCTGAAACGCTTGTAGCGAATACGCTTGGGGATGATCGCGTCATCTCCAAGGCGGCGCTTCTTGTCTTCCTCATAGTCCGCGAAGTTACCCTCGAACCATTCGACGTGGGAGTCGCCCTCGAAGGCCAGCATGTGCGTGGCTATCCGGTCGAGGAAGAAGCGATCATGGCTGATGATGACCGCGCAGCCGGCAAAATCCTCCAACGCCGCCTCGAGCGCCGAGAGCGTTTCGACGTCAAGATCGTTGGTGGGTTCGTCAAGCAGCAGAAGGTTGGCGCCAAGCTGGAGCATTTTGGCCAGATGCACGCGGTTGCGCTCTCCACCCGATAACTGTCCGACCTTCTTCTGCTGATCGCTCCCCCGGAAATTGAACCAGCTCACATAGGCGCGTGAGGGCACCTCGCGCTTGCCGAGCTCAATCACGTCGTTGCCGCCAGAAATCTCGTCCCAAACCGTCTTGTCGTCGGCCAGGGCGTCGCGGCTTTGATCGACATAGCCGAGCTTGACCGTATCGCCCACTTTGATCTCGCCGGAGTCCGGTTTTTCCTGTCCGGTGATCATGCGGAAGAGCGTGGTCTTGCCCGCGCCGTTTGGCCCGATGACGCCAACGATGCCGCCGGCGGGCAGCTTGAAGGAGAGACCTTCTATCAGCAGCTGGTCGTCGAATCCCTTAGTGAGATCGCCCGCCTCGATCACCAGATTACCGAGGCGGGGCCCGGGAGGTATGGTGATCTGCGCACGCTTGATGTCCGTGCGCTCGGCCTCGGCCAGCAGTTCGTCATAGGCGCGAATACGGGCCTTGGACTTTGCTTGTCGGGCCCGAGGGCTTGCCTGGATCCATTCGAGTTCACGCTGGAGCGTTTTTTGACGTCCCTCGTCTTGGCTCTTTTCGACGCTCAGACGCTTCTGCTTCTGTCCCAGCCAAGAAGAGTAATTGCCCTCGTAGGGAATGCCCTTGCCGCGATCGAGTTCAAGCGTCCAACCGGTGATGTTGTCCAAGAAATATCTGTCATGGGTCACCATCGCCACGGTGCCTGTATAGGCCTGTAAGAAATTCTCGAGCCATGCGACGGTTTCGGCGTCCAAGTGATTGGTCGGTTCGTCGAGAAGCAGGATGTCGGGGCGGGCCAGCAGCAACCGGCAAAGCGCCACGCGGCGGCGTTCACCACCCGATAGCGTCCCGACGTCCGCGTCGCCCGGCGGGCAGCGCAAAGCCTCCATCGCCATCTCAACCTGGGACTCCAAGTCCCACAAATCATGGGCGTCGATCTCGTCCTGCAGGCGCGCCATTTCGTCTGCCGTCTCGTCCGAATAGTTCATGGCGAGTTCGTTATAGCGATCAAGCATCGCCTGTTTCTTGGCGACGCCTTCCATGACATTGCCGGTGACGTCCTTGGCCGCGTCGAGTTCCGGCTCTTGGGGCAGATAGCCGACCGTGATCCCTTCCGCCGCCCAAGCTTCGCCCGTGAATTCGGTATCGAGACCCGCCATGATCCGCAAAAGCGTCGACTTGCCAGCGCCGTTGATGCCGACAACGCCGATCTTGGCGCCGGGCAAAAAGGAAAGCGTGAGGTCCTGAAGCACCGCTTTGCCGCCGGAATAGGCTTTCGACAAGTGGTTCATCACATAGACGTATTGGGGTGTACTCATGGATTGGGATTGCCTTGGAGCGAATAGAGAATCGCTTGTTGTAAAATGAAATGAATGGCGGCTCTTCTAGCCAATCTGCTCGCAAGGCTCAATAATGAGATCTGACAAATCGAGACGCAGACGATGAACCAGCCCGCAAGCCAACCAACACCCGATCAGAAGCAGTTGCTCTATTTCGCCGATCCCATGTGCTCGTGGTGTTGGGGATTTTCACCGGTGATCATGGCACTCGCGGAGACCCATGGCGATAGACTTCCGATTCGTCCGATGATGGGCGGGCTGCGTCCGGGCGCCGACAAGCCGATGAACCAAAGCGACAAGACCGAGATCCGCAACCATTGGGAGCACGTGCAGACGGGAACCGGCCAAGATTTCGACTTCGCCTTTTTCGAGCGCGATGGTTTCGTATACGACACGGAGCCCGCGTGCCGGGCCGTGGTGACCGCGCGCGCCCATGGCGCCACCCAGGGCTTGGCGATGCTGGCGCGCCTGCACAGGGCTTTTTATGCGGAGAACCAGGACATCACCGACGCCGATGTCGTTGTTAAATTGGCGTTCGAACAAGGGCTCGACGAAAAGAGTTTTGCTGAAACATTCGGTTCAGATACCGCCAAAGAAGTGACGGGGGCCGACTTCGACATCGCTCACCGCCTGGGCATCAGGGGCTTTCCGACGCTCCTGGCCGGCACGCAAGACGATGGCTTCGCCCTTGTTACCAACGGTTACCAACCGCTTGAGGCGCTGGCGGGACCGATCGCCAAGTGGCTCGAACAAGAGACCAGCTGACAGGCTCGATTGGTCCCCGGGAGACGCAACCGGCCTAGGTGCGGAAAAGCTGCGGCAGGCGTTCTTTGATCTCGGCCGCCAGATGGTTGAGATGGTTTTCCGACATCGGCCGCACGTCCGCCAATGCGCCGGCGAAGGTTCCCACGGTCAGTTCCGATAGGGGCAGACAACGGCACCAATCGTTCTGCAAAAGCCATTGGCGGTATTCGGCCTCCTCGGGCTTGAAGGAATGCTGCCGGGGTGCGACGCCGATAACCGGTAAGCGCGCCGCGATCGCCTCCGAGAGCATGGTGCTGGAGTCTTCGGTGCAGACGATGATGTCGCTGCGGCTGAAGAGCTTGGGCAATGTGCCCGGGCCCGCCCAACGGTAGTCGATGAAGTCGGCGACGACATTTTTGTCCTTGGCCAGTTCGAACACCGCCTCGCCGACGGGTTGGGCGGTGCGGCGCGAAGTTGAAATCAACCAGCGCGTGCCCCAGGCCGCCGAAAGCGCGCCCAGGAATTCGATCAGCGCCCGCCACTCCTCTTCGGCATAATGAAACAGGCCTGAATCTCCGCCTATCAGGAGGCCGGCGAATTGGGGGCGATTGGCGTCACTGAATGACGGAATGTTCGCCGGCCGGCCAAGCGCGTCGGGATCCATGGCGCTGGGCTTCAGGGCGACGAGATGGCGCGGGCGTCCGGCAAAGCGCTGATAGGAAGTGATGACAAGAGCAATATCCTCCGGCGGCACGTCCCGCAACGAACCACAAAAGATATTGGGCACGCCGAGCGCACGGGCTGCCGCCACGTTGGCGGGCAGCGTTTCGCCGCCTGCCGAAAGCACCAGATCGGCGCCGCCCATTGTGGACGCCGAGACGCCATAGCCCAACCGCAGAACGAGCCGAGGCGATGCTCCTACCGAGAGCATACGCCGCAGGATGCGGGTTGGGATCAGGGGCCGCCGGTCGATCCGGAGTTCGCGAACGCTCGTCGGCCCCAGCCTGGCCAAAGCAGCCGCAACACCCTCGGCCAGATGGTAATGACCCGGCCTGCCATCGGAGAGCAGCAAAATCTTCAGATCATTCATGCCGGCTCACCCAATAGCGTTGCGTCTGTGGCTGACCCCATTAGAGTTCGCCACACGCCATCCTTATTCACGTGTCGAAGAGAGTTTCCAAGCAAATGTCGCCCACTCCACCCCGCCTCATTCCCCGCGCCAAGCTGTTTGGCAATCCTCAACGCGCCATGTGCCAGCTTGCCCCCGATGGCGCAACGCTTTCCTGGCTCGCGCCGCGCGATGGCGTGCTCAATATCTGGACCGCGCCGGTCGACGATCTTGCCGCCGCTCAACCCATAACCAACGACAAGGCGCGCGGCATTCGTTTCTATGCCTGGGCGCGCGCCGGCACGCATCTGATTTACATCCAAGACGAGGCTGGAAACGAGGATTGGCACGTCTATGCCGCCCCGGCAATGGGCGGTGAAGCTCGCGACCTGACGCCTATCAAGGGCGTGCATGCGCAAATATCGGGCGCCAGCTGGGACCAGCCGACGGTGTTGATGGTGGGTCTGAACGACCGCGATCCGCGTTGGCATGACATCTACCGGATAGACATCGCATCGGGCGAGCGCGAACTTGTCGTCCAAAACAATATGGAATTCGGCGGCATCACGCTTGACCGCGCGTTGCGGCCGCGCATCGCCCAAAAAACTCTGCTGCAGGAAGGCGGCCGCGAATTTTTCCGCTTCGATGGCCAAGAGTGGGAGCCCGTCTTCCGGGTCGGCCATGAGGACGAGCTTGCGACGGGTTTCATCGGCTTCGACAAATCGGGCGACCATGCGCACATTCTGGATTCCCGTGATCGCGACAAAGCAGCACTCGGGCGCATGACGCTTGCGACCTGCGAGGTGGAGATTCTGGCCGAGGACGAAAAGGCCGATATCTCGGACGTGCTCAGTCATCCCACCACCTATGAGATCGAGGCCTATGGCGCCAATCACCTCAAATTGGAGTGGACGCCGCTCAGCGATGACATGGGCCAAGACCTTGCCCATCTGCAAAACGAGATCGATGGCGAGATCCGCGTCACCAGCCGCAGCAAGAGCGATGACCGCTGGATCGTCTCGGCGGCTGCCGCCGATGCGCCTGAGACAACGTATCTTTACCGCCGCGGAGACAAGTCGCTGACCCGGCTTTTTTCGAGCCGGCCCGACCTCGAAGACGAAACGCTCAGTCCGATGCACGCGGTCGTCATCCCCGCGCGCGACGGCCTGGAGCTGGTGTCCTACCTCACCCTTCCTGCCGGCGCCCAAGACAATGGCAATGGGCGGCCCAACGAACCGCTGCCAATGGTTTTGCTGGTGCATGGCGGACCTTGGGCGCGCGATGCCTACGGCTACAATCCACAGCACCAATGGCTCGCCAACCGGGGATATGGCGTGCTCTCGGTCAATTTCCGCGGCTCCACCGGTTTTGGCAAAGCATTCGTCAACGCCGCCGACCTGCAATGGGGCAGCCGCATGCATGACGACTTGCTCGATGCGGTTGACTGGGCCCGCGACAAGGGCATCGCCAAAGCGGACATGGTCGCCATCATGGGCGGTTCCTATGGCGGCTATGCGACCCTTGCCGGGCTTGCCTTCACGCCCAACGTCTTTGCCTGCGGCGTCGATATCGTCGGGCCGTCGAACCTCGAAACGCTGCTCGCGACCATCCCGTCCTATTGGGCTTCGTTTTATGAAACGCTGGCCAGGCGGGTCGGCGACCCGCGCAGCGACGAGGGCCTTGCGCTGTTGCAGGAGCGCTCGCCACTGCACGCCGCAGACCAGATCGCCCGCCCGCTGCTGATCGGCCAGGGCGCCAACGACCCGCGCGTCAAGCAGGCCGAATCCGACCAGATCGTCACGGCCATGAAGGCCAACGATCTTCCTGTCACCTATGTGCTGTATCCCGATGAAGGTCACGGATTTGCGCGGCCTGAAAATCGCATGTCGTTTTATGCCATCGCCGAGGCATTCCTCGCTCGCCATTTGGGTGGCCGGGCCGAGGCGATCGGCGATGATCTTGCCGGTTCCAGTCTCGACGTCCCACAAGGCGCCGGCCAATTGGAGGGATTGCCGGAGGCACTCGAGCGCAACGCCGGCGGCCGGGCAGATGCATCACAAAATTAGGTCTATGCATGAGCGATGACGCCCGGCCCAAAGATCTCATCATGCACGCGATGCTTGCGATCGCCGGCGCGGACGATCGCCTGGTCGAGGACGAAACCGCGGTCATCTGCGACATCTACCGGAAGCTGACCGGCAAAACGATTGGCGCTGCAGAGATCGCCCGGGCGATGGAGGCCGATGGTGCAGGCGATGCCGAGCGGCTGAGGGCCGATTTGGCGCGGCGAAGTGACGAGCTCGATATGGCGACGAAGGAAACGCTGATCCGCGCCGCCTATATGGTGCTGATGGCCGACAAGCGTATTTCGGCGCGCGAACGCAAGCGATTGCACGACTACGCCGACGCGCTGGAAATCCCCGAAATCCAACTGACCGAAATCCTGGCGGACCTGTCCTCGCTCAGCGACTGAAGATGCGGTTGGGGCCAGCAAGCGCGATTCCGTTGTTCTTAACCATTCACCTCTAGCCTTGCCTGCGGGTAGTAGCAGTTGGGGTGAGTTTTGTGACCATGTGCGGGCTGGAGTCTCGCGTCGCACTGTTTATGAGTTCTTGTCTCGTTGCGCTCGGCTTTTATGTGGGCATGACTTTCGCCCCCGATCTCGAGCGCGAGCGGCGCACATTCATTGATACCTATTTCTTTGTCGGGAAATTCGCCCGCTCCGAGCTGTTTCGGGCAGGCCTGGCGCGTCCCGAGCCCGAAGACATGGGCACCGCCACTCTGGGACCGCGCGCCGAACTCTCTATTCCGGTCAATATCGCGCGCCATAGGGACCTCGAATTGCTTGTCGAATTCGCGCTCAATCCGAAACTGGCGCGGCGCGGCGTCGAAATCTCGGTCAATGGCGAAAAGGTTGCCGAGTGGACGTTGATGCCGGGAAAGCGCCGCATCGCCCAGTCATTGCGCATCCCGTCTGGCCTGTGGGAACCGGGCACACCTCTCAACATGACGATAACGGCCAAGGAATCGCGGCTGCTCGAATCCGCGGTCGCAGAACCGCTTAAGCCCGATCTCGGCATGATCCTGTACGCCGTTTCCGTCTATCAAATGTCTTGATTTGTCTCGGCCGCCGCGGCGTTAGCCCTGGATCAATGGGGGATTTATTGCCGTCGGGAGCTCAATTGCGGCCCCAGGAAGCCTCGCCAAGTCTCAGAGTTCGGTGAGTTGCCGCAGTTTGCCGGTATCTTCCAGGCAGTAATAGTTGCTGATCCGGTTGACGAGGCCCTCTCGTGTCCACTCCTTGATCTGCCGGTTTACATTTTCCCTGGCCGAACCGGCCATTCGGGCAAGCTCGGCTTGCGTGAACTTCTGCCTGATGAGGACACGCCCTCCCTCGAGCGGCTCGCCAAAGCCTTCGGCAAGACGCAAAAAGACCCGCGCCAATCGGCCGCTTAACGGCTGGAACCGCTGCATCGTGGCGCTTTCGTTGGATGCGCGCAGCCGGCCACTGAGCACACCCAGCATGTGCTTGTAGATGACCGGATTCGCATCGGCGGCATGTTTGAAATCGCGAGATGCGAGAAAAGCGAGCGAACAGGGTTTGAGCGCGGTGGCGCTGGCCGACCTCGGCTGGGCATCGATAAGGCCCATTTCGCCTATCACATCGCCCGCTCCCAGCATGGCCAGCAGGGCCTCCTGGCCGTCTGCGGCGGTCGCGGAGACCTTCATAACGCCTTCCAATATGGCGTAACACCCGTCGGGCGGGTCGCCCTGGGCGAAAAGCCGTTGGTTTTGTTCCAGCGCAATCAGGCGCGAATAATCGCGCCAATCCGTCAAGGGCCACCTTCTCCAATCCCAAAAAAAGAGCGGAACTGCCCAATATCGATCCGTCGAACTGCCGTGGTTGGGGACTCATGAATAGCAGAATACCAAGTCGGCGGACGAAGTTCGACCCACTTTAAACACCGAAAAAACAAGGAAAATTGCGGTCAATGGCCGAAACCCGGAAAAGTGTGATGTGCGTCACTTCGGATCGGATGGGGGATGTCCATTTCCATGATGTCGCACCAAATTGAACCTTCGCACCAGTGAGATAAGAAAATGACCGCAATCAACGCCCAGACGATCGAAACGCAGCTTCCCGGGCAATCAGGGATCAGCGCTTACGTCTCTCAGGCCCCGTCCGGCACATGGCTTGTTCAGGACGAGATGGACCGTCGCGGCGGGCGTTTTAATGACCGTAAAGCGGCCCTGAAATTCGTCCGTGACGAATTCGGCCCCAATACAGACATCGTCATGCGCGGTCACACGGAAATCCTTGCTGCAGCCTAGTGCGCAGCCATCAAGCAACCCACACAGATATGAGAGATAAGACCATGCTTAAAGCCCACGAAGACACCAACCAGCCCCAGACCGACGTTTTTGAAGATCTGGAATCCAACGTCCAGTCTTATGCGCGCGCCTTCCCGCGTGTTTTCAACAAGGCGGTTGGTACGGAGATTTGGGACGAGAACGGCCGCCGCTATTTGGATTTCCTCGCTGGCGCCGGGTCTTTGAACTTCGGGCACAACAATCCCGTAATGAAAGAAGCGCTGCTCGATTACATCGCCAGCGATGCGATCACCCACAGCCTCGATCTGCACACGTCCGCCAAGGGCAAATTCCTTGCGGCCATGCAGAACATCATTCTTGAGCCCCGCGGTCTTGATTATGTCATGCAGTTCACCGGCCCGACCGGAACCAATGCGGTTGAGGCAGCGCTGAAGATTGCCCGCAAAGTAACGGGCAAGACCAACGTCATCTGCTTCACCAACGGCTTTCACGGCGTCTCCATGGGTTCGCTGGCGGTTACCGGCAATGAAACCCTGCGTGCGGCCGCCGGCCTGCCGCTGGGCGGTGCCACCTCAATGCCCTATGACGGCTATATGGGAGACGACGTTGATACGATCGCTTATCTCGAGCGCATGATCGACGACCCCTCGAGCGGCCTCGACGCACCCGCCGCGGTTATCCTTGAGATCGTTCAGGGCGAAGGTGGCCTCAACACCGCCCGCATCGAATGGCTGCAAAGCCTGCAGGCCCTGTGCAACGAGAGAAAAATCCCGCTGATCGTCGACGATATCCAAGCTGGATGTGGACGTACGGGCACCTTTTTCAGCTTCGAAGAAGCCGGTCTGAAGCCCGATATCGTCACTTTGTCGAAATCCTTGTCCGGCTATGGCTTGCCTTTCTCGATCGTGCTGATCAAGCGCGAACTCGATATGTGGAAGCCCGGCGAGCACAATGGCACGTTCCGCGGCAACAACATGGCCTTCGTCACCGCCACCGCAATGCTCGAGCATTATTGGCAAGACTCCAATTTCGTTCGCGAACTCAAGGAGAAAGGCGACCATCTGGCCAAACGCCTGCAAGCCATGGTGGACCGGTATTCGCCCAACTTGATCGATGTAAAGGGACGCGGATTCATGATCGGCGTGCGCTTTGCCGATGCCGATCAGGCCGCAGCCGTTACCAAGAATGCCTTCCAGGAAGGCCTCATCATCGAGCGCTGCGGTCCCAAGGACGAAATCGTCAAGTGCATGATGCCGCTCACGACGACGATGGCCGAGATAGACGAAGGCCTCGATATTCTGGAGCGCGTTTTAGAGGGCTTGTTCAACCGCGAAGGTTGGGACGAGAACGTCCACGACATCGCCGACGGCGTCGTCGCAACGGGTTCTTGGAGTGCCGGCGCAGAGGTGCTGATCGAGCAAGCCACTGCCGTAGCCTAATTGCATTTCGGTGGGGTCGAATTGGGTATCTGGTATCGACCAATGCACCGAAGGGCGCGGGCGCCCGAGATTTGCCAGATTGCAATCGTCGCTGGCGCCCGCAACTTTTCGTCGAATTTCATACCTGCACAACCACCTCAGCGGCTATTGTCGCAACGTCGTTAGAGGGAAGCCTTGGGCCAGGGACGTATGCTGAGTTGTAAGGGCGCCGACAATTCGATCCGCTGGAAAGACGGCGAACGGCTCGATCATTTGTTCGAGGACCGATGCGATGAGTTGGACCGGGCCAGCGGCGGCGCCCACCCGGCGGTCATAACAAGCGATAAAACATACACATTCCGGGATCTCGACAATCGCGCCAACCAGGCTGCCCGCTACCTCATCGCACAAGGCGTCAAGTCCGGGGACAAGGTGGGTCTGCTGTTCGACAAGTCCGTCGACACCTATGTGGCGCTGCTGGCCGTACTGAAGGTCAACGCCGCCTACGTTCCCTTTGACGGCGGGTTTCCCAACGACCGCATCGACTTCATTTTGGAAGATGCCGGCGTGGCGGCGATGCTTACGCAGTCGGTCTTCGAAGATAAGGTGGCCGGGCTCAATGTGCCGGCTATTTTTCTCGACAGCGCCTCAGACGAGATCGACAAGCTGGAGACCTCGCGCCTGAGCGAGCAGGAAAAAGGCCCGCCGAAGGATGAAATCGCCTATCTGATTTACACATCAGGCACCACGGGCCAGCCCAAGGGCGTCGTCATCGAGCACGCCAGCATCTGCAATTTCGTGCGCGTGGCGGCCGAGATCTACGGCTACGGGCCCCAAGACCGCGTTTATCAAGGCATGACGATAGCCTTCGACTTTTCGGTCGAGGAACTCTGGGTGCCGCTGCTTGCCGGCTCCGCGCTGGTTCCGGGCAAGGCGGGCACGAGCCTGGTCGGCAGCGATCTCGCCGATTATTTGCTTGAGCACAAGGTGACGGGTTGGGCCTGCGTGCCCACACTGTTGGCAACAATCGAGACGGATTTGCCCGACCTGCGCCTGTTGATCGTCTCGGGCGAGGCCTGCCCCCAGAATCTGGTAACCCGCTGGTCCAGCCAGGAGCGCAAGATCCTGAACGCTTACGGTCCCACCGAAGCGACGGTGACTTGCACGCTGACCGAGCTGCTTCCCCACAAGCCGGTGACGATCGGGGGACCGCTGCCGACCTACACCATCGTCATTCTGGATCCCGACAAGCCGGAAGCCGTGCCCG
>JGI24023J19991_10000617_pt1 | contig 27662 bp, 23 predicted proteins | sample Cruoilmetagenom1_FD_19991 | JGI IMG/M metagenome (IMG submission 19991) | reverse complement strand
TATTTGTTCTGTACATTTTATTTTATTTTTTTGAACCACAAAGATATAATTATTTGATAAAACAGCTACTATAATTTGTATTTACTAATTGGACTTATAATGTACCTATGCTATTATTTTATTAGTTAATACAAATTATTCATCTCAATCATTATCAAAATATAGTAAATCCCTGTAAACAAACATCTTATATTGTTATTTCATAAATATAATAATACCCAAATCTGAATATACTTGTAATTGTTTTTATATATCTAAATCCCTTGGAAAATTTTTGAAATATCTATATATCTATAAATTTTGACACCTATCATCTACACAATAAGGTTTAGGATAAAAACAACAGCGGTTTAAAATGCGCTGTCTTTAAGTTATAAAAAAAGACAGCAAATATCACTAAACTTGAAACTTTGTAATTAGCCACTATTAATTTATTCAGTATTGTCTGCTGGCATTAATTTTCATTCCAACTTTCCTAGCATTTCAATTGCATCCATATCAAATTTTGAGAACGCAAACCATTTCTTTCCTAAATCTTTTAAACTTGCTCCAAAATGATAAACATTCTTATTGTCTATTATCAAAAATCTATCGTGTGCTTGATTAAATTTGTTGATTTCTATCGACTTGTATTGCGCATTGTATTTATCTAAATCTAATTTCAATTGTTTGGTAATGTTTTTTGTATAAATTTTTACATTTGCTTTTTGATTTTTACCAAAAAGGGTTAATGCGGTTTCATCTACATAATTATCAATTAAAACAATTGATTTTTCAGCTCCTTTAATTAATTCCACAACAAATTTATATGCGTCAAATATTTGTCCGTCGTAAAATATTCCTTGTTTTGGTTTTAGACTATTATTTTCAAGAGCTTCAAATATTTTATCTATCTTTTCATCGGTTACAATTTGTTTAATTTCAACATTTTCAAGTCTTTGAAATATTGCGGCATTATTAGAAATAAATTTTTTCATCTCCACAAATGCTTTTATTATTCGAATGCTTACTTTTATTGCTATTTCACTTCTCAAAACAGCAGATAACATAGCAACCCCTTGCTCAGTAAAAACATAAGGATTTACAGACGAATGTTTTAACTTTATAAACCGGTCACAAATTGTGACCAGTTCAGTTTTCTCATTATCAGATAATTGAAATCGAAAATCATCAGGAAATCGTTCAATATTTCTTTTTACAGCTTGGTTGAGCACCTTTGTTCTTACACCATAAAGTTCTGCCAAATCTCTATCAATCATTACCTGTGATCCGCGAAAAGAAAATATCATATTTTTAATATTTTCAACAGTTACTATTTTGTTTTCATCGCTCATTTTTGTTCTTTTTTAACAATAGATAAATATTAATTTGATTACAAATATACTGTTTTAAGCGTAAAACCATAATAATCTCAATTTGTACATCAGGGCAAACGNATACTTTTAATTATGTGGNTTTTTAAAAAGTGTGCGTTTGCCCTGATTTGTACATTCTAATTTTATCAGTTACTTTTTTTCGTGGCAAGCTTNTAGAAAACAGTTGTATAAATAACACCAGTTAAAACAAACATTTTAATTGTAATGATATATANCCNGGCAGATTNGCTTCGGTATATTGTTCTGTATATTGTTCATTGGTATGCCATTCTGTTGTTTCATTTTGCCCAATATTAAGAATATTATTGCCAACAAGCGCAATATTAATAACTTTATTCATTTTATATTCAATTGAAGGACTTATGCTAACATATTTTTCTATCTCTAAATTTTTATAGGATTCATAACTACTTTTTATACGCCAAAAATATTTTTTTGCAAAAAAGCCATGCAAATTAACAAACGGCATGTAAGTAATATAACTTTTGTTATTCATGTCGTTTTGATAGGCAATTTGATACAAATTATATTTTAATCCAAAGGAATAATTAAATCCTGATTTTTTTCGTTTTGAATATAATTTTAAGGTTTGATAAAACATGTTTACAGTCAATTTGCGATTGCCAGAGTTATTATAAACTATTCTATTTTCTAATGAATAATTTCCCTTATAGGACACCAATAAGTGTTTTGTCAATTTTTTATTGACCAAATAGTTTACATTCCACTTATTTTCAGCAGGAAAAAGTCTATATTGTAAATATATTGCATTTGATGTTACTTGCTTAATACTACTATTAACGGTTTCTTGTTTTTGTGTATAGTTTCCATTGATATTAATATACAATTTCATTTTTTGCAAATAATTATCATAATTAATATAGAATTGGTTGGTTGGTAATAAATCATTTTTAACTAAACTTGGCATATTTACCACATTTACCTCGGTAATAGTATTATTTTCCAACATTTTTTGAGGTGCTATCATATCGCTGCCATAATAATAACCACCACTAATTGATTGTCTTAAACTAAACAAATATGTCAACTGTATGTTTGGTGAAAAATAATTGAAAGTTTGGGTTTTATTATCCAATTCTGTATTTAAATGATGATAAGAAAGATTCGCTTTTATATGCCAAGCTATGTTGTCATATTTAAAACTAAAATCACTGTAATAATCATCATTTTTTAATTGTAAATTGTTTTTGAAAATATCCAACTCGTTTAAAGTTTGATAGTCTTTATTGCCTTTATCATAAGCCAAGGAAATACTATATTGTGTGCGACTTAAATACTTTGTTAATGTTGTTATAAAATTTGTACTAATACTTTTCTTTAATATTTCATGTTCAATTCTATTTTGATTACGCGTCAATATTTCTTCAAAAATTGGATAATTTGCTGTAAGTAACCTATTTTTATTTTGGTCGTTATAGTCTGCCACAAAATTGTTATGCCATTCAATATCATTATCAAAAGTCTGCGATATACTCAGATTTGAGCCAAATCGTTTGTTACTGTATTGTAAATCTTGTTGTGATTGCTGGTTGTTTTGTAACAAACTATTATTTGAAGTATCATTTTGCAAACTACCGGTTACCAACCACTTTAAAATAGTATTTTTAGCAATCCGGTATTTAAAATGTGAATAAGAAGTTAGTATAAAATAATCACCAGTGGTTTGATTTACTTCATTAATTGATAAATTGTCCCAATAATCCTTTTGAGATGCAATTTTTTCAGTTTGTTGTAATAAATTAACGAGATAAAATCCGCTAAAAGAATATTTCTTGGGTTTTTGTAACACCAAATTCAATCCACCAAAATATACTTTTCTGTCGGCAACCGCATCTTCTTTAAGTAAAAAATCAGGGATATTTTCTTCATCTATTTCAACATTTCCGGATCTCACATTTTTAATATATCTTTTTACACCCCCAGTAAACGTCATATAATCAGACAGTGTGATAGCTTGTTGTCCGTATGAATTAAAATCTCCAATAAAAGCAATATTAGCATTTTTTCTGAAATTAAAAAAATTTGGGTGCAACTTGCATCTTTTGTCATACGAAGCTGATGCAGTAATATTTCCTGTAATTCTGTTATTGTATTTATCTTTTAAGCTAACATTTAACACCCTTGCACCTTCATCGGTTTTTGTGTCAAAAGCGGTTTTAAAGTTTTTGTAAAAAGCAATCGCTTTAACCATATCAGCGTTGATATTTTCGGTTGCCAATTGGTGTTGTTTATTAAAAAAATCTTTACCATTAATCAACACTTTATCAATGGGTTTACCATGCTGTTTTATCTTGCCATTATCATCAATTTCCATGCCGGGTAATTTTTCAACAATATCTTTTAGAGTGCTTTCGCTACCATCGGTAAGTTTTGACAAATTATATAATATGGTATCTTTTTTTTGTATGGTTTCTGGCAAATCTGCATTAATAATCACTTCGTTTAATTGTGTTTTTAACTCATGCATCACTAAAGTCAGGTTTCTTAAATCATTTTTTGGCGTAACAGATATTAGGCTAGGTTTATAACCTAAAAAAGTTGCTTTTACCTTAAAATTATCTTTTGTTTTTACTTTTATTTCAAATTGACCTTGCTCATTAGTTATCGTATAAGCCAATATCTTATCCTGATATTTGACAATAACATTTGCCATAGCCAAATTGTTTCCAATAGTATCTTTTACAACACCCGAAATTATGGTTTGTGAAAAAATATAACCATAGTACATTAAAAAGATAAATAATACAATCCTTCTTGTCATTTATTTATTATTATCGGGACATGTGGGACAATCTTTAGTTGTAATACTACTTTTTATACTGTTTTTTTTACTAATAATTAAATATTCCTGATTTGTCAAATAATGATTACCATAAGGTTTAGGCGGTGTAATTAAAGGAGGGATTTTTAAAAATTTAATTTTTTCTACTTCGTAGGTTGCAACACCCATTTTAAGTTTCATAATAAGTCCTGGTAATCCAGCGAAAATTTTGGGGCCTATACTTATAGGAATGTCTTCGGCAAACCAAGCGATAATTTTCATATTTTGATACATTGTTGTAGCCTTTTGCGTTTTGTAGCCATGCATTTTATCGGTCTCTCTTAGAATAGTCCATTTCAATTTTGGGATACTATCTTTTATATCAAATTTTTTACCGAATGAATTAATATATTTTTTTAAATAAAAATTATTTGCATAATTTATATAATAAATACTCATTTCTTGTGCAAACTTATTTTCATAAATATGAATTGAATGTTCAGAAGTACGAACGGTATCAACTATTTTGGTGTTTTCCGGTCGTCTAACAGGATAAAACAAGGTACTATTGTTGCTCTTAACAAGAAAAAGGTATTCTTTTTTTTGTAATTCTTTTAAGGCCTGAGCGGTAAAATATTTTCTAAATTTTTCGTGTTCTGGAGTTAATGTATATTTTCTACTATAAACAACCTCAATATTTTGTGCAAAAGAAAATGACATAGATAATAATGCGATAAAAAATATAAATGTTTTCATAAACTATTTAATATTAGAAAGTGCAATTTAACCATAATTATTAAACTGCACTTATGATTTACAACTTACTATTGTGCCACCACTTTACATTCTGTAACGGATACTGTTACAATATACATTACACCGCCGTCCATGTGTACAGATGTACTGGATGTTGTTGTACAACCCCATCTTGTACCAGGACCATCCAGTTCTAATTCTTGCTTTGTTATTTCTTGCTTTTCAATATTATTAATAGCGTTTGCTTGTAAGCTAAACGCAAATAATAAAAGCATAATAATGACTACTTTTTTCATAGTTTTAAAATTTTAATTAATATTTAGCGAAACATTTTATGAACATTACGGCCGATTATGCTTATAAAATGTTTTGTAAAATTAGGTATAATAAATGGGGGGGGTAATTTTTAACATATATTTAACATTTTAATATGTTTTGTTNGGATATTTAAAAACCCATTACAAATAATAATATCACGCAACAAAAATAATTGTACTTTTGTGTTTTCAATAAATACCTAACTATTATTAGCATAATGAGCAAAACAGAACTTATACGTATCAATAAATATCTCAGCGAAATTGGTTATTGCTCGAGGCGTGCTGCGGATAAATTAATTGCACAAAATCGTGTAAGGGTAAATGGAAAAGTGCCAGAAATGGGCACTAAAATCACCTTGGAAGATGTGATTGAGATAGATGGGCAATTGATTGCCCAACAGAAAGCAAAAAAAAATGTGTATTTAGCATTTAACAAACCCATTGGGATTGTTTGTACCACTGATACCAAACGCGAAAAAAATAACATTATAGATTATATCAACTATCCCGAACGCATTTTTCCCATTGGCCGCTTGGACAAGCCCAGCGAGGGTTTGATTTTTTTAACCAATGATGGCGACGTCGTCAATAAAATTTTACGCGCTAGAAACAATCACGAAAAGGAATATATCGTCAAAGTAAACAAAGCTATCGATCAAAAATTTTTAGGACAAATGCGCAATGGCATTCCTATTTTAGATACCATAACTAGAAAGTGCGAAGTGGAAAAAATCAATGCTTATAGTTTTAAAATTATTTTAACGCAAGGACTTAACCGACAAATCAGAAGAATGTGTGAGTATTTGGGTTATCGCGTAACAAAACTTAAACGCGTCCGAATTATGAATGTGTCCTTAGATGTACCCGTAGGGAAATGGCGAGATTTAACCGAAGCCGAATTAAAAGAAATCAACAGATTGGTTGCAGATTCTTCTAAAACCATTTAACCTAACCCACATTAATATCAGTTTATTGCGCCACTTTATGATGCATTTGATACTTGCCCTCTTTGAGCAAATGATCGATAAATAATATACCATTTAGATGGTCTATCTCGTGTTGAAAAATAGCTGCGGTAAAAGCTTCTATCATTTCACATTTATGTTCTCCCGTAGGACGGTCATACTGAATAAAAACAGCATAAGAACGGTCTTTGGTCGTTGCTCTAAAATTGGGAATAGACAAGCAACCTTCCGGAACATCTTGTTTCTTTTCTGTATATTTTGTGATAACCGGATTGTAGTACACCTCAAAAGGCACGCCTTTTTTATCGAGTCTTTGCACCCAAATAATACGTTTTGAAATCCCCACTTGTGGTGCTGCAATACCTACGCCTCTTGAAGCACTATCGCGCACGGTTGCCAGTAAACGCTTGGTGAAAATTTGTAATAAAGTATCTTTTTCATCGACCTTAAAAAAAGCACTTCGCTTTCGCAATAAAATAGAATCATCTTTATTGGTAATCAACCATACACGCATAGGCTGATCCGGTTTTCCGGATAAAATCAATTGTTTTTCTCTTTCTGTAAAAACCGACGACTTATGCGCATCGGTAAAACTTTGCGTAGTCGCACAAGAAGCAAAAAGCAAAGGTATTATCCAAAGGTATAGGTATTTTTTCATCCTCAAAAGTAGATAATTTAGCGCAAAAAAACTACTGAACCAATAATTTTTGTGTAAAAGATTTATTTCCTGCTCTTATATTGATCAAATAAAGACCTTTTGCCTTACGCCTTAATTCTACCCGATTATCAATACCCTCCAATTCGCCTTCACCGATAATACCACCTACAATATTATATATTTTATATGTAACAGCTTGGTGTTGAAATAGCGTTTCAGGAATTTTGATATGCACGATATTTTGCACAACAGGATTGGGATAAATACTTGGTTTTTCTGCTTCGCTAAATGGAATACTTGAAGGCGCTACAATCGAAATTTTCCACATACTTCTTCCATAAGTTCCAACATACAATTCCTGATCGGCATAATTGATACGCAAATCTTTTACCAACACATTTGGCAACCCCAAACCGAGCTTTTGCCACATTGTCATGGTGTTATTCTTCCAATAAACCCCCAATTCTGTAGCCAAAAACAAAGTCTCGTCATTGCTATCTGCTTTTAAAACCACTTTTTTAACAGCAATATTTGGAATACCGGCTGAAATAAGCGCCCAAGTAAGTCCACCATCTGTAGATTTGATTACTTTTTGTCCGGCATTGTAACCGGCAAGCGTGGCATAGACGATGTCGGTATCTTGTTTACTGCAAAAACTTGTAAAACTTAGAGCACCGCTATGATTATTGACATTAATCCAAGAAATACCATCGTCAAAACTTCGTTTGGCTTGCCCATTACTACCAATAACATAAATCTGAGTCTGTCCTTGATAACCGGAAACATCTATAAAAGAAACCTTTGTCAATCCACTATTGAGCGCTGTAAAAGCATTTCCATTATTATTTGATTTTAACACATCACCATAACCAACATAAATATTAGAAGAAAATATTGGGTGCATTGCAAAACCCGAAACAAAAGCAGCATTTGTTGAAGCGGCAAGCAAGGTTACACCTGAAAAAGCACTGCTTGCATAACCATCATTAGCACTATATAATGCGCCATTGGTACCACCCAAGTATCTTAATTGTGGGTTCATATAATCAATTCCTGCAACCGTACCATCGCCGGCGGCTACCGCAACCCACTGCTTGGTGCCATTTTTTAATACCTTTGAAAAACCATCATTATCTTGATTTGCCATCATAAAATCATCATCATTTGTAGCCTGACTAACAGCAATATTATACGACTGCGTAATCACCAATCCATTGGATAAATCTACCCAAGTTCCAGGTGTTACGGGACCTTTATGAATACCGCCGTCATGTCCATCGATAAGCGTAATACCATCGTTTAAAAATTGCATAAAATGATGATCGGGATGCACATAAAACCCAACACCTGGCGGATTGTTATAAGGATTTAACAAAACGCTGAAATTCTGTCCATTATCGGTGGATAGATAACCTCTAATACCGCCCAACATAATGTAATTTTTATTAGTAGGTGAAACAGCTAACGTCATACAATAACCTTGATAAGAACTAAAACCGCTAATTGTTGTCGTACTAATCAAATCTGCTGCGGTATTATTCATATTATATCTGATTTTGACAAAACTACCATTAGAATATAATCCATAAAAATTATTAAGATCATTTACACTTGTGGTTAATCGTAAAATATTTTGACTGGTTCCGGGTATAAAATATGCATGCATCGCAAAATTAACCCCTCCATCTGTAGAAGTATATACCGAACCCCAATAATCTGTAGCAATCATATGATTGGCATTATTCGGATCAAAAATAAGACTTTGAAACCATTCGGTAAAATTGCCATAAGGATAGCTAACATTTGCATTTGTCCAAGTATTACCACCATTTGTTGAATATTTTATTTCGGTATTGGTCAAGGCAAAAATTTTATTGGAATTTCCGGGCACAAAAGCAATATCTCTAATAAATTCATAATCACTTAAATTAAACGTTAGTCCAGTAGCATTCCATGTTTGTCCGCCATCGGTAGATTTATATAAACCGATAGAAGGAATATTATATCCATCCCTATCTCCTGTTGCCAGGTAAATAATATTGGGATTAGCAGGATTTATTATCAAATCTGTAACGCCCAGTCCTGCCAAAACATCACTCATAGGCTGCCAAGACGAGCCAGCATCCGTTGTTTTCCAAACACCACCACTGGCAGCACCAGCATACATTATATTATTGTTTGAAGGGTCAACAGCCACCACATTAATCCGACCCATACCGGGATATGCTGTATAGGAATTTGGATTGACATTAGTTGGCGGCCCAACCAAAGACCAAATATTTGTACTATAATTCTTAGATACTTTTTGATTGGTTGCTTGAACAAGTCGATGCCAATCTGCCGCTTGACTAGATAGTCTTCCGTGGGTATTTACCCTATCTTTCCATAGCAATACCCAACGTTCAAATTGACTATACGCCTCTTGCTTATGCACATCCCATTGTCCATTGGCTTTTAAAGTATTAAAATAGGTCTCTTGTCTAGAAATTACATCTGACAAACTTGATTTTTTTTGAAAAAATTCTAATTTATAATCCGGTTGCTGAGAAAAAGATAACAAGGGAAATAGAACAAAAATGAAGATTAATTTTTTCATTTGTTTATTATTTATATGTAACCTAAATAATCAATATGTTATATATAAAAACTTTTCAAGACGATTTTTTTTCTATTATTTTAAAAATTACTTAAGAAGTAATTGTTTAAAAATATAGATTATTATACTGACTATTAATAAGTTACGATTATTTCTATCCAAAGATACGTCATAATACATCTAAAAGCAAGTCTTTTATCAAATACATAAAAAAATAAGTCTTTTACTGTCAAAAAAGCAAAGATTCTACTTACCAGTTGCATCCAATCTACAGACCAACGATGTTCTTAACCTCATACGCCCAAGTTTTAATAAGCTTAATAGATTCTTTAATTTGGTATAATTGTATTTCTTTTTTTCAGGATTATCGGCACAGTCGTAATGTCCTACAACAAATATATATTTAGAATGGTGTTTGTCAATTGAAATATCCATACAAACAAAATTTTTATAAATAATTGTTTATATATTATGTATTTTTTAACATATTTTTACTAGCTTATACGAAATATAAAGAATAATGCCTATGGTACATATACAATAAATTATACTTATTTTAAGACTAAATGCATTATAATAATGCATAAAAAAACAAACGAATATCGTTTGAAGCTCCAAAATTTTAGCTTTGCTAAAATGAATATATTTAATTACAAATTTTAAAATTATTTTATGATGAAAAATCTAATCTTTTATTTGTTCCTATGACTTGCCATACCCATACAAGCCCAATGGACGCAACAAAACTCCGGCACCACAGAAAACCTTAACGATGTGTATTGCATCAGTGCCGACACCGTAGTAGCCATAGGCGATAATGCTACGATATTACGCACCACCAACGGCGGTACAGATTGGCTTCCTATAAGCAATCCTGCCACCGCAAATTTACACAAGCTACAATTTGCCGATACCCAAACCGGCTACGCCATTGGCGACACCGGTACACTGTTAAAAACCACAGATGGCGGTATAACTTGGCAAAATATAAATACCAATACGACCGAAAACNTGCTTGCTTTAAGTGTTGTTTCTACCGATACATTTTTTATAGCCGGCACCAATGGTTTNATAATNAAAAGTATAGATNGTGGCATCAATTGGATAACACTAAATACCGGTGCACAAGAAAATATTATTGATATACAAGCAATTAATGACAATGTGGTTTATGTTGTACCACAATTAGATAGTCAAAGCCAAACCGCTACATTGTTAAAAAGTATAGATGGCGGAAACAATTGGTCACAAATGAATTATAATAATACTTCACCTTTTACCGGAATAAAATTTATTAATGAAAATGAAGGATATTTTCAATCTCGTGTAATACCGGCAAACTTTTCTCAAACTAATGATGGTGGAAATAATGTAAATTTTCTTTTTGATACTTCAATTGGAAGTTCAGAAGATTTTTATTTTACAAACCCAAATAAAATATGGATTGTAGGAGCTGATTTAATTATGAGATCTAGTAATGCAGCGTATATTACATTAATTGAGTTTGATAATCAACAAAATATTACTAACATAGCATCTTTTGAACAAACGGATCTAGCACCATATAAAGCAATAGATTTTGCTAATAGTACCACTGGATATGTTGTAGGTGCAAATGGAATTATTAGAAAAAACACCACAGGAAATAACACAAATACCATATCAAAAATTGATAACAATTTAATCAANTTATTTCCAAATCCTTCAAATGGGCAAATACTTATTCAATTTATAGATCATAATATAAAACCTACTNTATATACCATTACAGATTTGCAAGGAAAAAAAAATATACCAAACACAATATTACATAATAACAAAATTGATGCGACACGATTACCTAATGGCGTTTATTTGTTAAAACTAATAGATAACAACAAAATCTATACTCAAAAACTCATCATTCAAAAATAATGCAATTATGAAAAAAATATTTTATCTATTTATATTTTTTTGGCAAGTTTTCAAGCTTATGCCCAAATTAACGGAAACATCAGTACCCTAAACGGGGACTGGCATTTGATACAAAGTAATTAACAAACCAATAAACTTAACTTTAAGAACTATCAAAAAATTAATAATTGAATAATTTAAAATAAAAAACAAGTCTTTTACAGTCAAAAATCCAAACGCTCTACTTGCCAGTTATGTCCAATCCACAAACCAACGATTTCCGTTACATCGTATGCCCATGTTTTAATAAGCTTAATGGATTCCTTAATTTGCTGTAATTGTATTTCTTTTTTTTCAGGATTACCGGCACAGTCGTAATGTCCTACAACAAATATGTATTTAGAATGGTGTTTGTGAATAGAAATATCCATTCGGTATTTTATCGCTTTAATAACTTCAGTTTCCTTGCCTTCTGATAAGATTTTTATAGGACCAGCTTCGGTAATCATATCCGGATAATCAATATCATAATGCTCAATAATCCAAGACAGAACAGGTAGTTGTGTACGTCCATCCATACAATTAACAACCGTTGCAAACTTGTCTATATTCAAATATTCCATAATATATTATTTTAAATACTAAAATACAATATCTTGATTATCAAAGTATTAAATGTCTAAAAAACGTATAATTAATATTCGGTTTTATCTTCAGATGTTTCCCATAACTGAAAAGCCTTAATGGCTTTATCTCGATCCATTTGAATGGTTTTAATTTTTCTTTCGGCAATAGGCGTGGCTATTTCATCATAAATAAAAGAATCGTCAAAACCTATATTTTTTGCATCAGTCTTGGTGTTGGCATAATAAATTTTATCGAGTCGTGCCCAATAAATAGCGCCCAAACACATAGGACAGGGTTCGCAAGATGTATAAATCTCACAACCTGACAAATCAAAAGTATTTAATGCTTTTGCAGCAAGTCTAATGGTATTTACTTCGGCATGCGCCGTAGGATCGTTGGTATTGGTTACCGAGTTTCCTGCTTGGGCTATTATTTTTCCGTCCTTTACGATTACGGCGCCAAAAGGGCCACCGCCTTTTTTCATATTATCAATTGAAACCGCAATGGCTTCCTCCATAAATTTGTGTTTATCTTGCTCCATTTTATTCATTTTATTAATTCTTTTCGGGTAATTCTACCACAATATCTTCTTTTTTTAATTTTTGCACCAATTTGCCCATACTCAATCCTTGTATTAAAATTGAAAATATAACAATAATATAGGTTAAGACTAAGAACAAATCGCGATGCATCGTTTCGGTCAAGCTCAGGGCAAGTGCAATTGAAATACCGCCTCGTAGACCGCCCCAAGTCATCATAAAATCTGTATGGGGAATAAATTTGATTTTTCTTTCAAAATATTTCAGCAGCGGTTTCACCGCTAAGTACCTACTAAACAGCACAACAATTATAGAAATTAAACCCAAAATAATATAGGTTAAACTAAAATCAACAATAATCAGTTCCATACCAATCATCACAAAAAGAATGGTATTGAGGATTACGTCTGTGAGTTCCCAAAACTTATCGACATAAGCCTCCGTAATCTCACTCATCGCATTGTTTCTAACACGGTCGGTGCCAATGATTAATCCGGCCGTAACCATTGCCAAAGGTGCAGATACGTGTAAATGATGCGCCAAGAAAGTACCGCCCATTACAGCGCCAAGTGTTGTTAACACCTCTACATCAAAACTGTCAATTGATTTCATCATTTGGTACGTAATCCAACCAATAGCAATACCCAATCCGATACCGCCTATCACTTCAACAGCAAATAATTCTATCACTTCACCTATATGAAAACTTTCCATTCCACGCTTGGCAATACCAAAAATGGTTAAAAAAATAACCACGCCCACACCATCATTAAAAAGCGATTCTCCCACAATGACGGTTTCTACGCCTTTGTCTATTTTTGCTTTTTTTAAGATTCCTAAAACGGCAATTGGATCGGTGGGTGATATCAATGCTCCAAATAATAATGTATAAATAAAAGGAATATTTAAGCCGAACAAATTCAACAATAAATATACCAATCCGCCTACAATAAATGTTGAAATAAACGTAGAAACTACCGCAAATCCGAAAACCGGTTTACGCAATTTTTTTAAATGGGTTACATTGGTATGCAAAGCACCTGCAAAAAGCATAAAACTCAGCATCATATCCAACAAAATTTCTGAAAAATCTATTTGGCTAATCATTTCGCGTTGTTGGTTAAAAACAGTCGGATTGATATAACTAACAGCGGTTGATAATAGCGTAAAAACAATCGCGATCAACATCAAGCCAATGGTGGTTGGCAACTTTAAATACTTCTCGTTAATATATCCAAAAATAGCAGATAAACTAACCAATATGGAAGCCAATTCAAAATAATTCATATACTAAACTTATAGAGAAAACACAATGATTGCGGCTACGCACCAAACGCCTCCTAATTAATATTAATACAAAGATAAGATATTTAGCGGATTTCAACAAGCCAAGTCGTCCTACGAATAAACCCGATAATGCAATATATCAGACTTAAACCCCTGTTCTAAAAGCACTTTGGCGGATTTTTTCTTTAAATCATCAGGTCCAATCATATAAACCGCATCAAAATCTTGTTTTTCTTTATCGAGAATGTCTTCCAAAATAGCTTCATTTATTCTGCCTCTATAATCCGCTTTATTTGATTCAGAAAAAACAAAATACACTTGCAAATTATGCGGATATCTCATTTGTAAATCCTGCAATTCTTTATAAAATATGGTTAATTCGGGAGAATGATTGCCATAAACCAAAACCATTCGACTTTTTGGTTGATGCTTGACAATAGACTGTATGATGCTATAAAAAGGCGTAATGCCACTACCAATTGTTATTGCCAAATAGCTTTTTTTATGCGAAGCATCTTCTAACTTGAAAGGCACATCATCCATAGGAACAGACACCTGCAAAACATCGCCCACTTTGAGTTGATGTAAGGCAAAATCGGCAAAACCATCTTGGCCTTTTAATTTGATACCCAATTGAATATCCGACGCATCAATATCAGAAAAAATAGAGTAATAACGACGAAGTTTTTCGCCATCTATTTCTTTTTCTACCATCACAAATTGCCCGGAATGAAAATTGAATTTATCTTTTAAATCATTTGGGATTTCAAAAGAAATTGCGACACTTTCGGGTGTTAGCAATTGCTTTTTGTTTACTTTTAAGGGATAAAAATCTGCCATTTGTTCAAAACTAATTATATAATTTTCAATAAAAAATATTTCTTTTTGCCACGTTGCAACAATATATACTTATCGCTAATTAAATCATTTGTGTCCAATACTTTTTCGGCATTCACTTTTTCTTTGTTTACCGATGCCGAATTTTCTTTTAAAGCCCTTCGTGCTTCATTGCCAGAAGGCAAAAATCCACTTTCGACCAAAGCAGTAGCAATATCTATACCTGCTTCTATTTTACTTCGAGACATTTCACCTTTCGGAATGCCTTCAAATCCATCTAAAAAAGTTTGCTCATCAAGACTTTTTAAAGAAGCAGCATTTGTTTTTCTGCCAAATAAAATTGCCGTTGCATCCAAGGCTTTTTGTAGGGCTTCTTCGCCGTGAACCAATTTTGTAACTTCCTCAGCAATACGTTTTTGCAATACTCTAAATCCCAAATCTTTACGGTGTTCTTCTATTAAATTGTCAACGGTATCTTTATCTAAAAAAGTAAATATTTTGATATATTTTTCGGCATCTTCATCGCTTACATTTAACCAAAATTGATAAAATTTATACGGCGAAGTATAAGCAGCGCTTAGCCAAACGTTGCCAGACTCTGTTTTGCCAAATTTTCCACCATCTGATTTTGTAATCAATGGTACGGTTAAAGCATAAGCTTTTCCGCCTGCAACCCGACGCACCAATTCGGTTCCAGTAGTCATATTACCCCATTGATCCGAGCCGCCCATTTGCAATTGACAATCTTTTTCTCTGAATAAATGCAAGAAATCATAGCCTTGAAACAATTGATAGGTGAACTCTGTAAACGACATACCGGCACTATCATCTTCTGCAGAATTTAGGCGTTTTTTGACCGAATCTTTTGCCATCATATAGTTTACGGAAATATGTTTACCAATATTTCTAACAAAATCGATTAAAGAAACATCTTTAAACCAATCATAATTATTGACCAATTCTGCCGGATTCTCTTGCGCATTAAAGTCGATAAACTGACCTAACTGTTGTTTAATAGCTGCTATATTATAATTAAGCGTAACTTCATCCAACAAGTTTCTCTCTTTTGATTTACCTGAAGGGTCTCCAATCATTCCGGTAGCGCCGCCCACCAAAGCAATGGGTTTATGTCCATTGCGTTGAAAGTGCATCAAAATCAAAATAGGTACTAAACTACCAATATGTAATGAATCAGCAGTTGGGTCAAAACCAATATATCCGGTTACTTGTTTTTTATCTAATAATTCTTCAGTTCCAGGCATAATATCGTGTAGTAAACCACGCCATTTAAGTTCTTCGACAAATTTGCTCATATAATATATATTTTGCTTGCAAAAATAGAAATTATTTGTGTAAGAAACATATTTATTTAATGGTATTTTGCTAGACTAGAACTAACAAATACAATTTTTTGGATTACAAACTTAACTTTTTTGAAGTATCTTAAAGAAAAGTATCTACAAATATTATTTTTTTGATTTAAAACTAAATAATATCTATTAAATATTACAAGGTTTATACAAGATTTGGAATATTATTAACTATAATTACTATCTTTGTTACTAATTAATTTTTAATAAACCTTAAAGTTAATGGGTGATTTCCTATCTACTAAATCAATCAATAAATACCTACTATTTTACGTATTTATTAACCTATTATTTGTTTTTAAATATAGTCATAGAATTAGTTTAAATATAGCTGTTACAACTACTATATTATACACTATCCTTATCATTTTATTCTTTAATTTTTTAGTTTGGAATCAAAATAAAATCAATCGCTTTAAAAATTTTAATATATTTTTTATTGTTATAAGTTTGTTGGCAATAGCATTCTATATATTCTTAAATATATATGTGGATGGAAAATCATTAAATGTTGATCGTTGGTCAGCAATGTCCGTTGGTATAAAAAATTTACTTAATGGTAATTATCCTTATACTGCTATTGATCATTTGGGGGGCAGAACATCCAATTTTCCAGGATTATTTTTTTTAGGACTACCATTCTATCTACTAGGAAATGTTGGTTTTTTACAAGTTTTTGTTTTTGTATTATTATCGTGGTATGTTTATAAATTTATTCCTACTAATTTTCAACGAATTTTAATTATTTCATTATTTATTCTTTCACCTGCATATTTATGGGAAATTTATGCAAAAAGTGACTTAATGAGCAATCTTATCTTATTATTTATTTTTATAGATTATTGGAGTAAAAAACATAGAGATAACTTATTTAATCAACCCTTAATAGCAGGAATAATCATTGGTGTTTTAACAATGACAAGAGGTGTCGTTGTATTAGTTTTGTTGATATACTTCTTTAAAGCATTTTTTATTAAAATTACCAAACAAAAAATGCTCTTTCTATTCACAATTATTGCTACAATTTTATTACTTATTCTTCCAATTTACATAACAATGCCTGCTTGGGATATTGTAAAAGAAAAAAATCCTTTAGCATTACAAACTTCTCTTTTACCTTCATATTTATATCTAATCTTTATACTAAGTGCTATCCTTCTTTCATATATAATTAACAAAAAAAGAATAATTTGGTGGGCATTTTTAATTATTTTTATACCTGTATTGACAAGTTTTGTTCTTTTTATTTATGAATTTGGATTTGAAAGGTCATTGTTACAAAGCAGATTTGATATTTCATATTTTAACATGAGCCTAACTTTTATTATATTTTGGTTAGCAACATATATTTCAACTAATGCTACTACGCCCAATATCCATAAAAAACTTGCTTAGTAGATACATTTGAATAGATTTTAGAGCTTTAACACTATTTAAAACGCACAAAAATTACATTTACTAATTGAACTTACATACCTTTTTTCTACTATAAATATACAAAATATATACAGATTTATAGAAATCAGCACTACAACCCCAATTCATCTCGTTTTTTTTTGGTCAATCCTTTAACAATCAAATCATAAGAATGCTCAATCAATTCAATGATAAAATCCTTGGACAAACTACCATCCATCACAACGGTATTCCAATACTTTTTACGCATATGATAACCCGGTCGGATGGCATCGTGTTGTTCGCGCAGTTGAATGGCACGGTCGGGGTCACATTTTAAATTTGCAGAAAAAGGCTCACTGTCTAATGAAGCTAGTGCAAACATCTTATTGCCTACTTTAAACACTAGTGTTTGATCATCAAAAGGAAAACCTTCGGTTACGTGTTTTTTACTGAGACAATATGCTCTAAATGATTCTGTATTCATAAATTATTATATTTATCTAAGATACAAAAAAAACGCTTTGAAAATCAAAGCGTTTGTTGTTTATGTTATTGTTGTTGAACAGTACTATTATTCTTTAGATTTAAAATTTAGCATTAAAACCCAAACCAAAAATCTCTTTAAACTGAATATCTTGTAAAGCGTTATCATCATAAATAGTATGCAAACCAATGTTGGCAGAAAAATATTTATTAATTGCCATCGCAATATTCATTTGATAATCCAAATCGACATTTTCAGGCTGATCTAAATAATTAGAATAAAGACCCAAAATATTTTCAACAGAAATATTTTTCATCAAATCAAATTTGTAATAAGCATTGACTGCCATACCCAATTCGTACCGTAAATTCTTTCCATGATCAACACCATAAGCACCTGCAGCAGATAAATCATCATCCATTACAAGCAACAATTTTGAAGTTGCCGGCGCAAAATTCACTTTTAAATTATCTGATTTTTTCCACAACATACCTGGACCAAAATTAAAATAAGCAGGCGCCAATAATTTTGAAGTAACAAATGATGGTGTTACAGAATAATCAAATCCATCGGTAAATTGTGTTTTAAAATCACCAAAAAATGAATAGTACCAATTTCCTTTTGCTTGCATTCCATAAACCGAATTAATTTCAAATCGATCATCTGTTTTTTTAGTATCATTAGCAATACGGCTAAGACCATATGCACCAATCACCTTGGTATCCCAAACAGATTTATCTTTTTTATAATTGAAATCATAATTTACCAAAGCATTTACAGCCAAAGCATTTTCACCACCTTTTAACCAATTGCTAAAAGAAGCTTGACTAAATGTTAATCCTAAAGTGCCTCCTTTTTTCCAAACTTTTGCATCTTCTTTTTTATCTTGTGCTTGCATTGAAAAAGCAAGTATCAAAGATGCCATTATCATAATTTTTTTCATTTTCTTCTTTTTATTGTATTTAATTTTGGCAAAAATACAAAAAAAGACTCAAATGTTCATAAATGAATAAGAAAAAATTAAGACCGGTGCAAAACGATAAAGAAAAATAAAAAAAGACAATTCTCTACCAAATTTCCTCGTTGACAAAAAATTTAACATCCTCATCCCAATAGCCATCGGGACTATGGTATTAAATTTTTTTCTATTCTAAAATTTGAACAAATAACCACCTTTTGCAAGAGGCTTAAATTATTTACGAAACTCCGTTTGTCCCAGCGTAACTTTTTTAGCGATGGTTTCTAACTTTGATGTTTTAAAACGCAGTTTTAAAACATCATTTGTTTTGTCAATATCTTGTTGCTTAATCAGCCTTGCACTAAAAAAATATTTTCCTGCTGGTAAAACAACATCTTTTTTCATAATGACACCCGTCGTTAAATCAATAATGCTATAGTCTATTAACGGCATACTTTTATCATCAATTTGCAATACAGCTCCTTTTAAAACAGCCGATGCTGTAAGTTCGATTTCAGCGGTATAATTGATATAAGTTTGTCCTTGTGGAACACCAGGCATCACCAAAGATTTTTTAACATCATTTACCTTGGTAAATCCTGATTTACAACTAAAAAAAATAGCTGTAAATAATACAAATGCGATACTTAATTTGCTTGCTTTCATGTTTTTTAATTATTAATATTTGTTTGTCACAAATGACTATACAATATGGCAAATAATTACTTGACGATTAGTTTTTTAAACATTGATTTTTGTCCACTTAAAATTCTAATCATATAAACACCTTTTGCTGGGTTGTTTAGCTGGATTTGATTATTATTTTGATGCAAATTTCCTTCCAAAATAAGACCGCCTACAAGATTAAACACTTTGTAACAAACTGGTTGGTTATCGTTAAATAAAATTTCCGGAATTTTGATATTGATCAAATCATTCACAACAGGATTTGGATAAATAATTGGCTTTTCAAGTTCATCAAAACCTACAACACCAATATTTCCAAAAGTTCCAATATACAAATCTTGATCTGCATAATTTATTTTAAGATCCGTTACAATCGCATTGGGCAAACCAACACCTAATTTTTGCCAATTTGAAACTGTATTATTTTTCCAATAAACGCCAGCTTCGGTACCTAAAATAAGCGTTTCATCACTTACATCCGTTTTTAAAATCACTTTTTTCATCACAATATTGGGCAGACCGTTACTAATGTTTGTCCAAGAACCTCCCCCATTGATTGATTTAAAAACTTTGCCACCACTTTGGTAACCCGAAACAGTTGCATATACAATATTACTATTGGGTTTTGCTGAAAAACTATTAATACTTTGTCCACTTACAGGCGAAGAAATACTAGACCACGAAGCGCCGTCATTACTACTATGCTTTGCACCATTATCACCAATAGCATAAATATTTACACTAGCATTATTTGTTGTAACATCTATAAAAGAAGTTTTTGTTAATCCAGAACTTAAACTAGAAAAACTATCCCCATTATTGGTAGATTTACGCACATCGCCATAACCGGCATATAAAATTGCCGGATTGGTAGGATGCATAGACAAAGGAGAAACAAAAGCTGCTGAAGATGTTGCTGAAGCTATAGTTGAAGCCGAATAGGCACTAGAAGCATAAGCATTTGTTGATTTATACAAAGCGCCACTGGTTCCACCTAAATATCTAATATTCGGATTATTATAATTAATGGCCGTACATGTACCATCGCCTGCTGCGCAAGACACCCACTGTCTAGTACCATTTTTTAATACCTTTGAAAAACCATCATTATCTTGATTAGCCATCATAAAATCATCTCCATTTGATGCTTGTGTTAATGCAATATTATAAGACTGTGTAATCACCAATCCGTTTGATAAATCCGTCCAATTAGTACTGCCAAAAGTACCCCTATGAATACCACCGTCATGTCCCGTAATGACAGTTGTACCATCGCTTAAGAAACCAAAATAATGAAAATCAGGGTGCATATAAAATCCGACGCCTTGGGGTTGGTTATAAGGGTTCATTCTTATTGAAAAATTTTGTCCGTTATCAGTTGACTGATAACCATATACCCCACCGACCATGACTTTATTTTTATCCGTAGGTGAGACAGCCACACAAATATTATATCCATATTGCGGTTCGTAACCTGAAATTTCGGTATATATAACCCTATCGCTAGCCGAATTGGTCATATTGTATTTAAACTTAGCAAAATGTCCATCTTTATACATGCCATAGCAATAATCGTTGTCATTTGAAGTAGCCGCCAATTTTAAATGATTTCCATAAGCAGAACCGCCACCAGGCAAAGCCGTATTTTTTGAAAAACTGCTACCACCATTCGTAGAATAATAAATATTGCCATAATAATCTGATGCAATGGCTTTATTGTTATCATTCGGATCAAAAATAATTGTTTGATATCTAGCACCATTGGGCGCACCTGATACGCTTGCATTACTCCAATTAGCACCACTATTGGTAGAATATTTAATGCTATAATTGGTCAAGGCAAAAATTTTGCTTGGATTAGCTGGTGCAAAAACCAAATCTCTAACAAATTCACCATTTGTCAAACTAAAAGTAAGTCCCGTTGAATTCCAAGTTGCACCGGCATCTGTAGATTTAAATACGCCTATAGAAGCATACTGAAATCCATCTGGATCACCGGTCGCCATATATATAATGTTCGTGTTATTTGGATTGATAATAATATCAGCAACCCCCAAAGTAGCAAAATTATCAGATGTTGATGTCCAAGACGAACCGCCATTTGTTGTTTTCCAAACACCACCGCCGGCTGCACCTGCATACATAATATTATTATTTCCCGGCGTTACTGCCACCACATTTACCCGACCCATTCCGGGGTAAGCATCATATCCATTTTCATTTGGCGTATTAACTGGTCCTACTTGCGTCCACGGTGCTGTCGCTAAATCATTTTGGTTTTTTAAAAATTGCTTAGTGTTTAACAAATTGATATAATCTTGCTTAGATAAATCCGAAATTCTTTCAGGGAAATGCCCATTAGCATCAATCCTGTCTTTCCATAAATATACCCATCGTTCAAATTGTTTTTCTGCTTTTTTATCGTAATGCGTCCATTCTCCTTTTGCTTTTTTATCAGCAAAAAATTGGCTTTGTGTTGCAACCAAGGTATAAAAATTGGCTTTGTGTTGCAACAATTCTGTTTTGTAATCTACTTGTGCAGCCAAATTTAAAGATAGCAACGCAGCAAAAATTATTAAATATTTTTTCATTTGTTTTTTTTTAAATATTTTTTTTATATTTATTATATCACATAATATACCACTAATAATCAATATCTTATTCTTAGAAAGACGTTGTGAAATATTTTAAAAACTATAATTTTACAAATATACATTAAATTATTTATAATACTCCTTGGCAACAATTTCAATCTCTTGATACCAATCCATTCCAAATTTTCTAATCAAAGGTTCTTTTAAAAACTTAAACAGTGGCACTTGCAACTGTTGCCCCAACACACAAGCATCTGCACAAATATCCCAGCTATCGTAATTTATGGCTTGAAATTCGCCAAAGTCCTTTACCCTTACCGGATACAAATGACACGAAATTGGTTTTTGCCAATCTATTTTTTTATCTAAATAAGCTTTTTCTATACCACATAAATACGTGCCGTTTTCATCTTGTGTAACATAAGCACATTCTTTATTATTGATCAAAGGTGTTGTAAGCTCACCTTGTCTGTCAATTACATATTTGCCTTGTATTTCAATCGCTTTTTTTCCTTCATCGGTTAAATAAGGAATAATCTTATCGTAAATAGTCTCTAAAATTGGTTTCTCTTCATCGAGTAAAGGTGCACCCGAATCGCCTTCAACACAGCAAATCCCTTTACAAGCATTAAGATTACAGACAAATTCTTTTTCAAATAAATCCTCTGTTATGATTGTTTTCCCAACTTGAAACATTCCTATAAATTCTGAATGTAGCTGATTAATAAATTTTCAATAGCTGCTTTTACATCTTTGTGTTTACCGATAAACATATTGGTCATCACCGAAAAGCTATAAAATTTTCCTGATGTAGCTTTAAAAATTCCGGTATAATTCTGCACCTTACTGACCGAACCACTTTTAACCCATACTTGATTTTGTATAGGTTTATCTTTTAAAAAATTCTTAGCATAACCATCTACACCTGCATGTGGCAAAATTGATAAAACTTCATTGTTTCCTAATCTTTCGCTCATTATTTTTAAAAAATTTGTCATTTGTGCCGGTTGCACTAAATTATCAGGTGCCAATCCACATCCATCTTCAATATCGGCTTTTTCAAACCCATAAGGTACAAAAAAGTCATAAATATCCTCTTTGGCAATATATCCATCTGCCGGCTTATTAGCCTGTATCAACAACCATGCAAAAGCCTCGCTAAAGTGATTTATACTATAGTCATTAGCTGTCTTAGCTAAATTAAATAAGGGTTTTGAATTTGTTTCCCAAATTGGATTCTTATAATCTTTTTGCTCATGTTTTATTTCTACATCCTCCACATAAATAGCAAGATCATTTAATTTCTTTTGTAATAATTTTAAAAATGACAAAGGTGGATTCGGAATACCCGCTTTTATTTTAAAAGCACCTTCACCCGCAGGAATGGTCCCCAAAATATAACGTGGCATTGCATAAGGCGCACCAAAAACATAAGATTGGTCATCGGTGTCCGAAGCAGCTGTTTTAAGCTTTGAAATAAAAGTAACACCGGGAATTTCAGGTTTGGTATATAATATCTTAACCGGCTTGCCTTCTTCCGTACTACGTTCTACATACACATCAACTCTATTATCATTAAAATTAAAATCCCAGGCACCTGTTCCATAATAATTTCCTACATCTTCTATGGGAATGCTACCACAAAGCGGATATCTAAAACCGTTTAACTCCATCACCAATTTTCCCTTAATATCTTTAATACCACTTGACTTAATCTGATTTACAATAATATTTACCAAGGAATCTAAGGATTCATTCATTCTGGGCGAAGCAAAACTAGGGTCACCACTTGGCTGAAAAACCAAATCACCCATCAATATGCCATTGGCCAACAAGTTTCCGGTTTTATATAATTTAGTTGTATAAACAAACTCTTTATTAAATAAATCCACCGCTGCTAATGTATAAAGCAACTTTAAATTAGATGCAGGTGCAAAATTATCCTCGTTATTTGCCGCAACAATTTCGTTTCCAGTAATCATATCTCTTACAGAAATACCATATCTAGCACCTTGTAAAACAGGCGCACTCTCAAATTTGAGCCTTGCATTTTTTAAATTTTTATAAGTATTCGTGCTTATTTTATTTTGCGCGTGTGCAAAAGAAATCATAAACAATAAAAGCATGATGCTTATCCTCCGAAAAAATAAATGATTTAAATTCATATTTATTAATTTTGTTTGTTTGTTTTTAATCAATACTATCACCCCTTAATTTACGATAGTTTGATCTTGCATCGACAAACCAAAAGCTCGCCGGGTAATCTATAATAATTTTTTTATATAACTCTTTAGCTTTCATTTCATTATTCAAATATAAGTGATATATTTCAGCCATTCTATACAATGCGTCATCTTTATATAAATCTTCTGTTTTGTTCTCTTGAATTGCCTCGTAATCCTGCAAAGCGTTTGTAAAGCTTTTTGTTTGTTCAAAAATTTGTGCCCTTGTCCATAAAGCATCGTCATAAATAAGTTGTCCTTTAAAATTCTGCGTTAATGTATCTAGTATTATCAAGGATTTTTTAGGATTTTTTCTAAATATTTCAAATTTTGCTTTGGCAAACTTTTTTAATCCTAATTGTAATGTATCAGCCTCCTCTTTGTTGTTGATAATAATTAGATCCAAATCGATAGCATCATTTGCAATAAAATCACTTGACACCGATTTTACAACTTTTAATTGTGCATGTGCCCAATCGATATCGCCTTGAAAAAACGAAGCTTGTGCAATTTTGAAAGTTGCGTTATGACCTATTTCATTATTGGGAAAATCCAACTGTACTTGCGTATATAAAATTAACGCCTGACTAAACCTCATATTATACAATAAAATATCTGCTTTTTTTAATAAAACTGACGCCTTGACACTTTTTGACATAGGCATTTTTTCGAGATCGCCAAGAATAGCTATTGCCTTAGCCGGATTTTTTAAATGAAAAGCGACAAAATCGGCATATAATAAGTCCAAACTTATTTTATTTTTAAGCGACCAATCTGCCAGTCTGTATTGCTCAAAAGTTTTATGAATATTTTGTTTAAATTCAGGAGATAATATTTTTGACATATCCAGTTTGAGCAATGCCAATTTGCTTAATTCTTGATAATAAACATCATCTTCGGTAGCTTGATCAATAACAAAACGATATATAACGATGGCTTCATCTTGTTTCTTGCCATAATTGGCTGTTTGCGCCAAATGATAGATTTCACTGATTTCTGCTTCGTTTTTTCTATATAGACTTTTTAGCTGAAAAAAAGCCTTTTTGTATTCTTTTTGCTGAACATACAACCAATGCAATAGACGATACCACTTGGTTTTAGGCGCTTGACTAATCCGCTCAACCAACTGATTTTTTAATATTATATTGACTTTATGCTCCGGATCTTGTGTGATAAACTGTGCTAAATAATATTTAATCCGGGATTCATAAGCAGCATTCACCTCTGTCAAAGTCAAATAATTGGCTATCATTTGATCCAAATCGCCTTTTTCGGCATAAATTTGAGCTATCTGCACATAATAATTCGACTTATTATGCTGTTTTACAGCTATTTTATAAACTTCTAAAGCCTGATCTAACAAATAAAAATTTTGAAAAGCGGCGCCCAATGAATAAACAAACTGTGGCTTTTTTGCTCCTAAATCTATTGCTTTTTGATAATATTTTTTCGCATTTAAGCTATCTTTTTGAAGTTGGTAATTGTAACCTATGTAAACATATAGCTGTGGTTTTCTTTGAGGGTGAAGCTTTTTTATCAATTTGTTTACTTCTTCGTATTTTTTAACGGCTTGATAAGACTTCACCAAAGCCAATACATAGGAATCTTGGTAAGGAAATTTATCGACGAGTAATTTGTACTCATAAATTGCTTTATCAAATTCAGCATCATCAAAATATTTTTTTGCCAATTGCGGATTTTGCCCCACAACAATTTGTGTAAAGGGCAATAGCAACAGCCATAAAATAAATCTTTGATTTTTCATAAGTGAACAAATTTACGAATATATTATTTACAAATGTCATACCGAAAAATTATTATATGTTAAAATTGCAAAATACACCTATAAATACCTAATATACAACGCGTTATAATTATGGCACAGTAATTGCAATTAATTAATCAGCACAAAGAATAAAAACTTTATAATTGCTATAATAAACCAAAACTGAAATATTATGAAACTATTAGCCGTTTATCAAGATTTAAAAAAACAGTCTGTAAGCTTATTGACCAAGGGACATTTTGATGCTTACTTTGAAAGTTTAATGCAATTATCAAAACTAGAAAAAGAAATGCAAAAATTGATTTTGTTAAACTAATAACATTTATATATTTCTTAGGCTTATATACGTTCTGTTATTTTTGAGTTTGTCACTTTAAAAAATTACAAAACTACCACACAAGCAAAAAACGCATCACTTTGTGATGCGTTTTTTTTTGCTTGTTAAATAAAAAAATTACTTTTCCACTCTAAACACAATAGGCAGTGTATAGCGAACTTTTACCACATGTCCATTTGCTTTTCCTGGCGTCATTTGAGGCAAAAGACTTAATACTCTTTTTGCTTCATCGCCAAACTCTTTGATTTTTGATTTTACTTTTATTTCAACTACTTTACCATTTTTATCAACATTAAAAACAGAGAAAATCTTTACTGTTTTTATAGAATCCGGTACTTTATGTACTTTTCTATTAAAATTGTCGCTTATAAACTGCGAAATGTTTTTTGAAAAACACTTTTTTGCTTCTGCAGAATCTAAATTTTCACAACCCGGATAAACAGGTGATATAGCTACATTTTGAAAATCATAGGATTCTTCTATGTTTTCAGCACTTGTTTGTATCACTTCTTTATTTTTTGAAGTAACATTATTGTCTTTACAGGCATCTACCAATACGACAATTCCCAATAAACTCACTACGGCAACGGCATACTTTAATTTTGCCCAAATACCTGACCTTTGTTTTTTTTGCATTTTGATACGTTTTTTAATTAATGATGGTTTATAAAACTGATTGACAAACGATAAATGAGTCGTTTGAAAAACATTTTGTAATAATTGATTGAAATAAGTTGCTTTATCAATGTTCCGCAGCACTTCGGCATCGGCAATATATTCGTGTAGTTCTTTGAGCTTAACTTGATACAAATATAGCATCGGGTTAAACCAAAAAATAATTTTAAGCATCTCTACAAACCACAAATCCAACCAGTGCTTTTGCTTGACATGTACTTGCTCGTGCTTAAGAATATGTAAATAGCCACTGCGATAAAATTGCGCATCGATAAAAATATAATTAAAAACGCTAAAAGCATTGGCTTGATTTTTAATTAAAACAAGCTTATTTCCGTTAAAATTCTTAATTGGATTTTGTTGAATCAAACGCCACAATTTTAGTAATTTCAACAAAAACAAAAAACCACTTATCAGCAATCCGGCTACATATATATATAATAACAGACTACTATAATTAGTTGTTTCAGGTAATTTATCCAAATTTTTACTGCCAATTACAACAGTTTGCATCG
>JGI24023J19991_10000614_pt1 | contig 27717 bp, 25 predicted proteins | sample Cruoilmetagenom1_FD_19991 | JGI IMG/M metagenome (IMG submission 19991) | reverse complement strand
CCAATGGGTTATCGTGTCGTTTGGCCAGTGAGATTTCCCGGCTTATGCTCAAATCAAATGAGGAACGATTTTTAATACCCGTGAGGGGATCAATCTGGGAACTCATTTTCGCCTGATGATACAACAAGCTGTTATGCAGGGGATTGAGCAAGCTGGATAATGAATATTCAAGGCTCATCGTTTCCGCTTCGCTGAATTTCTGTGAACGCGTAAACACCAGTTCTCCCAGGTTCTGCCCCCCCATGAGTAATCGATACTGACAGGAATGACGTTTGCGGGTGCCTTCCTTGAAGGAATAGATGTTTTCCGGGTGGGTATAGCTCAGGTGATCAAAAGGGACCGACAACCGCGTGCCTTTACTGTACATGGCAAACAATTCATCAATATCCAGTGTGCTATGCAGACGATTGGCAAATTCAAGCGCACGTACGGCCTCGACTTTTAATGAAAACTGATTATCTACTTTATTATGAGTGGGCATAGTCAAGATACCTTCTCGCAAGCTATTCTGTTTTTTATTGATAACACCTGTTTGTATGGGCATCGTTAAATTCCTGTGTATTACCGTTAACCTGAATATGCTAATTTCATGCCATGTGCCAATGAATATTGTAAAAATCAATAAAAACAGTTATATATAGCCAGTACGTCTTATATAGCCGTCTCAGGTGACAGATATTTGACGGCAATTATTTGCCGTTGGTGGCAACTTACTGGTTATTCTTATTGTCATAAAAGACAATGATATTTAGCAGGTGCAAAGGTATGAAAACAACAAAAATTATAACCCTATTGATTACTTTATATTTAATGGCCAGCACTTTGTCGGCGGCCACTGAATCACAAAAACTGGACGAAGGAATGGTTAATCCAGGCTACATGGAAAAACCGGCATGGTTCAAGTTGTCATTTATGGAATTACCAGAGGATGTACTCGAAGCTGAAAAAAATGGAAAACGCCTGATTTTATATTTTTATCAGGATGGTTGTCCCTACTGTGAAAAACTCCTGCACGATAATTTTGGTAGAGAAGACATCGCTACCAAGACTCAAAAGAACTTTGAGCTGATTGCGATCAACATGTGGGGAGACAGGGAGATGGTGGACCTGCAAGGTAACACGACTATCGAAAAGGATTTTGCCAATCACATGAAGGTGATGTACACACCGACGATGTTATTCCTGGATGAGAAGGGTAAGGTCGTATTACGTATCAATGGTTATTACTATCCACAGAAGTTTGATGCGGCGCTGGATTATGTAGCAGAAAAAAAGGAAGCTGAGAGTAGCTTTGCACAGTATTACAGCGCCAAGGAAAAGACACGTGTATCGGGTAAGTTGCATATGAATGACAGCTATCTGCAACCACCCTATCATCTACAGCAGACATTAAAGAACAACCAGCGCCCGTTACTGGTACTGTTTGAAAGCCCGAATTGTAAATTATGCGATGAACTGCATCTCGATATTATGCCAAGGCCGGAACCCACCGCGGCGATAAAAGCTTTTGATGTTGTGTTACTGAATCGTCATTCAAAAGGCTTTATAGTCACACCCAAGGGTAAGACCACACGAATTGCGGATTGGGCTAATCAGATTAATATCCAGCATAGTCCCAGTATGGTATTTTTCGAAACCACCGGGAAAGAGGTATTTCGCACCGAGGCCTACTTGAGGACGTTTCACGTGGCAGGTGCAATGACCTATGTTTCCAGTGGAAAATACAAGACACAAAAGAGCTTTCAACGTTATCTGCAGGATGTTAACAAGGCCATGATTGAACAAGGTCTCGAAGTTGATTTGATGCGATAAATGCTGGCTGGCAGTTTCAAGAGATACATTGGGTGATCAACAAAAATCATCCGCCTGAAATGCCTGTCCTGTAAACTGTTTACTATCCGGTCCCATCAGGAACAGAAAGGCTGGCATGATACTGTCGGGTGTGGGTAGTGAATCCGGGTTCTCACCAGGATAAGCAAAGGCGCGCATCTTCGTCCTGACAACACCAGGGTCAATACTGTTAATCCTAATATTAGTATTAGTCTCCAGTTCATCGGCAAGTGTTTGCATCATGTCTTCCAGCCCTGCCTTGGAGACGCCATAGGCACCCCAGTAGGCACTCCCTTGACGGCCACAGGCATCAGAAACAAACAACATGCGCGCATCGTCGGAGTCATTGAGTAGTGAGAGACATGACTGGTTGAGTAAAAAAGGGGCATGCAGGTTGATTTGCATAACCTTGTACCAGTCTTTTATGTCATAAAGATGCATCGGGGTAATGGGGCCCATTACCGCCGCGTTATGCACGATGCCATCCAGTCGGCCAAATTCCTTCTCGATACTACCTGCCATCGTCTCGTAGTCTTCCGGTGAGGCTTTTTCAAGATCCAGCGGATAGATGGCTGGCTGTGGAAAACCGCTGTCTTCTATCTGGTCATAGAGTGACTCAAGATTGGCCACGTGTTTGTCGAGGAGGATGGTTGTCGCGCCGTGTTGCGCGAATGCCAGTGCCGTGGCTCTGCCTATGCCGTCCGCAGCGCCTGTAATCAAAATGATTCGACCTGCGAGGATATCATGTTGTGGTTGGTATTGAGGCATGAGTGAATTCCTTCGTTCTATTGTGTCTGTTGCGCTGTTTCCAGGATTTTATGCGCGCATTGTACCCCACTCACTATGGCGCCTTCGAGTGTTGCCGGTAAATCAGTGTCAAGATAATCACCCGCAAGCCAGACATTCCGGCCAATGTGCCCGGGTTTTGGTCTGACATGACCCATATCGGGCTTGCAGGAAAAGGTAGCGCGTTTTTCCCTGATCAAATAGGTAGACAAGGGCGGCGGCCAGGTCGGGAATACCTGCCTGGTTTCTTCTACAATCGCGCGGGTCAGTGCAGCCTTATCCATCGCCATGTGTTTTCCGTTGGCACTGATCACCGCGGCAATCATGCCTGGTTGGCCACAGCTGCGACGATCGACATACCACTGGGTGATGCCATCACTGAGACCACTGAGGTATTGATCGAGGCGTATAGTGTCTGGAAATTGCATATAGAGCGTGGTGATGGCTTCATGTTCCAGACTGGCAAGAGCCTGGCAAACCGCACTAAAAGTCGCAAACGGAGATAACAATTGATGTGTCTGATGGTAAGGAGTAGCCAGTAGCAGGTGTTTGACCACATAGGAGGTCTTTGATGTATGGATACTGGCGAGTTGTTCATTATCGAAGTGGATCGTTTTAAGTCGTTCTCCGTTCCTGACCTGACCTCCCTGTTTGCGAATATAGGCACAGACAGGTGTCGGTAACACATCGCCCAATGATGATCTGGCAAATAGAAAATCACTGTTTGATCGGCTGCCGCTAAATGTTTTTCTGAGGACATTGAGGTAGATTTGCGCCGATGCCTTTTCGATGGGTGTATTCAGGGCGGCGATGCATAAAGGAGCCCAGAACAAGCGGATCAGGCGCGGAGATTGTTTATGCTCAGCGAGAAACGTTGATACGGGTTTGTCTTGGGCAATACTGAAACCGGATAAAGTCATCGACAGCCAACAGCGGATGATGGACCCTTTCTCGGATAAGCCCAAACCGCGGGCCATCAACAGACCACTTAGCAAATGCAAAGGGCAGGGTAGTCGACTGGCCGATATGTGAAGGGGTTTGTCCGCCAGGCTATTGATGCTGAGATTAAGTTTTGTGCGGATAAACAGGCTGGATTCAGGGACGTTCAGAGACTGGATGAGATCGAGCAGTTCCTTGTATGCACCAATGAATATATGTTGACCATTATCGACGTCACCCATTGGCGTCTCGACACGGCGTGCGCGTCCTCCCAGGGTGTGCGCCGCTTCAATGAGCAGCACCTTATGACCATGTCTGGACAGGGTCGCTGCTGCTGCCAGACCTGCCCAGCCGGCACCTACTATAGCTATATCCGCATCTGTTTGCGTGGACGGTTTATTCACCGTCTATTGCGCTTTTTTTCACGTCGATAGGTTTTCCAGGCTATCCACAGTTTGCGTAAAGGGGTCAATTTGATGCGGTGTTCCATCACCTGATAATGGTCATTTTTGATTTCGTTGAGAAGTGCCAGGTAGATGTCTGACATAATCATTGAGCTCAGATGATTAAACCGATCACAATCAGGTAAGAGCTGGAATGCCTTATGGTAATATTCCTCGGCCCGTTTGACCTGAAATGCCAGTAACTGCCTGAGTGGTTCTGTTGTTACGGGTTGATGCAGATCAGACACCTGAACATTAAATTTTTCCAGGTCTTCGACAGGTAGATAGACCCTGCCGCGCATAACGTCTTCACGCACATCGCGAATGATATTGGTGAGCTGCAAGGCAGTACCGAGGTTTTCTGCAAATGTGAGTGTGTCACGATGGCTGGAGCCGAAGATTTCAGCCGCCAGAAGTCCAACAACACCGGCTGCGCGATGACAATACAATAACAGGTCATTGAATGTATCATATTGGTTGATGTGCAGGTCCATATACATGCCATCAATGATCTCGCCCAGGTATTCTTCATGCAGGGCAAAATGCTGTAGCGATGTACTCAGTGCCTTGCTGACAGGGTGCTCAGGGTTGCCTGCATAGAGTCGTTCGACTTCTTCCCGCCACCAGCCCAGTTTGGACTCAGCAATATGGGCATCATGACAGTCATCCACGATATCATCCACTTCACGACAAAAAGCATACAATGCGGTAATCGCCTGACGTTTTTCCGCAGGTAAAAATAAAAAGCTGTAATAGAAACTTGAACCACTATTCGCTGCTTTTTGCTGGCAATATTGATCGGGTGTCATAAGCTGAGATTAATTAAAACAATTTTCTCGAGTATACCTTAAATCGACTGGTCAGCGCATGGCTGGCTATCCATAGCCAGTCACTTTTACCCAGTTTGGCATTTTGTGAAATATCGCCATCGTTTTCATGAAGTTTTTTTAATACTCTCCAGCCACCCAGGATCATCATTCTCAGCTCCAGCCCCAGCCTGCCATGCAGGCGTATCCCCAAAGGCGCCCCTGATTGTAATAATGTCAGTGCGCGATTGATCTGGAATTGCATAAAGGGCCTTAATTGAGGATGGTTGTTGTGTCCATCCAGGTCTGTTTCATCGAGTTTGAAGCGCAGGAGCTCATCATGGGACATGTAGATCCTGTCCCTGTCGAGATAGTCAGACTGTATATCCTGAAGGAAATTGATTATTTGCAAGGCACTGCAAATGGCATCGGAGTAGGCAATATTTTTTGTGCTGGCGGCACCATAAAGTATCAAGAGCATGCGTCCGACGGGATTGGCCGAGTAACGGCAATATTCCATGATTTCGCCAATATGCGCAAAGCGTTTTTTGTGAATATCCTGATTGAAAGCGGTGAGTAAATGGAGCAGAGGTTGCAGTAATTCAGGTGTTTCTGCAAGAACATCGGCCAACGCAATATAGACCGGCATATCGTTGGGTTGTCCTTTAGCGGCTTGCAACAAATCGGCCTCAGCCTGTTTAAGTAGTGTTACACGTTCCTGATCAGTGCGATCGCCTTCGTCAGCGATATCATCAGCCATACGCGCAAAGGTATAAATAGCACTAACGGGTTTTCGCAAACGACGGGGTAATAGTAAGGATGCGACAGGGAAATTCTCGTAATGGCTGCGGGTTGTAGCCTGGCAGTGGCGATAGGCCTGCTGAACGGATAATGGCATTCGGGATTCGCTTATTCTTTGTTGATGGAGCGCACGGCTTTATCAACGGGTTCGGGTGTTTCCAGTGTTTTACTGGACTCGATTCCCAGTTCGTGCAGTTTTCTGGCGCCTGGCAAGACCTGACGCTCCAGTGAGCCAACTGTTTTGTTGAATGATTCGACACTGCTCCCGAGGTTTTTACCCAGGCGACTCATATGCTCGCTGAAAGTGGCGAGCCTTTTATACAAGTCTTCGCCGAGTTGACGAATGATGTCTGCATTTTCGGTCAGGGCTTCGTGTCGCCAACCATAGGCGATGGCGCGCAGTAGCGCCACCAGGCTGGTCGGGGTGGCCAGGATAACCTTTTGTTTAAGGGCTTCCTCAAGTAGATTATGATCCATTTCCAATGCGGCCGTGAGGAACTGATCACCCGGTATAAACAACACTACAAAGTCGGGAGAATGTTTAAACTGACTCCAGTAGGCTTTACTGGCCAGCTCACGAATGCGTCCCCTGACATTACGTAGATGACGAGTTAATTCTTTTTCGCGCTGATCATCATCGCTGGCTTCGATAGCACTCAGATAGGCATCCAGTGGTGTTTTAACATCGACAACAATCTCCCTGCCTGCCGGCATACGCACAATCATATCCGGTCTTATTGCGCCCTCGGCTGTTTGCGTGTGCTCCTGTTCATAGAAATCGCAATGTTCAACCATACCCGCCAGTTCCGCCAACCTTTTAAGGGTGATTTCCCCCCACTGGCCACGTACTTCCGGGCGTCTGAGGGCTTGTACCAGATTGCGGGTTTCGCTTTGCAGTTGGGCCTGGGCCTGGGTCATGGTCTCCAGGTGTTGCGTCAGGGAGCCATAGGCTTGCTTGCGCTCGTTCTCCATCAGCCTGATCTGTTGTTCTGTTTTGTGGAGGGCGTCTTTGATGGGCTTGACCAGGTTTTCGACCGATTTTTCGCGGTGGTCCATATCCTTCTGAGCATGGATCTGGAATTGCGTCAGCTTTTCCTGTGCCAGCTTGAGGAAAGAGTCATTATTACTTTTTAATGCCTCGCTGGACAAGGCGCTGAACGTATGCGTCAGTTCGTGTTGAAGCTTGTCCTGTTCCTGGCGACGTTGCAGGGCGAGTTTCTGTTCCATTTCCAAGGTCATTTGCAGGCGAATGTTTTCGGCTTTTTGTGCAGCGATTATTTTCTGATGTTTATACGCGGCCAGTAACCAGCCACAAAGGACAGCGACTGCAAGAATCAGGGTGAGATAGATCTCAAACTGGTATGTCACCAGAAACGAAATGATGTCAGCTTGCTTGCTCATCTTTGTGCTCGCCATTCAGGCATTATTTATCGCCAGGTTGTTGTAGCCAGGTCAGTATATCTTCTGGCTTGTCAATCACCGCGTCGGCACCCCATTGATAGATGTCATCTTCCTCTTGAATATAGCCATATAATGCCGCCAGTGTGCGCATCCCCGCTTTTTTGCCGGCTTCTATGTCGCGCTCTGCATCGCCGACGTAGAGACATTCATCTATGCTACTGTTGCTCAAACGACAGGCATGCAGCATCGGCTCGGGATGGGGCTTGCTATATTGGGTGGTATCACCACTGACAACACAGACCGAACGTTCAAACAGACCCAGGGCTATCAATAAGGGATCGGTTAGCCATGAGGGTTTGTTGGTGACAATACCCCAGCGCATCTGGCTTGATTCAATATGTTCAAGGACCGCTTCCATGCCAGGGAAAAGCCGGGTGTCTCTGGCGATATTGTCTTTGTAAATTTCCAGCAGGCGTTGCCGCAGACTTTCATATCTTTCGTCCTCAGGCTGTATGCCGAAGCCTAAATCAATCAATGCACGTCCCCCATGAGAGACGACGGGACGAATTTTTTCAAACGCCAGAGAAGGCATGCCCTGTTCGTTGAGCAACGTATTGAGCGCAAAGGCTAGATCGGGCGCCGTATCGAGTAATGTACCGTCCAGGTCAAACAGGATGGTGCGAATCATAGATTTAGTCACGTCAATCTGTCGGGCGAGTGGCATGGATAAGGTAATTGACATCAACATCTGCCCCCAGACTGTAACGACGGGTGAGGGGGTTATAGGTCATACCCGTGAGATGGTGAATATTCAAACCGGCCTGTCGTGCCCATTGATGTAGCTCGGAAGGACGGATGAATTTTTGGTAATCATGTGTTCCCTTGGGAAGCATGCGTAACAGGTATTCTGCACCTATGATGGCAAATAGATAAGATTTTGGGTTGCGGTTGATCGTGGAGAAAAACACATGTCCGCCTGGTTTTACCAGATCATGGCAGGCCTTGATCACAGAAGCGGGGTCTGGCACATGTTCCAGCATTTCCATGCAGGTGACCACATCGTAGGATGCAGGTGCTTTGCTCGCCAGTTCTTCGGCTGTTATTTTCTGATAATCAACGGCCAGTCCGGATTCAAGTAAGTGCAGGCGGGCGACATTCAATGGTGCCTCACCCATATCAATACCGCTGACAGTCGCCTGTCGGGTAGCCATGCTTTCCGAAAGGATGCCGCCACCGCAACCAATATCGACGACTTTTTTGTTGGCGAGCCCGCCACAATGGGAATCAATGAAGTCGAGGCGTAGCGGATTAATGTCATGCAGTGGTTTAAATTCACTGTTGGGATCCCACCAGCGCGATGCCAGCGCCTCGAATTTGCTGATTTCCTGTGGGTCAAGATTGCTGTCCGCAGATGTTACTTTGTCCTGATGCGTTGTTGCCATGAATGTGCCTTTTCCAGAATTTCTTTTTGATCCAGACGTGTCAATTCCCTCTGATTGAGGAGATGCTCACCATTAATCCAGACATCCGTTACTTTATCACGACTACTGGCATAGACGATATGTGATTCTGGGTGATAAACCGGCTGTGTCTCGATACTGGCAAGATCAATGGCGATCATATCGGCCGATTTACCCGCCACCAGGCTGCCGATTTCTGCGTCAAGACCCAGGGCGCGGGCACCATTCAGGGTGGCCAGCTCAATGGCTTTCATGGCATCCAGGGCACGGGCATCGTTGGCCACGGTCTTGGCCAGTAGGGCGGCAGTGCGCATTTCGGATAACATGTCGAGGTCATTATTACTGGCGGCGCCATCAGTGCCCAATGCGACATTTATCCCCGCTTGTGTCAGCCGGGAAAGAGGGCAAAAACCGCTGGCCAGTTTCAGGTTGGATTCCGGGCAGTGGACCACATTGACCGCATTTTCAGCGATCGTTTCAATTTCTTCGTCGAGCAACTGGGTCATGTGGACTGCAACCAGGTTAGGGGTCAACAGGCCAAGTTCACTGAGTCGCTGGATGGGTCTTACTCCGTATTGTTCAATACTCTGTTGTATCTCATCAGCGGTTTCATGCAGATGTATATGGATCGGGATTTCCAGCTCGTTGACCAGCGTCTGCACATGTAACAAGGTGCCATCGGAAACCGTATAAGGTGCATGTGGGGCAAATGCTGTTGTTACCAATGTGTCATCACGATAATGATCATTGACGGCCAGACCCTTCTCTATATATTCATCGGCGTGACTGGCCCAGATGGTTGGAAAATCGAGCACGATCAGGCCAACAGTGGCCCTCATGCCTGCTTCCCGGGCAAGCCTGGCCGTTACGTCAGGAAAAAAGTACATATCATTAAAGCAGGTGGTGCCGCAGCGTAGCATCTCGGCCATGGCCAAACGCGTACCGTCGTGGACGAATTCTTCATTGACGTGCTGACTCTCGGCCGGCCAGATATGTTCTTGTAGCCATTGCATCAGCGGCATGTCATCGGCGAGTCCGCGCAACAAGCTCATTGATGCGTGGGTATGAGTATTGACAAACCCAGGTAATAGCACATGCCCTGGGTATCTATGGTGTTGATTTCCCTTGTATTTAATGGCTGCATCAGGTGCCGCTAGTATCTCGACAATACGCCCTTTGTCAATGGCAATGGCATAATCGGTAAAAACTGTATTGGCAGGTTCTACGGGAATAATCCAGCCGGCCTCGATCAGGGTATCTATTTCTTGCATTGTATTGTCATCACTAAAAAGTCCATGTAATCAAGATAATAAACGAAAACCTGGCAAGAAGTCAGTGTTATTCTTAATAAATGTAAATGCTTGGCAAGTGTGATTCGAATTGCTATTGTTTACATAATTTAACAAATTGAATACGGTTAGGAGTAGAGATTGCGAATTGCTTTAGTAGAGGATGATCCTGATCAGGCGGAAATACTGGGCATTTTGCTCAATGATGCCGGCCATCGTTGCACACATTTTGCTAATGCCCGTCAATTTATTCGTAATATCAGCCATGAGAGCTATGATCTTGTGATCCTTGACTGGGTACTCCCGGATATGAACGGGGATGAAGTGGTCAAATGGATGCGTAGCGAGCTCGATTGGTATGTGCCGGTCTTGTTTATTACCATTCGTGACAGTGAAGAAGATATTATTCACGGCCTTGCCTGTGGTGCTGATGATTATATGATCAAGCCTGTCAGGCCGCGTGAGCTGATGGCAAGGATTGATGCCCTGTCGAGGAGAGGGGCCTCGGCATCCTCTGCCAATAAATCCCTGGAAGTAGAAAATTTTGTGTTTGACCCGAACACTAAACAGGTCTCGCATAATGGTGAGACAATCGAGATGACGCATAAAGAATTCGAACTGGCCTACTTTCTCTTTCGAAATCTGGGCAGGATTATGTCTCGGGGGTATTTACTTGAGAATATATGGGGCAAGAATTCTGACCTGAATACGCGCACCGTCGATACCCATATCAGTCGCATACGTACCAAACTGGGCCTGAATAAAGATCTGGGCTGGAAGCTGGGTGCTATCTACCAGCATGGCTATCGCCTGGAAAAATGGAGTACGGATGCCGACAGTATTGATACCATCATCCAGTCTGGCCAGTAAAGTTTTCCCCTTATGAATTCACTAGACAGCATTCGCGCCATTCGCTGGCAGGATGACAGGCTGATCCTGCTTGATCAGCGTTATCTCCCTCAACGCGAAGAGGACTTTATCTGTAAACATCTTGATGATGCCATCGAGGCCATACGTGATATGGTCGTGCGCGGTGCGCCTGCGATCGGCATTACGGCCGCGTTTGCCATTGTCCTGGCAGTGCGTGAGCAACATGCACGCCATGGTGCTGAGTGGCGCGGGTTTATCGATCCGGATTTGCAAAGACTCGCACTCGCCAGACCCACGGCGGTCAATCTCGTTTGGGCCATAGAACAAATGAAGTCGTTGTTTGCAACGGTGGATAGTAACAACCCTGTCGCCGCGTTATTGCAAAGGGCTCGGGATATTCACCAGAGTGATATCGATGCCAATAGAACGATGGGGGAACTCGGTGCCGACTTGATAGAAAACACCCAAAGCGTATTAACACATTGCAACACGGGTTCGCTGGCCACAGGTGGTTATGGCACTGCCCTGGGTGTTATCCGTAGTGCCTACCGCGCAGGCCGCATACAGAGAGTCTATGCTGATGAAACCAGGCCCTGGCTACAAGGATCACGACTGACCGCCTGGGAGTTGGTCAAAGAAAAGATACCCGTGTCCTTGATTGCGGATTCAGCAGCGGCACATTTGATGAAACAGGGCGATGTTGGCTGGTTGATAGTCGGTGCCGACAGAATTGCCGCCAATGGCGATACCGCGAACAAGATTGGTACGTATTCAGCAGCGATAGCAGCCCATTACCATAAAGTCAGGGTGATGGTGGTGGCCCCCACATCCACCATCGATATGAATCTTGAGAGTGGAGACCTGATCCCGATAGAAACCAGGGATAGTTCAGAGTTACTGCAATTCAACCATGTTCCCTTTGCTGCCAAAGGCAGCGATGGCTGGAACCCAGTATTTGACGTGACACCGGCCAGCCTGATCGATGTGATCGTGACCGAAAAGGGGATTATCCAGCACCCGGATACTCAGAAAATCAAAAAATTAATGTCCCGTTGAGCTTGAACAGCCTGTTAATACCTCACTATAAAAAAGTATTATGCCCCTTTGTCTATCTGAAATCTGACTGATTAACTTTCGCCGATTTCCAGCCAGAGGCTCTCAGAGCCGATTTAAGCGGTTTTTTTTATAATGAAGTAGGTGAGCGCTTATGATATGATTCGCGTGATAGGTAGCCTGATTTGAAATAATGCTTGATTGAATCAGGTTTTTTAATAAATCAAGGAATAATGAAGAATAATTATGGCTGAATTTGCCAAAGAAGTCCTGTCCGTCAATCTAGAAGATGAGATGAAACAGTCCTACCTGGCATACGCGATGAGCGTGATTGTCGGGCGAGCATTACCAGATGTCCGCGACGGACTGAAGCCGGTACACCGCCGCGTCCTCTACGCTATGAATGTCCTTGGTAATGACTGGAACAAACCATATAAAAAATCAGCGCGTATTGTCGGTGATGTAATTGGTAAATATCATCCTCATGGCGACACTGCCGTGTATGACACCATCGTGCGTATGGCCCAACCATTTTCCCTGCGTTACATGCTCGTTGATGGGCAGGGAAATTTCGGTTCTGTCGACGGCGATTCACCGGCCGCGATGCGTTACACCGAAGTTAGGATGTCGAAGATTGCGCATGAACTGCTGGCAGACCTGGATAAAGAAACTGTCGACTTTATCCCCAATTACGATGAATCGGAAAAAGAACCGCTTGTATTCCCGTCACGAGTGCCCAACCTGCTGGTTAACGGTTCCGCAGGTATTGCCGTGGGCATGGCGACCAATATTCCGCCACACAACCTGGTTGAAGTCATCAAGGCTTGCCTGGCATTCATCGATAATCCTGCTTTGAGCATATCTGAGTTGATGGAGTTTATTCCTGGTCCTGATTTTCCAACGGCCGGTATTATTAATGGCTCCAGTGGCATTCATGAAGCCTATCGAACGGGAAGAGGTCGTATCAAGGTTCGAGCCCGTACAGAAGTAGAGGAGCACGGCAATAATCGCGAACGCATTATCGTCGGCGAACTACCTTACCAGGTTAACAAAGCCAGGCTTCTGGAAAAAATTGCCGAACTTGTCAAAGACAAAAAAATCGAAGGCATTAGTGAGCTGCGTGATGAATCCGATAAGGATGGTATGCGCATGGTCATCGAGTTGCGCCGAGGCGAGGTCGCCGAAGTCGTCCTGAATAATCTTTATCAGCATACCCAGATGCAAACCGTGTTTGGTATCAATATGGTTGCCCTGGTGGATGGTCAGCCAAAGTTACTGAACCTGAAACAGATACTGGAATGTTTTATTCGTCACCGCCGTGAAGTCGTCACCAGGCGCACCATGTTTGATTTGCGCAAGGCGCGTGAGCGTGCGCATGTATTGGAAGGACTTGCGGTTGCATTGGCCAACATCGACGAGGTCATCGCCCTGATCAAGGCTTCTGCCGGCCCGGCCGAAGCAAAAGCGGGCTTACTGTCGCGCAGCTGGGAGTCTGGCATTGTTTCTGCCATGCTCGAACGCACCGGTGCCTCGGCTTCAAGACCGGAAGAGCTCGGGTCTGAATTTGGACTGCATGATAACAGCTACCGATTGTCTGAAGCCCAGGCGCAGGCAATCCTTGAACTCAGATTGCAACGACTGACTGGTCTTGAGCAGGATAAAATTGTTAATGAGTACAAGGATATTCTCGAAAAAATTGATGACCTTCTCGATATCCTTGGTAACCCTGATCGCCTGAAGCTGGTGATCAAGGAAGAGTTTCAGGAGATTCTTGAGCAGTATGGCGATGAACGCAGAACGGAAATCGTCACGACACAACAGGATCTGAATCTTGAAGACCTAATCAGTCCTGAAGATGTGGTCGTGACCTTGTCGCATGCCGGTTATGCTAAATCTCAACCGGTTTCCACTTATGCTGCCCAGCGTCGTGGTGGAAAGGGCAAGGCGGCGACCAGTGTCAAGGAAGAGGATTTTATCGATAAATTATTTGTCGCCAATACACATGACACGATCCTGTGTTTCTCAAGCCTGGGTAAGGCATACTGGTTGAAGGTATACGAATTACCACAAGCCAGCCGCGCAGCAAGAGGAAAGCCGATCGTTAACCTCTTACCCTTGCAGGAAGAAGAGCGTATCACTGCTATATTACCGGTAACGGAATTTAGTGAAGAACAATTCATCTTCATGGCGACCAGCAGTGGAACCGTCAAGAAGACACCGTTATCACATTTCTCACGCCCACGTTCGAATGGCATCATCGCTGTGGAACTGCGTGATGGTGATCACCTGGTCGGCGTGGCCATAACCGATGGTGAACAGGATGTGATGTTGATGTCGAATGCCGGTAAAGCCATTCGTTTCAGCGAAAAAGATGTACGACCTATGGGCCGTACCGCCTGTGGTGTGCGCGGCATCAAATTGACGGATGAGCAATCTGTTATCGCATTGATTATTGTCGGTGAAGGTGAAGTACTGGCCGCCACTGAAAATGGCTATGGGAAACGAACAATCATCGATGATTATCCTGTTCATGGGCGTGGAGGTCAGGGTGTTATCGCGATTACAGTGAATGATCGTAATGGTCTGGTGGTTGGCGCTGATCAGGTCAGTAATGAAGATGAAATTATGTTGATCAGTAATGGCGGCACCCTGGTAAGGACGCGTGTTCAGGAGATCTCTATTATGGGAAGAAATACCCAGGGTGTTAGACTCATTTCATTAAGCAAGGAAGAAAAACTGGTGGGTATTGAACGCGTCGCGTCGCTTGATAATGGCGATGAACCCATCGATGAAACGCAGGATGCAGAAGTGTCAGACCAGCAAGAATAAATCAATCTAGGAGCATAAGTAATGTCACGGCTTTATAACTTCAGTGCAGGCCCCGCCATTTTACCGGAAGAGGTTCTGGTTAAGGCCAGGGATGAAATAATGGATTGGCATGGATCAGGAATGTCTGTGATGGAAATGAGTCATCGCGGTAAGGAGTTTATGTCTATTGCCAAAAAGGTCGAGGACGACCTGCGCCAACTGATGTCGATTCCAGTCAACTATAAAGTGCTATTTTTACAGGGTGGTGCGAGTAGCCAGTTTGCCATGTTGCCGTTGAATCTGGCCGTTAAGAATAAGCAGGCTGACTACATCAATACCGGTGCCTGGTCAAAAAAAGCCATCTCCGAAGCGAAGAAATATTGTGATGTTAATGTCGTCTGGAGTGGCGAGGCCGATAATTTCACCACTACGCCTGAGCCCGATGAGCTTAAATTTAATCCCGATGCGGCCTATGTCCATTATACGCCGAACGAAACTATCGGCGGGGTGGAATTCCCCTATGTGCCGGATACGGGCGATATTCCGCTGGTGGCAGATATGTCTTCCACCATCTTATCGCGCCCGATCGATGTATCGAAGTTTGGTGTTATCTATGCCGGTGCGCAAAAAAATATCGGTCCGGCCGGGCTAACGGTGGTCATTATCCGCGATGACCTGATCGGTGAATGTCAGGACAAAACTCCCAGCATGTTCATGTATTCAATCCATGCCAGTAATGAATCCATGTATAACACACCACCGACCTATGGCATGTATCTGGCAGGCCTGGTTTTTGAATGGTTACTGGAAAAGGGTGGTTTAAGCGGGATGGCAGCGATCAATGAACGCAAGGCGAAAAAACTTTATGAAGCCATTGATCAATCGTCTTTTTATAATAGCCCGGTTGAAGTTAAATCACGTTCCTGGATGAACGTGCCATTTACCCTGAGTGATGCAGAGCTGGATGCCACTTTTTTAAAACAGGCAGCCGAAAAAGGCTTGTCCACTCTCAAGGGACATCGATCCGTGGGTGGTATGCGTGCCAGTATTTACAATGCCATGCCTGAGCGCGGTATTGATGCTTTGGTGGAATTCATGCACGAATTTGAGCCTCAACACGCCTGAACAGGAACACATTTTATATGTACAAGATTCTTACACTCAATAATATTGCTGTTAAAGGTCTGGAAAAACTCTCACGTGATCAGTACGAAGTGGCTTCAGAGATACAAAATCCTGATGCTATTTTATTACGCTCATTCAAGATGCACGACATGGAGATACCCACTTCATTACAGGCAGTTGGACGTGCCGGTGCCGGTGTGAATAATATCCCGATCGATAAAATGAGTGAAAAAGGCATCCCTGTATTCAATGCACCCGGGGCCAATGCCAATGCTGTTAAAGAGTTGGTGATTGCGGGTATGTTGCTGGCTTGCAGAAATATATGCCAGTCCTGGGGTTTTGCACGAAGCTTGCAAGGTGATGATGCCAATATCAACAAAAACGTTGAATCCGGTAAAAAAGATTTTGTCGGTTTTGAATTGCCAGGTCGTACCCTGGGTGTTATCGGTCTGGGTGCCATTGGTATTCGTGTTGCCAATGCCGCACTGACACTGGGTATGAATGTTATCGGTTTTGATCCTGAAATTACCGTCCAGGGTGCCTGGCAATTATCTTCAAAAGTACAGCAGGCTAGCAGCGTGGATGATTTGTTGTCACGTTCTGACTTTGTTACTTTTCATGTCCCCTTGATTGATTCGACCCGTAACCTGATTAATCATGACAGACTTAAAACCATGAAAGATAATATTGTTATATTAAATTTTGCCCGCAATGGTATTGTTGATGACCAGGCGATGGTAGAGGCACTGGATAGCGGTAAAGCCTATGCCTATGTGTGTGATTTCCCCAGCAACTTGTTGAAGGATCATGCGCGTGTCATTACCTTGCCCCATCTGGGTGCTTCGACCCAGGAAGCTGAGGATAATTGCGCGGTCATGGTCGTGGAAGAGGTGATGGATTTCCTTGAAAACGGAACGGTTAATAATTCTGTTAACTTTCCTCAAGTAGAATTAGCACGCGGCGATGGCTTCCGACTAGCCATTGCCAACCGCAATACACCCAATATGCTGGGACAGATATCGACAGCTCTGGCGGACGCGGATTTGAATATTATCGATATGATTAATAAATCCAGGGGTGATCTGGCCTACACTTTGGTCGATGTGGAATCTGAAGTGACCGACAAAACTATCGCGGCGATAGGTGAAATTGAAGGTGTGCTATCTGTTCGCGCCTTGTGAATTCGGCGATGATGGTGTTTATGCATGAGTGATGAAAAAAAGCTTTCCAAGATTCGTGAAAAGATAGATACACTGGATCAGAAGATCCAGGATCTTATTAACGAGCGTGCGCGTTGTGCCCAGGATGTCGCGACAGTCAAGCAGTCAGCAGATAAAGAGGCCGTCTTTTATCGTCCAGAGCGTGAAGCCAGTATCCTCAGGGAAATCAAGCAACGTAATTCCGGGCCACTGAGCAATGAAGAAATGGCGCGATTATTTCGCGAAATTATTTCAGCATGTCTGGCGCTTGAAGAAGTATTGAAGATTGCCTACCTGGGCCCAGAGGGCACATTTACACAAGCGGCGGCATTGAAACATTTTGGTCACTCGGTCAATACGGTTTCACTATCCAATATTGATGAGGTCTTTCGTGAAGTCGAATCGGGTGCGGCTCATTATGGTGTAGTCCCCGTTGAGAACTCTACGGAGGGTGTTGTCAACCATACGCTGGATATGTTTATACATTCTCACTTGACGATCTGTGGTGAAGTGGAATTAAGAATTCATCATCACTTGCTCGCAAAAGATACTCAGCTTGTGGATATCACCAAGATATATTCTCATCAGCAATCACTGGGTCAATGTCGGGAGTGGTTAGATGCCAGGATGCCACATGTCGAGCGAGTGGCGGTCAGTAGTAATGCTGAAGCGGCAAAAATGGCAATGAATGAACCTGGAAGTGCCGCTATTGCCAGCGACAATGCCGCCGCTATTTATGGTCTCGATATTGTATCGCCGAATATAGAAGATGAGCCTGATAACACGACCCGATTCCTTATTATTGGCAATCAACTGGTGGGTGCCAGTGGTCATGATAAAACGTCCTTGTTATTGTCAACTGACAATCGTGTAGGTTCATTGCATCACCTGCTGGCCTGTTTACTTGATAACGGTATCAGTATGACGAGGATTGAATCACGGCCTTCACGTCGTGGTATGTGGGACTATGTGTTTTTCATTGATATAGAAGGGCATCAAAGCGATCCATCAGTGAGTAAAGCATTAGCCCAACTGGAAAAAGAAACCACTTTATTCAAGATTTTGGGTTCCTATCCACGAGCAGTATTATAGGCATCATGAACGATCTGCATAATAAATTCATTTCCCTTGCGGTTGAAGGAGTGCGTGGTTTACAACCGTATGCACCGGGCAAGCCCATTAGTGAACTTCAGCGTGAGTACGGTATTGATGACATCATCAAGCTGGCCTCAAATGAAAACCCGCTAGGATCGAGTCCATTGGCAATGGAGGCATGCCGTCATGCATTGCAGGGGCTTGAGCTATATCCTGATGGTAATGGCTTTGAGCTGAAAAAGGCGCTGGCGGATAAATACGACGTTGATACCACCTGTATCACATTGGGCAATGGTTCCAATGATATTCTTGAATTTATAGCGAGAGTATTTTTGTCACCTGGAACCAATGCGGTTTTTTCCAGGCATGCTTTCGCTGTGTATCCACTGGTCTGTCTCGCAGTGGGAGCAGGTCTGAATGTGGCCGCACCCAACGATGCAGACGATGCCATGCCGTATGGACATAATCTGGAGAACATGCGTGCAAAGATTGATGCCGATACGCGCGTTATATTTATCGCTAACCCCAATAACCCGACAGGGACCTGGTTAACGAAGTCTGAGCTATTGTCTTTTATTGACGGGGTGCCAAAGGATGTGGTTATTGTCCTTGATGAGGCATACGTCGAATATGTGACAGAGCCCGAGTATCCGGATTCGCTGGCGTGGTTACAGCACTATCCGAATCTTGTTATTACCAGAACATTTTCCAAGGTGTATGGCCTGGCCGGTCTGCGTATCGGTTATTCGATTTCACATCCTGACATCGCCGATTTACTCAACAGGGTAAGGCAGCCATTTAATACCAATACCCTGGCCCAGGTAGCCGCAATAGCGGCTTTGCAAGACCATAAGCATATTGAAAACAGTATTGCGTCCAATTCCAAAGGCATGCTACAGATAACCCATGCCCTGACAGCAATGGGGCTGGACTATATCCCTTCTGTGGGTAATTTCGTCAGTTTTAAAACGGCATTACCCGAGGCGCAGGTCTATGAAGCCTTGTTGCGTGATGGTGTCATCATCCGTCCGATAAGCAATTATGATTTACCTGATTACCTGCGCGTAACGATTGGCAACGAACAGCAAAACCAACGTTTCCTACAGGCCTTGATGAAAGTGACTGGTCTACGGATATGATAGAGCGTCTTTGTATTATTGGTGTGGGATTGATCGGTGGATCCTTGTCGAGAGCACTGCGACAAAAAAACGTATGCAAGCGGGTTGTCGGTTGTAGCCGTGATGAGAAGCATCTGCAACGTGCGCAGCAACTGGGAGTCATCGATGAATATACCACCGACGTCACCCGTGCAGTACAAGGTGCCGACATGATTGTGCTGTCGGTACCGATTCGTGCCATGTCAGATATTTTCAGGCAAATCGATAACCATATTGATGACAATGCCGTTATTACCGATGTCGGTAGCGCCAAGGCCAGTGTTGAACTGGCAGCCAGGAAAAACCTGATAAAAAACATTGCGCGCTTTGTTCCCGGACATCCAATTGCCGGCACTGAGCAAAGCGGAGTGGAAGCTTCATTTGCTGAACTATTTCATGATCGCCGCGTTATCCTGACGCCACTCGAGGAAAATACACCGTCCAGTAAAGATCGTGTCAGGCAGATGTGGGTAGCCACGGGGGCGATTGTCCAGGATATGAGCGTCCATCATCATGATGAGGTTTTGGCGGCGACCAGTCACTTACCCCATGTGCTGGCTTTTGGACTGGTCGATACCTTATCCAGTATGAGTGACCGCGATGAAATCTTTCAGTATGCAGCGGGAGGGTTTCGAGATTTCAGTCGGATTGCCTCCAGTGATCCCGTCATGTGGAGGGATATCTGTATTGAAAACAGTCAGGCTATTCTCACTATTATGGACCGCTATTTGCAAGATCTCGATGTGCTCAAACAGGCGATTGCCCATGCTGATGCAGATGCACTGGAAAAGATATTTACTCGCGCTAAGATAGCACGTGATGGTTATATCGATCTCAATAATTCCACTAAAAAAAATGTTTCACAGGACTAATTAAATGTCAGGTCATTCGAATAAAGCGATTACCTTTAATGCCATGCCGGGCGGCCAGTTAAGCGGCTCGGTACGTGTTCCTGGTGATAAATCCATATCCCATCGCTCGATTATGCTGGGTTCCCTGGCTGAGGGTGAAACAAGGATCAGTGGATTTCTTGAAGGCGAAGACAGTCTGGCTACCCTGAAGGTCTTTCAAACCATGGGTGTCCATATTGAAGGTCCGAATGAGGGTAGGGTGACCATACAAGGCGTTGGTATGCATGGTCTGAAACCGCCTGGAAAAGACCTCTACCTGGGTAATTCCGGTACATCGATGCGCCTGATGTGCGGGTTGCTGGCCGGGCAGTCATTTGACACGGTGCTGACCGGTGACACATCACTATCAGGCAGGCCCATGCGACGGGTCATTGAACCTTTGTGTAAAATGAATGCCAGCATCGCCTCGAACGAAGATAATACCGCGCCCTTGCGCATCGGCGGTAACCAGTCTCTACTGGGTATTGATTATGAACTGCCTGTCGCCAGTGCTCAGGTTAAATCATGCCTGTTGCTGGCAGGTCTTTATGCACATGGCAAAACCTGTGTGACCGAACCGGTGCCTACCCGTGATCATACAGAACGCATGTTGCAAGGCTTCGGCTACTCGCTTACTCGCCAGGGCTCGACCATTTGCCTCGATGGTGGTGGTTCGCTGCAAGCCACCAGCATTGATGTGCCCGCAGATATTTCTTCCGCTGCATTCTTCATGGTCGGGGCCAGCATTGCTGAAGGTTCTGACATCACCCTGGAACATGTGGGTATTAATCCAACCCGAACCGGTGTCATCGATATCCTTAAACTTATGGGTGCCCAGCTGGAGATCATCAACCCACGCGAAGTAGGCGGTGAGCCGGTGGCCGATATTGTGGTCAGGTCGAGTCAATTGAGTGGCATCGATATTCCCGAAGAATTGGTGCCCCTGGCCATTGATGAATTTCCGGTACTGTTTGTTGCGGCAGCCTGTGCCAAGGGCCAAACCGTGTTGACCGGTGCTAGAGAGCTGCGTGTGAAAGAGTCCGATCGTATCCAGGTCATGGCCGATGGGTTACAGGAATTAGGTATTGATACCCAGGTAACGGAAGATGGGATTATTATCCAGGGTGGAGAATTAAAGGGAGGCACTGTTGTCAGTCACGGTGATCATCGAATTTCCATGTCATTCGCGATAGCAGCACTGCGTTGCCAGGATAAGCTTGTCATCAAGGACTGCGCCAATGTTGACACCTCTTTTCCCGGTTTCGTCGACCAGGCCCGTCACCTGGGACTGACTATCAGTGTGGAATAAATAAACAGGATTTGTATATGGTTAATGACACCGGCAAGACTACTGTACCCCCGGTAGTGACTGTTGATGGTCCCAGTGGAACGGGGAAGGGCACCATCACCCAAATATTGGCAGAAAGACTCGGCTGGAATATGCTCGATAGTGGTGCGTTATACCGTGTTCTCGCCCTCGCGGTGAAATCGCATGATATTGATTTTGATGATATTAATAGTATAACCAAGCTGGCACAATATCTCGATGTCGAGTTTAGACCGGGCGAGAAGATGCAAGCCAATATCTTTCTTGAGGGCCAAGAAGTCAGTGATACCATCCGCACCGAGGATATGGGGAATTGTGCGTCTATAGTTGCCGCAATTCCCAGTGTTCGTGAGGCCCTGTTGACCCGCCAGCTGGCTTTTCGTCAATCACCGGGCCTGATCGCGGATGGTCGTGACATGGGGACGGTAGTTTTTCCGCAAGCTATACTCAAGATATACCTTACTGCACACCCTGAAGAAAGGGCCAAAAGGCGGTATAAACAGTTGAAAGAAAAAGGAATAAATGTTAATATTCCGGCCCTTTCCCGGGAGATAGCCGAACGGGATGAGCGTGATGCCTCCAGAACGACCGCGCCGCTAAAACCGGCAGATGATGCCGTTGTCATAGACACGTCTGATATGGGCATCGGAGAGGTAGTCGAACAGATTGAACAACTACTTGCTAACAGCAAACTGAATTTAGTTCGACAGTAAATTTAATTGTCAAAAGCAGTACTGGCAAAAGCTGCTATTGATTTACTTTAACAAGACCGTGACATGCCACATAAACCGACGCCACGGTAACAACGCAATGACAAAGCCACTTTGTGAGCTTGGGAATTTAAACTAATGACTGAAAGTTTTGCACAATTATTTGAAGAAAGTCTCGCTATTAACGACATGCGTCAGGGCACTATCCTGAAAGGCCTGGTTGTCGATATACGTAATGATGTCGTCGTCGTTAATGCTGGCCTTAAATCTGAAGGCAGTATTCCAATTGATCAGTTTTATAATGATAAAGCTGAGCTGGAAGTTGAGATCGGTGACGAAGTTGATGTCGCTCTGGATTCGCTGGAAGATGGTTATGGCGAAACGCGCTTGTCACGTGAAAAGGCAAAACGTCATGAAGCATGGAAGTTTCTTGAAAAAGCACAGGAAGATGAAGAAATTGTCACCGGTATTATCAGTGGCAAGGTCAAGGGCGGTTTCACTGTTGAAGTTCATAACATCCGTGCCTTCCTTCCTGGTTCATTGGTTGATGTTCGCCCAGTCAGAGATGCCTCCTATCTGGAAGGTAAAGAGCTGGAATTCAAGGTTATAAAACTGGATAAATTGCGTAATAATGTCGTTGTATCACGACGCGCCGTAGTAGAGAAAGAATACAGCGAAGAGCGTGAGACACTGCTTCAAAATCTTGAAGAAGGCAGTATCACTAAGGGTGTTATCAAGAACCTTACTGATTACGGTGCATTCGTTGATCTGGGTGGTATCGATGGTCTGTTACACATTACGGACATGGCGTGGAAGCGAGTTAAGCATCCATCCGAAATTGTCAATGTCGGTGATGAAATTGAAGTCAAGATCCTGCGCTTCGATCGCGAGAAAAATCGTGTTTCTCTCGGACTCAAACAAATGGGTGATGATCCATGGCAGGGTATTGCCAGACGTTATCCTGAAGCAAAACGCCTGTTTGGCAAGGTCACTAATATTGCCGACTACGGTTGCTTTATTGAATTGGAAGAAGGTGTTGAAGGCCTTGTTCATGTTTCCGAAATGGACTGGACTAACAAAAATGTTAACCCTGCCAAGGTCGTTCACCTGGGACAGGAAGTGGAAGTGGTTGTACTCGATATCGATGAAGAACGTCGTCGTATCTCACTGGGTATGAAACAGTGTCAGACCAATCCTTGGGAAGATTTCTCAAATACTCATGCCAAGGGTGACAAGATCAGCGGTGTTATCAAATCCATTACTGATTTCGGTATCTTCGTCGGCCTGGATGGCTACATCGATGGTTTGATTCATCTGTCCGATATCTCCTGGAACACCACGGGTGAAGACGCGATCAGAAACTTCAAGAAAGGTGACGAGATAGAGGCGGTTATCCTCGCTATTGACCCTGAGCGAGAAAGAATCTCTCTCGGCCTGAAGCAAATGGATAAAGACCCGTACTCCAATTTTGTGGCTGAATATTCAAAAGGCTCGATCGTCACAGGTACCGTTAAGGAAGTGGATGCCAAGGCCGCTATTATTGACCTGGGTGACAGTGTCGAGGGTGTCCTGCGGGCATCAGAACTGACGCGTGATCGTGTGGAAGACGCCAGGACAGTACTGAAAGTCGGTGAGGAAGTTGAGGCCAAATTCATGGGCATCGACCGTAAGAACCGCTCTATCATGTTGTCCATCAAGGCCAAGGATTCGGAAGATGAAGCCAAGGCTATCGAAGACTACAGCCGATCTTCGGAGAGTGGTACAGCTACACTGGGGGATATATTAAAGGAGCAAATGGATAATCAGTCCGATTAAGGTATTGACTTTTCATTGGTTTTTCTCTAAATATATGTCATGGAGCTAAATAATATATCGGAAAACGGGAGTCCAGGGACGGCCTCCGGGTATTATGGGATAAAAAAATAATGACAAAATCAGAACTCATTGAATCTCTGGCCAGAAAGCAAGGCCATCTGGCTTATAAAGATGTCGAGTTGGCTGTCAAGAGCCTGCTGGAGCAGATGAGCCAGGCTTTGGCGACAGGTCAGCGCATTGAAATTAGGGGTTTCGGCAGCTTTTCGTTGCATTTCAGACCACCACGCATCGGCAGAAACCCGAAGACTGGAGATTCTGTCACCCTCCCTGGCAAACATGTACCGCACTTCAAGCCAGGTAAGGAGCTTAGAGAGCGTGTCGATAACAGCAAGAATGATTATCCAGTCCTTGAAACGACCTGATGATCTGTCTTATAGTCTGACCTTGAAAACCGCCTGATATGGCGGTTTTTCACTATGTCAGGTATGAAAATTGACCTGTTATTCAGGCTAGTCTTCGTGTCCGACTGCTTGCTCTTCACGTAGCTAAGGCTACGCTTTTCGCTCTGGAGCGGCGCCTACAGACACGAACCCGTCACCTGCTCCCGCGATCCTGGTGAGATATGCGGGTTGATAGATATTTTCATGGAGGCAAAGTGAAACTGCTTACGATTGTCATTTTAACTTTGGTAACATTGACGGCTATATTATTTGCAGTGCTTAATACCGAGTCTGTTAATCTTAATTATTATTATGGAAAATCAGAACTTCCCCTGTCACTGCTTATTGTAATAAGCTTAAGTATAGGTGCATTGCTGGGTGTTCTCACCTGTTTCAGTATTATCGTCAGGGTCAAAAGAGAAAATTCCAGTATGAAAAAGGATATTAAACTTATAGAAGAAGAAGTCAGCAATCTTCGGCGTTTACCTCTCAGGGATATCAATTGATGCAAGAGTTACTATGGTTGTTGCTACCTGCTGCCGCGGCATCAGGCTGGTTGGCAGCTCGCCGTAGCCAGAAAAAAGATGACAACCGACCTTGTTTTGATGTCAGTTCGGATTATTTCAAAGGCTTGAATTTTCTCCTTAATGAGCAGCCAGACAAGGCCATCGAGGTATTCCTGCGCATGGCCGAGGTTGACAAGGATACGGCCGAAACCCACCTCGCCCTGGGTAGCTTGTTCAGGCGGCGTGGGGAAGTCGACAGGGCAATACGCATTCATCAGAATCTCATTGCTCGCCCTACACTGAGTGACGAACAGCGTGCGCTGGCCCTGTTTGAGCTTGGTGAGGATTATATGAAGGCGGGATGGCTGGATCGGGCGGAGCATCTTTTCCTTGAATTGCTGGAACTGAAATCGATGGTGCCGCATTCATTAAGCCATTTGATCGAGATATACCAACAAGAGCAGGATTGGGAAAAGGCCATAGAAATAAGTCATCAGTATGACAGCGAAACAGAAGGCAATAGTGGCGTCGTGGTGGCCCATTATTATTGCGAGTTAGCTGAAAAATCATTACATAGTGGTGACCAATTGCAGTTTAGTCAATACATTGAGCAGGCCTTTAAACACGATAAAAGTTGTGTACGTGCCAGTATCCTGATCGCTAATAAAGAGAAAAGAGCAAAAAATTATGCCCAGGCAATCAAATATTTTGGACAGGTTATCGATCAGGACGCTGAATATATTCCAAAAATAATTGCGCCTTTAAAAGAATGTTATGCGAATGTAGGACAGGAAAAAGAAATGTCATCATTCCTGGATGCCACTTTGCAGAAATATAATGGCATTACCCCCGTCTTGTACAAGGCAGAGGAAATTCTTGCTGAAGAAGGAGAGCGCCAGGCCATTGACTTCATGGTGCAGCAGATCAAGAACAAACCTTCTGTACGAGGATTGCAATGGCTGGTTGAATTAAGTTTGAGTAAGAGCGAGGGTAAGGCACAGGAAAATCTGGTGGTTTTAAGAGACCTGATGAAAACCCTGTTAAAGAATAAACCGGTTTATGAATGTCACCATTGCGGCTTTTCAGGTAAATCCATGCATTGGCAATGTCCAGGATGCAAACAATGGAATACAATAAAGCCTATCAAGGGTGTTGTAGCGGAATAACTATCTGGAGTAGTCGTTTATATGTCTGAACAAGCACATCAATCGCCTGTCATAGTTGCACTCGATTTTGACGATGAAAAAAAGGTGTTGGCATTTGTTGATCAAATCCCACCGGGATCCTGTCGTCTCAAAGTGGGAAAGGAATTGTTTACGCATGCCGGTCCAGATCTGGTAAAAACTTTGATTACACGTGGATTCGATATTTTTCTAGATTTGAAATTTCATGATATACCGAACACAGTGGCCCGGGCTTGCTGTGTGGCAGCTGATCTGGGTGTGTGGATGATGAATGTCCATGCTTCGGGAGGAAGGAAAATGATGGAAACGGCCATGCGGGCACTGCAGGAACGTGGTGATGACCGACCCTTGTTAATTGCAGTGACCGTGCTCACCAGCATGGGCAGTGAAGATCTTGCTGAAATTGGAATTGAAGATAGCCCGGCTACGCAGGTGATGCGGCTGGCCAATCTGACGCGTCAATGTGGGCTGGATGGCGTTGTTTGCTCAGCGCAGGAAGTCAGTGAGATAAAAAATACCCTCGGCTCCGATTTTACCCTGGTAACACCGGGAATACGCCCGGCTGGCTCTGCTAGTGGTGATCAAAAACGTATTATGACGCCGCAGCAGGCGATGCAGTCAGGTAGTCACTATTTGGTCATCGGTCGCCCCATTACCCAGGCTGAGCAGCCTCATCAAGTATTAGACAACATCAATCGCGAACTGCTGATCGATGCAGGCTAATTAGCCTGTTCTATTGTGTAGTGATAACGTAGAATTCAGTATGTAACAACATGGACAGGTATTCATTGAAATAATGCAATACCGTATTTTACAGGGAGATTAGAGATGAAATTGATTCGTATCGTTTTATTGTCTTTTTTAATGTCGTTACCATTAACGTTGATGGCGGGGAAGGTCGATATCAATCAGGCCAATGCCAGTACGCTGGCCATGCATTTAAAGGGTGTTGGCGATAAAAAAGCAAAGGCCATTATCAAGTACCGTAAAAAACACGGGCGCTTCAAAAGTATCAACGAGCTATTGAACGTTAAAGGGATCGGGGAAAAAATACTGGCGGCCAATCGACACAATATCATGTTGAACAATAGAGGTGCTGCGGGTAGCCAGTAAAACTCTGGCTGTCAGTGAAGTACAGGGCACTCATCAATACAACATCTGTACTACGATGAGGTCGTCACAACTGGCCTTGAATCTGTCAGTTAGTGTACATCATAAGCACTGGCGTTATAATGTGCACACACTCATCATCAGAATTCAATGCATTGGCTGACATACAAAACAATCTTCAACCTCACCTCAAGGATGACATCCTTGCTAAAGCAGATATGTGTGTTTACTGCGGCATGTGTTTACCCGTTTGTCCCACCTATCAAATCTCTCAACAGGAAGCTGAGTCACCACGTGGACGGTTAGCGCTGATATCTGCTTACTATAATGGCGAGCTGCCCCTGGATGAGGTCTTAACCACCCATCTGGATCATTGTCTGCTGTGTCGTTCCTGTGAAAGTATTTGTCCTGCTACGGTGCCATTTGCCAATATAATGGACAATACAAGGGCGGAAATGCAAATGCACACCGCTGAAAAACCTGGACTAAAGCATGCATTGCTTAAACTAATGCAGCATAAAAAGCGGACAAAATTCCTTGTTAAAATGATGAATGGATTCTCCCTTGGGAAATTGGTATCACTATTTCCATTTGCCCATACCGAACCATTGAAGCGCTACCTGCATATTGCCAGGGTAATGAAAACACCACCTCGATGGAAATCATTTTATCC